>JADHED010001122.1_pt1 | contig 24860 bp, 20 predicted proteins | sample 8952041 | NCBI WGS metagenome assembly JADHED01 (sample SAMN16124423, study PRJNA663239) | bioreactor sludge metagenome | isolation source: sludge (control) | place: India:Bengaluru | collected 2018-09-08
CTTCGAGGACGGCACCGACATCTACTGGGCGCGCTCGCGCGTGCTCGAGTACCTCGACGAGATCCAGCCGCAATTGCCCGCCGGCGTGAACGTCTCGCTCGGCCCCGACGCGACCGGCGTGGGCTGGGTGTTCCAGTACGCGCTGCGCGACCCCGAGCACCGCCACTCGCTCGACGAGCTGCGGTCCTACCAGGACTGGACCCTGCGCTACGCGATCCAGGCGGTGCCGGGCGTGGCCGAGGTGGCGTCGATCGGCGGCTTCCAGCGGCAGTACCAGATCACGGTGGACCCCGTGCGCCTCGCCGCGTACGACGTGGCGCTGCACGAGGTGATGACCGCCATCCAGTCGTCCAACGACGAGGTTGGCGGCCGGTTGCTCGAGTGGAGCGGCGCCGAGTACATGGTGCGCGGCCGCGGCTACGCGAGGACCCTCACCGACTTCGAGCAGATGGTCATCCGCGCCACCCCCGGCGGCGTGCCGGTCCTGCTGCGCGACGTCGCCCGCGTGGAACTCGGCCCCGAACTGCGGCGCGGCGTCGCCGACCTCGACGGCGGGGGCGACGCCGTGGGCGGCATCGTGGTCATGCGCCACGGCGAGAACGCTTTGAATGTGATCGAGCGCGTGAAGGCCAGGCTACACGAGCTGGAACCGGGCCTGCCGGCGGGCGTCGAGTTCGTCACCACCTATGACCGCAGCGACCTCATCCACCGCGCCATCGACACGCTCGAGCACGAACTCGTGTTACAGATGATCATCGTCTCGCTGGTGATCCTGGTGTTCTTGTGGCACATCCCGTCGGCGATCGTGCCGATCATCACCATCCCGATCTCGGTGCTGCTGGCGTTCATCCCGCTGCGCGCCCTGGGCGTGACGGTGAACATCATGTCGCTCGCCGGCATCGCCATCTCGATCGGCGTGCTGGTGGACGGCGCCATCGTCGAGGTGGAAAACGCCTACAACAAGATCCACCACTGGCAGGTCGGCGGCCGCAAGGGCAGCTTCCACGCGATCCGGCTGGAGGCGCTGAAGGAGGTCGGTCCGTCGGTCTTCTTCTCCTTGCTGGTGATCGCGGTGGCCTTCATCCCCGTGTTCACCCTGGTCGACCAGGAAGGCCGCCTGTTCAAGCCCCTCGCCCTCTCGAAGAACCTCGCGATGGCCCTCGCGGCGATCCTCGCGATCACCCTGGATCCCGCGATGCGCATGATGTTCGCGCGCATCGACCCCTTCACCTTCAAGCCGCGCGCGCTGGCCCGCCTCGCCAGCGCGGCGCTGGTCGGCACCTACCACGACGAGGAGCGGCACCCGATCAGCCGCGCGATCACACGCGTCTACGACCCTGCCTGCCGCTTCGTCCTGCGTCATCCCGTGGCGGTGATCCTGGCGGCGTTCCTGGTGGTCGCCATCACCATCCCGGCCTACTTCGACCTCGGCACCGAGTTCATGCCGCCCCTGAACGAGGGGTCCATCCTCTACATGCCGACCACCCTGCCCGGCATCTCCGTGACGCAGGCCGTCGAGCTGATGCAGACGCAAGACCGCGTCCTCAAGGCGTTTCCCGAGGTGCAGAGCGTCTACGGCAAGGCCGGCCGCGCCGACACCTCGACCGACCCCGCCCCGCTGTCGATGATGGAGACGACGGTCATCCTCAAGCCCCAGGACCAGTGGCGCGCCAAGGAGCGCTGGTACTCGGGCCGGTTGCCGGGCTTCCTGCAGCCGCTGGTGCGGCCGATCTGGCCGGACCGGATCTCCTGGGACGAACTGGTCGCGGAAATGGACCGCGCGCTGCGCATCCCCGGCGTGACCAACGCCTGGACCATGCCCATCAAGGCGCGCATCGACATGCTCACCACCGGCGTGCGCACGCCGGTCGGCGTCAAGATCTTCGGGCCGGACCTGCGCGAGCTCGAACGGCTTGGCACCCAGATCGAATCGGTGCTGCCGGCCGTCGAGGGCACCCGCAGCGTCTTCGCCGAACGCGCGGCCGGCGGCTATTTCGTGGACATCGAGCCCCGCCGCGACGAGCTCGCCCGCCTGGGCATCACCATCGCCGACCTCCAGGACGTGATCATGTTCGCCGTCGGCGGCGAGAACCTCGGCACCGTGATCGACGGCCGCGCGCGCTACCCCATCAACGTCCGTTACCCCCGCGAGCTGCGGGACGACCTCGACAAGCTCGGCCGCGTGCTGGTCGACGCGCCCGGCGGCGAGGCGGTGCCGCTGGCCCAGGTCGCGGAGCTGAAGATCGTCTCGGGCCCGGCGATGCTGCGCGACGAGAACGGCTTCCTCGCCAGCTACGTCTACGTGGACGTCGCCGGCCGCGACATCGGCGGCTACGTGGCAGAGGCCAAGCGCGTGGTCCGCGACCAGGTGGCGCTGCCCGCCGGCTACGTCCTGCAGTGGAGCGGACAGTACGAGAACATGCTGCGCGTGCAGGAGCGCCTGAAGCTGGTGGTCCCCGCCACGCTGGTGCTGATCTTCTTGCTGCTGCTGGCGAACACCCGCTCGAGCTTCAAGGCGGGCGTGGTCCTGCTCTCGGTGCCCTTCTCCGCCGTGGGCGCCATCTGGCTGCTGCACCTGCTCGACTACAACGTGTCGATCGCGGTCTGGGTGGGCCTGATCGCGCTGCTGGGACTCGACGCCGAGACCGCGGTGTTCATGCTGCTGTTCCTCGACCTGTCCTACGACCAGGCGAAGCGCGAAGGACGACTGCGCACCCTCGCCGACCTCGACGACGCCATCCTCCACGGCGCCGTCAAGCGCGCGCGGCCGAAGCTGATGACCGTCACCTCGAGCTTCATGGGCCTGTTGCCCATCATGTGGTCGACGGGGGCCGGGGCGGACGTGATGAAACGCATCGCGGCGCCGATGATCGGCGGTCTGGCGACGTCGTTCCTGCTGGAGTTGCTGGTGTATCCGGCGATCTACAAGCTGTGGAAGAAGCGGGAGCTGTGACCGTCGAAGTCGGCCGCGACGCGAGAGATCCCCGACGGAGAAAGGCCGCCTCCCTGCCGGAAGGCGGCCTTCGTCACGTCGTCTCGAGTCTTAACGGGACAGGGCCTTGATGGCACTCCAGGTGGTCGGCTCCACGGCGACCGCGGCGTCGAGGATCACGTTGTCCACGTACATCGAGGACACCGTGCCGTCGACGGCGCCGGTCACGGCGGTCAGCTGGATGGTCACGAAATCCGTGCCCTCCGGGGCCAGGAACGAACCGGAGAACGTGGTCCAGCCGGCGGGCGTGTAGTTCCCCAGCAGCCCGGAGCCGCCGATGATGCCGACGCCTTCCTGCTCGGCGAACAGCTCGACGAAGAACACGCCGCCGTTGGCCGCCTGGCCGAGCTTGAGGTCGAAGGAGTAGAGGACCGTGCCCGGACCGGCGGTGCCGGGAAGGGTCGACTGCTTCAGGGTGAGGCCCATGGCCTGCGCATGGTTATCCATGAACGCGCAGGACGACCCGGGCGCCGAGGGACCGTTGTCGCCCGAGACCACGGTCACCGAGGAGTTCGGGCTGGCACCGAACACCAGCCACCCCGTGAGGTCACCGGACTCGAATCCCGGGTTCACCAGGACGTTTTCCGCCGACGCGACACCCGCGACGCCCACCAGGGTGGCGAGGACGCACCCGAGAACCAGCTTCTTAGTCATCTGCATGGCGATCTCCTTTCACCGACGTGCAAGACCTGTTTCGGGACACCGGGCAACAGCATACACTATGTTCGGAGAACGAACAAAGAATTTTTGTGCGATTCTCGGCGAGTTATCGAGATTTTTCTACGTTTTCGCCGCTCTTCCCACGCCTTGATTCGGGCCTTGTACGGCGGCCTTACAAAGTGTAGACTTCTCCCTGAGAAACCCAACGCGCCCCGGACCCCCTGGAGAAGTGTCATGAAAACATTCTGTCGTTTGCTGGCGATCCTCCTCCTGGCCGCCTCCCCCGCCCGGGCCCAGATCGGCGACCTGATCTGGGAGGACGACTTCACCGATCTCGGCAACTGGATCATCCTGACCGGCAACGGCTACTGGGGCTGGGGCAACGGCGAGCTGGAGTTCTACCAGGAGGACAACGTCGAGATCGCGCCCGTCGCGGGTGAGCCGGGGAACACGGCCCTGCGCATCACGGCCAGGCATGAAACCGGGCCGGGCATCGTGGACCAGTGGGGAAATCCCCTGTCCTACACCTCGGGCAAGGTGATGAGCAAGTCGAAGGTGGCGGTCACCTACGGCATGGTCGAGACCCGGGTGAAGGTCCCGAACATCGATCTGGGCGGCTGGCCCGCCGTGTGGCTCCTGGGCACGGCGAACTACGCCTGGCCTCGCTGCGGCGAGCTCGACATGCTGGAGATGGGCGCTCAGCAGAGCTTCCGGAACCTGCACGACACCCACAACGGCGGCAACGGCCTCGACAACGCCACGGTCAATCAAGCGGTCAGCGCCAACGCCATCTTCTACACGCCCACGGCCGTCTCGCCGCAGAATCCGTCCGGCGCGGCCAGCCTCTCCTGGGATCCGAGCGACGCCTACTGCCGGCCGTACTACAGCTATTCGCCGGCGCTCATCGATCGGTTCCTGACCTACCGGATGTACTGGGACGACGCCAGCCTGCGCTTCACCGTCGTCGACGGCGGCGTGGAGCATGATCTGTTTACCGAGCCGTTCACCATCGACGCCGAGTCCGACGAATTCCGGTCGCCGTTCTACCTGGTCGCCAACCTGGCCATCGGCGGCGTCTTCACCGACGCCTACCAGCTCGGCGATCCCAACAGCGGCGAGCCGGTGTCCCTGCCCCTTCCCGCCGAGATGTACGTGGACTACATCCGCGTGTACGAGTGGAACGGGCAGGGCGACGTCCAGGTCGGGCCGCCGCCGGCGCAGGTGGGCGCGTTCGGGATCTACACCGACGAGACGCCCACCAACGGCGGTCTCGAGGCGGAGGTCACCTCGCAGATCTACGTCTGGGAAGGTACGCTCGCCGCGGGTTCCATCCCGCCCTACGAGGGCGACAACGTCCTGACCTGGCACACCACGGGCGCGGGCTGGTTCGGCGCGGGCATCATGTCCATCCAGCCGCTGAACCTGTTCGGCTTCGGCGACGGCCACCTGAAGTTCATGATCAAGATCCCCGCGAACGTGCGCTTCAAGATCGGGATCATCGACTCCTGGGGTAACCAGTCGTACGTCGTGTTCCCGGCCCACCAGACCACCTACGGCCTGGTGCGCGACGGCAACTGGGGCCAGGCCGCCATTCCCGTCAGCGACATCCGCGGCACCCTGATCGACCTGCGCATGCTGAGCTACGCGTTCGTGATCCTCGAGGAGCAGGGCACCCAGTGCGAGTTCGCGCTGGACGACATCTACTGGGACGCCGGCGGCACCACCGCGGTCGACGACGGCGACCTCCTCGTGGGCGGCCAGCGCCGCCTGCATGCGAACGTCCCGAATCCCTTCAACGCCGCCACGGACATCCGCTTCGACCTGCCGGCGGCCGGCGCCTACGAGATCGAGATCTTCGACCTGGCCGGACGCCGGGTGACCGGCTTCCGCGGCCACGGCGCCGCCGGGCCCAACTCGGTCCACTGGGACGGCCGCGACGACGCCGGCGCTTCCATGCCCTCGGGCACCTTCTTCTACCGTCTCACGGCCGGCGAACACCGCGAGACGATGAAGATGACGTTGACGAAGTAGAGCCACATGTCCTCTCACTTCCCGTCCTGCGGGGGGTAGAATCCACACTTCGGTGAGGCTTCCGCCCCTCCGGGAAGGGCAGTCTAGGAGGCTCCGGCGTCGGCGTTGATCAGACCTGCCCGAGCAGGTAGGCGACCGCATAGCCGACGGTCAGCAACCCGGCCGAGACCAGGATGGCGTAACCTTGCCGGCGGAACACCGCGACGGCGCCGCGCGGCGACGCCACGCGCATGAGCGTGACTCCCGTGACGGCGCCGACCAGGAACCCGAGCGGCAGGAGCAGGAACGCGACGAGGTAACCGGCCCCGCCCTCGAAGTTCGAGACGTGGTGCACTCGCACCATCAACTCCCCGGCCGGCAAGGACAGGGCCGCTCCCGCGCCGCCGCAGACGACGCCGGTGAATAGCGCGAGCAGCCACCCACCGATCACTGTCGTCCCGTGCCGGGTCATGGGCTCACCTCGCGCCACGGCGTCCACCGGTCGCGTCGTTCGAGGCGGTCGACGCCGTCGTCCGCGCGGCGCCAGAGGAAGTGGTGGTCGATCCAGCCGGGCGGGAGTTCCTCCCAGCCCGGGTAGTCCATGGCGGCGACGTCGATCGGGAGTTGATAGGGAACCCCACCTCCCAGCGACGTCACGACCAGGACCGGCGTGTCGTCCGCGCCGGAGCCGAGGCGGACGAAGCTGCGCTGATCAGGCGCGAAGGCCAGCGATCCCCGGAACGCGTTGAGGTAGATGTCCCGGGGCCGTTCGAGGCCGTGCACGTTCAGCGTCCGCGTGTCGAGGACGGTGTCGTCGCCGAGCAGGAGCCAGCGTCCGCCGGCAAGCCGTCCGCGGTGCATCGCGACGTCGCGCAGCGGCAAGCGGTCGCCGGTCGGCGGCTCGAGCCAGTCGGCCGCCACGCCTCCGTGTGACTCGCCGAGGAATCGCGCGCGCGCGGCGCCGTCCTGTTCGCGCACCAGGTAGTAGAACCCCGTGTTGTTCGGGTCGCCGATGTGCACGACGAAGACCTCGCCCGATTCGTCCCAGGTCACGACCGCGTTCACGGCCGAGTACGTCGCCGTCTCGTCGCCGAACATGCCGGCTCGCCCCTCGAACACGAAGGGCTCGCCGTGGTAACGCACCGAGTAGCTCTCGTAACCTAGGTTCGTGTGGGTCACGATGTCGAACGGCCCCCGCGCCTCGTGCCGGTCGGGCTCACGGCCGAGGCGGTCCACCTGACCCGTGAGCACGGCGAGGATCCCGGCCGCGCCGATCGCGGCGAGGACGTGGCAGACGGTCGTGAAGGCCGGCCGGGGTGGTCCACTCATGGCGCCGACGCCTCCCGCGTCGCGCTGCCATCATCGCGCGGATCCGCCGGATCGCCACCGGCGGCCCTTTCCCGCCCGCGCGCCGGGTGCTAGGCTTCCCGGATACCTGCGAGCGAAAGGACTGCCATGCGCGCTGCCAATCTGATCATCTGCCTCGCGTTCGCCGCCTCCGCGCGAGCCGAGACCCCCACGGCCGCCGGGCACTGGGAGGGCGCGATCGAGTTGCCCGGAACGCCGCTCACCGTCCTGGTCGATCTGCGCTTCGCCGACGGCGCCTGGCAGGGCACCACCGACATCCCGCTGCAGGGCGCCAAGGGGCTGGCCCTGACGAGCATCCGGGCGGCCGGCGATTCGCTGAGCTTCGTCATCGACAAGATCCCCGGCGCGCCGACGTTCCGGGGCGTGATCTCCGGCGACGCGGTGGCCGGCCAGTTCACGCAGGGCGGGCAGTCGTTTCCCTTCCACCTCGGGCGCGAGAAGATGGCCGGACCGAAGCGGCCGCAGGAGCCCCGGCCGCCGTTCCCCTACCTGGTCGAGGAGGTCGGCTTCGAGAACGGCGACGTGCATCTCGCGGCGACGTTGACCTTGCCCACGGGGCAGGGCCCGTTCCCCGCCGCCGTGCTCATCACCGGCAGCGGCGCGGAGAACCGCGACGAGGAACTGTTCGGGCACAAGCCGTTCCTGGTCCTCGCCGACGCCCTCACGCGGGCCGGCATCGCCGTCCTGCGCGCGGACGACCGCGGCGTGGGCGGTTCGAGCGGCACCGTGTCCGGCAGCACGACGTCCGATTTCGCCGACGACGCGCTCGCCGGCCTACGCTACCTGAAGACACGCGCGGAGATCGCGCCCGCCTGCATCGGTCTGATCGGCCACAGCGAGGGTGGCATCGCCGGGCCCATGGCCGCGGCGCGCGCGCCGCAGGACGTGGCCTTCGTGGTCATGCTGGCCGGCACGGGCGTGCCGCTCGACGAGGTCATCCTGCGGCAGACCGAGTTGCTCATGCGCGCTGGCGGCGCTTCCCCGGCGGACATCGCGGCCCAGACCGCGCAGACCAAGCTGATCGTCGACCTCGTGAAATCGGGAGCCGACAGCACGACCGTGCGCGCCGCGGTGCTCGCGCAGATCGAGGCGCAGCTAGCGGATCTACCCGACAGCGCCCGCGCCGCGGCCGGCGACACCGACGTCCAGGCGGACGCGATCATGCAGGGCACGCTCAATCCTTGGTTCCGCTATGCGGTGAGCCTCGATCCGCGAGTCGCGCTGCGCCAGGTCAAGTGTCCGGTGCTCGCGTTGAACGGCACCCTGGACCTCCAGGTCGACCCCGAGCAGAACCTGCCGGAGATCGAGCGCGCCCTGCGCGAGGGAGGCAACCGCGACGTGACCATCCAGCGGTTGCCCGGCCTCAATCACCTGTTCCAGGCGGCGACCAGCGGCGGCGTCGCGGAGTACGGCGCCATCGAGGAAACCATGAACCCCGCGGCGCTGGGCGCCGTCCGCGACTGGATCCTCGCGCGCTGCCAGGGCAAGCACTGAGAGGTCAGCCCCGGACGAAGTGCGGCAGCGTCTCGGGGACCACGAGGGACAGCTCGACGAAGCCGCGGTACTCGCCGTCCTCGTACCAGGGCGACTGGTAGATGAGCTTGTGCACGCCGTCCTTCTCGATGGTGTAGGCGTTGCGCGTGCGCTCGGCCAGCATGGTGGCCAGCTGCGTGCGCGACGGCTCGGGATGGCAGTCGAGCACGTTGCGCCCGATCAGGTCGGCGCCGCCGTGGCGGGCGAACGTCGCCACGGCGCGGTCGTTCATCTCCAGGATGATGCCGGCGGCGTCGCAGACGGTGACGGCGCCGGGGAACTCGCGAATCCAGGCATGGGAAACCAAGGCGTGTCCTCCTGGCGGGAAGCTGCGGGCGGCGAGTTGCCGTCCTGCCCGTCAGGATCATCGCCGGCGGGAGCGAATGCAACTGCCGCGGGCAGCGGCCGTGTCGGAGCGTGGTTATTCCTGTGTGCCGACCGACCGCTGCGATTTCGAGGACGCGAACAGGAGCCGACATGGCCACGACCCAGCACATCGTCGACGCGATCCCCCTCGGCGGGATCGTGACCGTTCGGGATCGGCTGCTCGAGCAGCAAGCCACCGGGCGCAGAGTCTTCCGCCTGGAATCCGGAGACCCGTCGTTCGCGGTCGCGCCGCACATCCTCGAGGCGATCAAGCAGGCGCTCGACGCCGGGCAGACCCACTACACCGCGGGCGCCGGCATCCGCCCGCTGCGCGAGGCCATCTGCCGCAAGATGCAGGTGAGGAACGGAATCCCCGTGCGGGACCCCGACCACGTCCTGGTCACCCACGGCGCGATGAACGCCCTCTACATCGCGTTTCGCGCCCTGGTGACGCCGGGCGACGAGGTGATCATGCCCGACCCCACCTGGACCGAGACGGCCGACAACGTCCGCCTGGCCGGCGGGGTGCCCGTCCGGGTGCGCCTCGACCCGCAGCATGAATACCGTTACAACCCCGCCGCGATCGAGGCGGCGATCACGCCGCGCACGCGAGCGATCGTCGTCAACTCGCCGCACAACCCCACCGGCCTGGTGGTAGGCCGGGAAGACCTCGTGGCGATCCTGGCCGTCGCCGAGCGGCACGGACTCTGGGTGGTGAGCGACGAGGCTTACGAGCACGTGATCTACGACGGCCGCCAGCACGTCTCCGCCGGTTCGCTGGGGTATGACCGGGTGATCTCCATCTTCTCCATGTCCAAGAGCTACGCCATGAGCGGCCTGCGCGTCGGCTACCTCGGCTGCAACGACTCCCGGCTACTCGAACGGATGGCCAAGTTGTTGCGCTGCACGGTCAACGGCGCCAATTCGGCGACCCAGCACGGGGCGATCGCCGCCCTCGAGGGGCCGCAGGATGCGGTCGTCGCCATGGCGGCGGAGTACCAGCGCCGGCGCGACGCGCTCTGGGATGCGGTCGCGGCGATCCCGAGCCTCCATCCCTTCAAGCCCCAGGGCGCCTTCTACTTGTGGGCCCGAATCGATGATTCGTGGCGCGGGCCGGAAGGCCGTCGGGACGGCTGGGCGCTGACCGAGCACCTGATCGAGAAAGTCGGCGTCGGCAGCGCGCCGGGCGAGGTCTTCGGCGAGGCCGGCGCGGGCCACATCCGGTTCGCCTTCTCCTGCCCGACCGAGATGGTGGTCGCGGCCGCGGCGTTGCTCCGCGACGTATTGGCCTGACCACCCCGATGCAACCTGGGCGACGACATTCGAGACGCCGGAGTTAGCGCCAGTTCGGCAACCGGAGCGATCATGTTGAGGTTCGAGCCGGGTCCGCTCGTCGGTCGCGGCTTCACAGCGGACCGAAACGAAGGAGTCCTGTGATGAAAATGGTTGTCACTGTTCTCGCCGTCCTGTTGGCGGCGCCGGCGCTGGCCGAGACGGTCAACGTGGAGATCCTGGGCACGGTGGAATTCGAGCAGGTGAACTTCGGCGAGTTCGCCAACGTCCATCCGGGGGACGCGACCCTGGTGAGCTTCGCCGTCGACACGGAGAACTACATCTCCGGGTCGTTCCCGACGCGCGCCTACGCGATCGACCCGGCGTCGTTCACGCTGACCATCGGGTCCGTGACGGTCGGACTCCAGAATCCGTTCCCCGCCGGCCAGACCCCGTATTTCGTGCTGCGGGACAACGACCCCGCGGTGGACGGCTTCTTCGTCTCCCTGGGACCGGACAACCCGTTCCCGCTGCCGCTCGACGAGCCGGCAAACATCGACGACTACTTCGGGCTGGCCTTCTCGGTCGGCTACACGGGCGACACGCTCGGTTCCCTGAACATCCTCGACGCGGTCGGCACGTACGACTACGACGGGCTCACGAACTTCAACTTCGCCGTGATGGACAGCTGGGCCGAGGCCATCTACTTCAACTTCCAGCAGGTGGTCATCTCGGCCAGCGTGGCGACCGAGGCGGCGACGCTGGGTGAGATCAAGGCTCTCTTCAGGTAGTTCGCAGCGCCGAGTTGTCAGGGGCCGTCTTCCGGGGAGAAGGCGGCCTCTGGTCTTCCCGGCGACCGCCGGCGCGACAACATAGTAACCAGCTATCGTCCAGTATTTTACGCCGGTACCTACGCTTGACTCTCCCCGGGGTGGAGGCTAGCGTTGCGCTAGCCGTTTTTCCGAGCCGCTCTCGCCTTTCATAGCTGACCGGTCCCCGGAGGTCCGCCCGTGGGATTTGAATTCGTCGTCGTCCTGCTCTTCCTGACCGTGAGCGCCGTCATCGTCGGCATCGCCCTCTGGCTCGGCCGTTTCCTGCGGCCGAACCTGCCCGACGCGCAGAAGGCGTCGATCTACGAGTGCGGAGAGCGCCCGATCGGCAGCGCCTGGTTCAACTTCAATCCCCGGTTCTACCTGTTCGCCCTGATCTTCATCGTCTTCGACGCGGAGATCGCGCTCACCTACCCGGTGGCCGTGGTGGCGAAGCGCTGGATCGCCGAGGGACGGGCCTGGATCGCGGTCACGGAGATCGTGCTGTTCCTGGCGATCCTGGTCGCGGCGCTGGCCTACGTGTGGGGCAAGGGCGAGCTGGACTGGAACCGTGAACTCGCCGACGGCGAGGAGATGCCATGACCGAGTCGCCCGATCTCATCGGCGCCGGCGCGCCGGCACCCATCTGCCCGACCGGCGGCGACAGCGCGCCCTTCGTGGTCACCACGCGGATCGACGACCTGGTGAACTGGTCGCGCGAGAACTCCATCTGGTACCTGCTCTTCGCGACGGCGTGCTGCGGCATCGAGCTGATGCAGACCGGCGGACCGCGCACCGACCTCGACCGCTTCGGCGCGGTCTTCCGCTCGACGCCGCGGCAGTCGGACCTGCTGATCGTGGCGGGCACCATCACCTACAAGATGGCCGACCGCGTGCGCCTGCTCTACGCGCAGATGGCCGAGCCCCGGTACGTCATGGCCATGGGCAGCTGCGCCAACTGCGGCGGCCTCTTCCAGCCGTCGTACTCGGTCGTGCCGGGCGTCGATGCCATCGTCCCGGTCGACATCTACCTGCCGGGCTGCCCCCCGCGCCCGGAAGCGCTCAACGAGGCGATCCTGCGCCTGCAGGACCTCATGAAGAACGAGCACTGGGCCAGCCGTCGCAAAGGACTGGAGACGCGTGACGCCTGACGAGATCCGCCAGCATCTGAGCGCCGCCTGCCCCGACGCGGTCGAGGAGTATCAGGCGGAGTTGCTCGATCCGGTCATCGTGGTGCGCGCCGACCGTCTGCACAAGGTCTGCCGCCACCTGTACGACGACCCGGCCACCTCCATGCGCTACCTGCGACTGCTGACCGGCATCGACCGGCCGGCGGCGCCCGAGAGCGCCGAGGCCGGACACCTCGAGGTCGTGTACCACCTGTGGTCTTACGAGCACCGCGACGGCTGCCAGTTGCGCGTGCGGCTGGATCGCGCGAATCCCGTCGTCGACTCGGTCGGCGACATCTGGCCGGTCGCCGACTGGCACGAGCGCGAGACCTGGGACCTGCTGGGCGTGACCTTCCGCGGCCATCGCAACCTGACGCGGATCATGATGCCCGTGGACTGGGTGGGGCATCCCCTGCGCAAGGACTACGTGCGGCCGGAGCGTTACCACGGCCTGCCGACCACGCGCGAAATGGTGGTCAGCGAGGGCCGCCTCGCCGTCGCCGCGCCGGCGATGCACGAGGCCAAGGACGTGCCCGTCGAGGGCTACATGCGCCTGAACATGGGTCCGCACCACCCGGCGACCCACGGCGTGATCAACTTCCTGCTCGAGACCGACGGCGAGATCATCAAGCGCGCGACGCCCGACGTCGGATACCTGCACCGGGGCATCGAGAAGATCGCCGAGATCGTGGGCTACGTCGGCACCATGCCCTACACGGACCGCGTCGACTACCTGGGCGCCATGTTCACGAACCACGGCTGGGCGCTGGCCGTCGAGAAGCTGATGGGCCTCGAGGTGCCGCCTCGCGCCGAGTACTGCCGCGTGATCGCCAGCGAGTTGAACCGCATCGCCAGCCATCTGATCGCCACGGGTGCGCTGGCCATGGACCTCGGCGCCTTCACGCCGTTCCTGCACTGGATCCGCGAGCGCGAGACCATCAACGACATCATGGAGCGCATCTGCGGCGCGCGCCTGACCTACAACTACATGCGCTTCGGCGGCGTGGCGCACGACATCGACGACGTCACCCTCGACAAGATCCGGCGCTGGCTCGATCACTTCGAGCCCATGATGGGCGAGTTCGACCGCCTCATCACCGGCAACGAGATCTTCGTCCGGCGCCTCGCGGGCGTCGCCAGGATCGAGCCCGCGGACGCCATCGCCTACGGCCTCGTGGGGCCGAACCTGCGCGCGAGCGGCGTCTCCTGGGACGTGCGCCGCGACGAGCCCTACTCGATCTACAACGAGTTTGCCTGGGACGTGATCACCGGCCGCGCCGTCCACGGCACCCTCGGCGACGCCTTCGACCGCTACGACTGCCGCCTGCGCGAGATGCACGAAAGCGTGCGGATCCTGCGCCAGGCCCTGGCGTCCATGCCCGCGGGCGAGGTCCGCGTCAAGGCGCCCAAGGCCAAGCCGGCGGCCAACGAGGTCTACGCGCGCGTCGAGGGGCCGCGCGGCGAATGCGGATTCTACGTGGTATCCGATGGAACCGAGAAGCCATACCGGGCGCGCTTCCGCACGGGTTCCTTCACCGCCATGACGATCATCGAGCACCTGAGCCCCGGACTGATGATCGCCGACCTCGTCGCGCTCATCGGATCGCTCGATGTCATCGCACCGGAGATTGATCGGTGAACATCATCCAGCACATTGCCGACCTGCTGATCCGCAGTCTCTTCCATGCGGATCCGGCCACCTGGGCCTGGACCTGGCTCGTGCAGGTCGTGGTCATCGGGATCGCCGCCTTCCTGGCCTTCGCCTTCGTGGCGATCTTCGCCGGCCCGGTCAGCTGGATCGAGCGCCGCATCGCCGCGCGCATCCAGTCGCGAGTCGGCCCGAATCGCGTGGGCCCGCAGGGCATCCTGCAGTGGCTCGCCGACGGCGTGAAGTGCTGGCTGAAGGAGGATCTGGTGCCGGCCACAGCCGACAAGCCGCTCTTCCTGGCCGCTCCCTACCTGGTGTTCACGGGCATGTTCGGCGCCTTCGTGGTGCTGCCCTTCGGCGCCAACGTGGTCGCCGCCGACCTCAACGTGGGCCTCCTCTACATCCTGGCGGTCACCTCGCTGGTGGTGGTCGGCCTGCTGATGGCGGGTTGGGGCAGCAACTCGAAGTGGGCGCTCTTCGGCGGCGTGCGCAGCGCGGCGCAGCTGGTGTCCTACGAGGTGCCGTCGGCCTTCTCGCTGCTGACGGTGGTGCTGCTGGCAGGGACGCTGTCGACCCAGGGCATCGTCGCGGCGCAGGGCGGCTGGCCCTGGCAGTGGTTCATCTTCCGCAACCCGTTCATGTTTGCCGCGTTCTTCCTGTACTTCACCTCGGCCATCGCCGAGGGCAACCGCACGCCGTTCGACCTGCCCGAAGCAGAGAGCGAGATCATCGCCGGCTATAACATCGAGTACTCCGGCATGCGGTTCCTGTTCTTCCTCTTCGCCGAGTGGGCGAACATCTGGATCATGACCGCCATCGCCACCTTCGCCTTCCTGGGCGGCTGGCAGATCCCCGGCGTCACGCCGGAGATGATCGCCGCCACCAAGGGCTGGGCCTTCGTGGGCTGGCAGGCGCTGTCGTGGACCATCTTCCTCGTCAAGGCGACGTTCCTGGTGTTCGTCGTCATCCAGATCCGCTGGACGTTGCCGCGCCTGCGCGTCGACCAGCTCATGATCACGTGCTGGAAGTACCTGGTGCCGATGTCGATGGCGATGGTGCTGGGCGTGCTCCTGCTGCTGGCCCTGGTGCCGGAGAACGGGATCGTCGACAAGATCCTGCGCTACGCCATGGTCGCCGTGGGCGCCGTCGTCATTCTGCTGTCCGTGCGCAAGGTCCGCCAGACCTTCCAGGTGGACCGCGTTCGATATCGAGAGATGGAGGGCCGGGATCTATGGTATCCCCCGTATCGCCTCCCGTAAGCGGGCCGCGCAAGTCGCACCCGATCGCGGCCTACTTCGGCAACATCCAGCGGGCGGTCACCTCGACCTTCGAGGGCCTGACCGTGACCATGAGCTGGATGTTCCGGCGGCCGTCCACGATCCAGTATCCGGACCGCCTGGAGAAATCGGTGCAGGACTCCCTGCCCGACACCTACCGCGGCGTCCTCGAGGTCGACCTCGACCGCTGCACGGCCTGCATGCTGTGCCAGAAGTCGTGCCCGCTGGGCTGCATCAGCATCGAGACCTGCAAGCACCCGGAGGGCGGCCGCGAGTTCCAGAAGTTCGACATCGACATCGGGCTGTGCATGTACTGCGGGCTCTGCGCCGAGGCCTGCGGGTTCGACGCCCTGGTGCACACCACGGAGTTCGAGGCCTCGGTGACCGACCCCGACCAGCTCATGTTGCGCTTCGTCGATCGTGAGGGCCGCCTGGCGGCCAAGGCCAAGGATCTCCCGCCGCGCCGTCCGCGCGGGTCGATCATCCGGGCCATGATCCCGACCTTCGGGCGCCGCCGCCAGCAGCCGATGCCGCCGTCGTCGCCGCGGCCCGCGCCCGAGGCGCCGGCGCCCGCGGACGCACCCGTCGAACCCGAGCGCCCGGAGGGCACGGCATGATTCCCAGCCCGGTGCAGGCCCTGCTGTTCTACATCTTCGCGGCCCTGGCCGTCGCCGGCGGCTGTCTGGTGGCCTTCTCCCGTAACATCGTGCACAGCGGCTTCGCCCTGCTCGCGACGTTCATCGGCGTCGCCGGCCTCTATGCGTTCCTCTCCGCCGATTTCCTGGCCATCGTCCAGGTGATGATCTACGTCGGCGGCGTGCTCATCCTGATCCTCTTCGCGCTGATGCTGACGTCGCGCATCGACGAGGCCCGGGTGTCCAACCCCACGATCGGCACGCTGCCGGCCGTGTTCCTGATGATCGCGATCTGCGGCCTGCTGGCCTACGCGAGCGTCACGGAGTTCGGCGGCGCCACCACGCTGTCGCCGGGCGAACCCACCACGGAGGGCATCGGCGACGCGCTGTTGAGCCGCTTCGTGTTGCCCTTCGAGGTCATCTCCGTGCTGCTGCTGGCCGTGCTGCTCGGCGCGGTGACCATCGCCGGCGGGCGCCTGCGCAAGCAGGGCGCGGGAAAGGAGCCGTCGTGACCATCGGTCTCGGCCAGTTCGTCGCGGTGTCGGCGGTGCTGTTCTCCCTCGGGCTCTTCTGCCTGCTCACGCGACGCAGCGCCGTCGCGATCCTCATGGGCATCGAATTGATCCTGAACGCGGCCCTGCTCAACCTCGCCGCCTTCTCGCGATACGTTCATCAGGCGCCGGACGGCCAGATCTTCGCGGTGTTCGGCATCGTGCTGGCGGCGGCGGAGGCCGTGGTGGCGCTCGCGCTGGTCTTGCAGTTCTATCGCGCGTTCCGGTCCGTCGACACCACCGACGCTCCGGAGCTGAAAGGGTAGATGATGCACCTGGTGCACTTCCCGCTCGGGCTGATCCCGCTGCTGCCGTTGCTGGGCGCCGTCTACTCCGGCTTCTTCGGGGTGCGGCTGCAGCGGCGCTTCGGCGAGGCCGCGATCTACTGGCCGACCATCCTGCTGCCCTGGATCTCCTGCCTGATCACGATCGCCGCCGTCGTGCAGCTCGGCGGCGCCGGCCATCACGCCGCCCTGTACCACAAGGCCTGGTCGTGGATGACCGTGGGTTCGCTGCAGGTGGACGCGGCATTCCAGATGGACCGGCTCTCCGCGGTGATGACGCTGGTGGTGACCTTCGTCGGCAGCCTCATCCACATCTACTCGCGCGGCTACATGAAGGGTGACCCGTCGTTCTGGCGCTTCTTCTCGCATCTGAATCTGTTCATGTTCGCCATGCTCACCCTGGTGCTCGGAGACAACTTCCTGGTGATGTTCGTCGGCTGGGAGGGCGTCGGCCTGTGCAGCTACCTGCTCATCGGTTTCTGGTACCGGGAGCCGAAGAATGCCGTCGCCGGCATGAAGGCCTTCATCGTCAACCGCGTCGGCGACTACGGCTTCTCGCTCGGCCTGTTCCTGCTGTTCTGGGGCCTGGCGCTGGCGCCCGCCCTGAAGAGCGCGCCGAGCGGCGATCCCCATGTCGCCGCGGCGCAACACGAAGAGATCGCGACGACGGAGACCGGGCACGGCGAGCACGGCGAAGCCGTCGCGCCGGCGCATGGCGAGGCGCCCGCGCACGGCAAGGCGGCGACCGCGGCCCCGACGCGCCTGACCAGCGTGACCTTCCGCGAGGTGCAGGAGATCGTCGAGGACCCGGCGCGGCGCGACAGCATCCTCGGCCAGCGGGTGCTCGGCGCGGGCCTGATCACGGTCGTCTGCCTGCTCTTCTTCGTGGGCGCGACGGGCAAGTCGGCGCAGATCCCCCTCTATGTCTGGCTCCCCGACGCCATGGCCGGCCCGACGCCGGTCTCGGCCCTGATCCACGCCGCCACGATGGTCACCGCCGGCGTCTACATGGTCGCGCGGCTGCACTTCCTGTTCGCCGCCTCGCCGGCCGCGATGACCGTCGTCGCGACCGTCGGCGCCGTGACTGCGCTCTTTGCCGCGACCATCGGCCTCTTCCAGTACGACATCAAGAAGGTCCTCGCGTACTCGACGGTGAGCCAGCTCGGCTTCATGTTCCTCGCGGCGGGCGTCGGCGCCTACTGGGTCGCGATCTTCCACCTGATGACGCACGCCTTCTTCAAGGCCTGCCTGTTCCTCGGCTCGGGCAGCGTGATCCTCGGCTGCCACCACGAGCAGGACATGCGCAAGATGGGCGGCCTGCGCAAGCTGATGCCGATCACGGCCGTGACCTACCTGCTGTCGGCCTGCGCCATCGCCGGCTTCCCCTTCTTCTCGGGCTTCTTCTCGAAGGACGAGATCCTCTGGAAGGCCTTCGACAGCGGCAACATGCTGCTGCCCGGCGGCGGCATCATCCTGTGGGCCCTCGCCGCGCTCGCAGCCCTCTGCACCAGCTTCTACATGTTCCGGTCCTACTTCATGACCTTCACGGGCACCTACCGCGGCGGCCACGACTCCCACGGCCATGGCGCCCACGGCCACGCCCACGTCCCGCACGAGTCGCCGCGGTCGATGACCTGGGTGCTGGTGGTCCTCGCCGCGCTCGCGGTGGGCGGCGGCTGGATCGGCCTTCCCATCCTGTGGGGCCTGCCCAACTGGTTCGAGCAGTGGCTGGAGCCGGTGTTCGTGAACTCGCACCATCTGGTCCAGTCGGCGCACCGCGGACATGGGGCCGAGTGGGGCCTGATGGCCCTCTCCGTGGTGATCGCCTTCGCCGGCTTCGCCGCGGGCCGCTGGCTCTACCGGGACGACAAGAACCCGATCCCGCGCCGGCTGCTGGCGAACCCCGATCCGACGCTGCGCGGCATCCACCGCACGGTCTTCAACAAGTACTACGTGGACGAGTTCTACAACGCGGTCTTCGTCCAGGGCGCGCGACGGCTCTCGGAGTTGCTCTCGCGCGTCGACCGCAACGTCGTGGACGGCATCGTGAACTTCTGGGGCACGGCCGGCCGTGCGGTCTCCAACGTCCAGGGTGTGATCGACGCCCGCGTGGTCGACGGCGCCGTCAACGGCGTCGGCGCGCTGGCGGTGCGCGGGGGGCGGTCGCTGCGGCGGCTGCAGACCGGGCGCATACAGTCGTACGTTTTCGGCCTGAGCACCGGATTCGTGATTCTCGTGGTGATTGGCTATCTGCTGGCCTGATGGGCCCGTAGGGGGCGGCATGGATTTCTCGACGACGAGCACGCTACTGACCTGGATGATCTTCACGCCGTTGATGGGCGTGGGGGCCATCCTGGCCCTCCTCGCGCTGCGACCCGTGCTGCGCAAGGAGCTGGTCGACGAACTCTCGCGGACCGTCGGCCTCGCCTGCACGGTCATCGTGACCCTGCAGGGCCTGCTCCTGTGGAGCGGGTTCCGGGGCGCGGACGGCGCGATGCAGTTCATGCACCGCCTGGTGTGGATCAAGCAGTGGAGCATCGAGTACTTCGTCGGCGTCGACGGGCTCTCGATCTCCATGGTGCTGCTGACGGCAGCCGTGTTCCTGGTGGGCGCCATCGCCTCCGTGCCCTGGTGGGGACGCCTGGACGACGCGCATCATCCGCACTTCTCCAAGAAAAAGGTCCCCGGCTACTGGATCCTCTTCCTGCTGCTGCAGACCGGTGTGCTCGGCACCTTCTGCGCCCTGGACTTCTTCCTCTTCTACATCTTCTGGGAAGTCATGCTGCTGCCGATGTACTTCCTGATCGGCATCTGGGGCGCGCCCCCGCGGGTCGAGGAGGGCGGCCGGGTCCGCGGCGGCCCGTACGCGGCCATCAAGTTCTTCCTCTACACGCTGGCCGGTTCGGTGCTGATGCTGCTGGCGATGATCGCCATCTACCACAACTCCGGTCCCTCGACGCTGGCCGACGGCAGCTCGAGCCCGCACAGTTTCAACATCCTGACGCTGACGCAGATGTTCCGCGACGGCACCTTCGCCGCCGCCGGCCCCATCTTCGGGCTGCACTTCGTGCAGGCGATGTTCGTCGCGCTGTTCATCGGCTTCTCGATCAAGGTGCCGATGTTCCCGTTCCACACCTGGCTGCCCGACGCCCACGTCGACGCGCCCACGCCGATCTCCGTCATTCTGGCCGGCATCCTGCTGAAGACGGGCATGTACGGCATGCTGCGCTTCAATCTGCAGATGCTGTCGCCGGCGATGGAATGGGCCGCCTACGCCATCGGCGTGCTCGGCGTGATCAACATCGTCTACGGCGCCTTCGTCTGCATGGCGCAGAAGGACCTCAAGAAGCTCATCGCCTACTCCTCCGTCTCGCACATGGGCTTCTGCCTGCTGGGCCTCGCCGCGCTGACTCCCCAGGGCCTCACGGGCTGCGTCTTCCAGATGTTCTCGCACGGCATCATCTCGCCGATGCTCTTCCTCATCGCCGGCGTCATCTACGACCGCGCCCACACGCGCGAGATCAACGGGTTCGGCGGCCTCGCCGAGAGACTGCCCGAGTACACCGGCCTGACCGGCCTGGCCTTCATGGCCTCCCTCGGCCTCCCGGGGCTCGCCGGCTTCGTCGGCGAGGTGCTGGTGTTCCTCGGCGGGTTCGGCGCCGCCAACCAGGGCTTCCGCGTCCTGGTCGCGATCTCCGCGACGGCGGTCATCATCACCGCGGCGTACTACCTGTGGACCATGCAGCGGATGTTCCTCGGCAAGCTCAACGAGAAGTGGAGCGGCCTCTGGGACATGACCTGGCGCGAGCGCGTGACGCTGTACCCTCTCGCGGTCGTGACGGTCATCCTCGGCGTCTTCCCGGCACCGATCTTCAACCTGATCAACACGTCGCTGCACCAGGTCCTGTCGGTGGTGACGGGCGCGCTGCACGCCGGCCGGTAGAAAGGAACGACGATGATGCCCGACCTGTCCGGCCTGAGCGGCGCCGCGGGAATTCTGCCCGAGATCGTCCTCACGGGCGCGCTCTTCGCGGTCCTGCTCCTGGACCTCATGCTGCGCCAGCACGCCCACCGCGGCGCCATCCTGCTGGCGACGGCCTGCCTGGGGCTCGCCGCCGCCGGCCTGGCCATCGCCGGCGTGCCCGTGGGCCAGCAGCCGCTGTTCTACGGCATGCTCGTCGCCGACGGATTCGCCCTCTTCGTGAAGGGGCTGGTGATCGCGGCGGCCCTGGTCGGCGTGATCATCGCGGCGCTATCGCCGGAGGTGCGGCGCAACCAGTACGGCGAGTACCTGATCCTGATCCTCTGCCTCACGCTCGGCATGAGTTTGCTCGCTGGCGCCCAGAACCTGCTCATGCTCTACCTCGCCCTCGAGCTCGTGTCACTGCCGTCGTACATCCTGGCCGGCTTCCGGCACGGCGACCGCAAGTCGAGCGAGGCCGCATTGAAGTACGTGATCTTCGGCGCGGCCGCGTCGGGCCTGATGCTCTACGGCTTCTCCCTGCTGTACGGCCTGGCCGGCACGCTGGACCTGCCCGGCATCGGCGAGGCCGTCGTGGCCCGCGGGTTCGCGGGCGGCGTCGATGCGCAGCTCCTGGTGGTGATCGCCGTGCTGCTGTCCGTGGCCGGCTTCGCGTTCAAGGTCGCCGCGGTGCCGTTCCACATGTGGTGCCCCGACGTCTACGAGGGCGCGCCGACGCCGTTCGTGGCCTTCCTCTCGGTGGCCCCCAAGGCGGCCGGCTTCGCCGCGCTGCTGCGTTTCTTCCTGGTGGGCTTCGGCCAGCCGGCCGGCTTCCCTGCCGCGGGCGAGTTCCCCTGGCCCCTGGTGCTCGGCGTGCTGGCGATGGCGACCATGACCGTCGGCAACTTCGCCGCCATCGGACAGGACAACGTCAAGCGACTGCTCGCCTACTCGAGCATCGCCCACGCCGGCTACCTGCTCATGGCCGCCGCGGTCGGCAGCCCCCTGGCCGTGCGGGGCATCCTGCTCTACCTGCCCATCTACCTGCTGATGAACATGGGCGCCTTCATGGTGGTGATGGCCGTTCGCGAGCGCACGGGCTCGGAGTCGATCGAGGCCTACAAGGGGCTCGGCTCCCGCGCGCCCTACCTCGCGGTGGTCATGGCGATCTTCCTCTTCTCGCTGACCGGCATCCCGCCCTTCGCGGGCTTCATCGGCAAGTTCTTCCTCTTCGCCGCCGCGCTGCAGACCAAGAGCCCGTTCTTCTACGTCGTGGCCGTGGTCGGCGTGTTGAATTCGGTGGTGTCGCTCTATTACTACGCCCGCATCGTCCGCGCCTGCTTCCTCGAGAAGCCCACCGACGACGCCGGGCCGTTGTTCGTGGGTTCGCCCGCCCGCGCGATGATGGGGGTGCTCGCCGTGCCGACGCTGGTGCTAGGCATCTGGTGGGGACCGCTGCTGAGCGTGGTCGAGAAGGCCGTGCTGACGCCGCACTGATTTTCCTCAACAAAAAGACGGCGGGCCCCATGGTCCGCCGTCTTTTTGTCTTCCCCAGGGACAGGGTCAGAACGCGTACGCCAGCCCGAGGGACATGGTCTGCTTGAGCTGGCCGGCCTTGCGGATGGCGGCGTCGACGTAGCCGGGATTGGTCAGCACACCCTCCTCGACCTTGGGCGCGACCGAGTTGTCGTACTTGTCGTAGCTCCACCGCACGTAGAACTGCACGTTGATCAGGCGGGTGATCGCCGTGACGAAGGTGTTCTCCCAGTCCAGGTCGGTCACGAGGCTGTAGTCCGCGACGTCCTCCGGCAGGCCAGCGGCGGCGAGATCGGCTCCTGACACGTCGTCGAGGTCGCCCTTGGCGCTGTAGAAAAACGCCTTGTAGGCGGTGAACTTGCTGGTGTACTCGACCTTGTCGTCCAGGATCTTGTCCTTGTAGTCGAGGATCAGTTCGAGACCGCCGTCGTGCGAGGAGAGCTGGTCTGTCGAGTCGTCTGGCGGCGCGGCGAGATAGACTTCGCGCATGTTCTGACGGAGCGAGAAGCCGAGGCGAGACAGCAGTTGACGGTCCGCCTGGTTGACGAGCTGGCGGGAGATACCGATCGACTCGTGGAAGGTGAGCGGATTGAAGGAGATGCCGCGGTCGTAGGGGTCCGTCTCGTCCAGGAACTGGCTCTCGAAGCGGACGGCAAAATAGGGATCCCAGCCGTGCAATGCGTAGCGGAACAGCGTCTCGAACTTGATCTGGTCCGTCGTCTTGTCGGGTTCCTGCCAGACAAGGCCGCCATCGGCATCTCGCTCCTGCTGATGCGTCTGGCCGAAGGCGAGGTTCAGGTCATTGCGCCAGTTCCAGTGGGTGCTGAGCTGGGCCTCGGCGCGATAGTCCAGGTTGGCGGCCCAGACCACGGACCCCTTGTCGCCGCCCTTCCAGTTCTCCGTGTAGTAACTTTGCAGGAGATTCAGACCGATCTTGCCCTCGCGGCGCCACTCGCCGACGGCGAGGGGCTTGGGGTCTTCTTGAGCGGCGACGTTCGCTACCGATCCGCCCGCCAGCACCGCCAGCACCGCCAGCAGGAAAACTAGCGAAACGACACGCAAACTCGACATTTCATCACTCCTTGTTGATCCTCAGAATGCGTCTTCCAGCCGGGTTGTCGGACGACACGATCGACGTACCCTTCGCTATTGCCAACGAAAATGTTATTGATTACCATAGCGCCGCCCAAAATGGCCAGAATTTCGTTAATTTCACCCAGAGACCAAGGAGAGGGACATGAAGACGTTGTTCATGATCGGCCTGCTGGTCGTCGCCACGGCCGGCGTGGCCGCGGCCCAGATCGACGACGGCGGACGCTGGGGACTCGGCGTCGAGTATGGCGCCTGGAAGATGATCGGCGGCGAGCACGACTACGCGACCCGCGAGGACTTCGGCGCGTTCTACATCCGCCGCGGGCTGTCGCCGGCGGTGAGCCTGGACCTCGGCATCAAGTTCGGGTCCTTCCGTCCCGGCGCCGCGGCCCCGGGCGAGGACGTCGGCTTCGATTCCGACGCCACGGCGCCCCTCCACACCCGCGCCTGGCAGCCGAACCTGTCGGTCATCTACCACATCATTCCCTCCGGCCACTGGCGGCCGTGGGTCAGCGGCGGCATCGGCGTGACCCGCTGGGACCTGCTCGACACGAGCGGCGAGGAGAGCATCGGCCTGTGGCCCGACGGCGACACCATGCGGGTCTTCGACGAGGACGGCGCCGAGGTCGAGGGGCACGGCGTGAACCTCACCGCCCTGCTCGGCGTCGGCCTCGACTACGCCTTCAACGACCACCTCTCCCTGGACCTCGCCCTGCGCACCAACGTGCTCTTCGGCCAGGACCGCGATAACGTCGGCCTCGCCGGCGACCCGCGGATCTACGATCCCGCCGTCGCGGGCACCGGCTGGGGTCCCGACCAGGTGGACGCCAACAACCAGATCATCGAGGCCACGCTCGGCCTGCGTTACATGTTCGGCGGCGCCAAGGAAGAGGCCGTGGTGGAGCCGGTCAAGGCCGCGGTGGTCGCCGATCGCGACTTCGACGGCATCCTGGACGACGTCGACGCGTGCCCGGATCAGGCCGAGGACAAGGACGGCTTCCAGGACGCCGACGGTTGCCCCGATCCCGACAACGACGGTGACGGCGTGCTCGACGCCGCCGACAAGTGCCCGGACCAGCTCGAGGACAAGGACGGCTTCGAGGACGCTGACGGCTGCCCCGATCCCGACAACGACGGCGATGGCGTGCTCGACGCCGCCGACAAGTGCCCGAACACCCCGAAGGGTGTCGCGGTCGACGCCTCCGGCTGCCCGATCGTGCAGGAGATCAAGGCCGCGTTGATCCTCGAAGGCGTGACCTTCTCGACCAACAGCGCCGAGATCAGCCCGAACGCAGGCAAGGTCCTCGACGAGGTCGCCAACAGCCTCCTGGCCTGGCCCGACGTCAAGGTCGAGATCGGCGGCCACACGGACAGCTCGGGCAACGACGCCCTGAACAAGAAGCTGTCGCAGGCCCGCGCCGACTCGGTGCGCGATTACCTGATCGGCAAGGGCGTGGCGGCGGATCGCCTCACCGCCATGGGTTACGGCGAGGAGAAGCCGATCGCGGACAACGGCACCAAGGACGGCAAGGCCAAGAACCGTCGCGTGGAAGTCACGCGGACCAACTAGGCTTGCAAGCTAGCGGCGCCCCCGCCAGGGGGCGCCGACGACCGCCGCCGGTGGAATACCCCCCCGCCGGCGGCAAAAGTCCGGAAAAGGCGCACCCCCCCCCCCGAACCCACCCCCAGGTGGTACG
>JADHED010001123.1_pt1 | contig 24830 bp, 23 predicted proteins | sample 8952041 | NCBI WGS metagenome assembly JADHED01 (sample SAMN16124423, study PRJNA663239) | bioreactor sludge metagenome | isolation source: sludge (control) | place: India:Bengaluru | collected 2018-09-08
GAATGAGACCCGGAATGGCCAACCGGGAGAAGGATCGTTCGAGGAGTTCAATCATGGGATGCGGGAGACTTTCCGTGAGCGGGAGATTTTGTAAAGCGGAGACTCGGGATCATGGCTTCCAGCATTTTGGAATGGATGCCCTTCACGCGCAGAAGATCCGTGGCCGAGTTGTAGGTTCCCCCGTCGCGTCCCTCGACGATCCGTTTCGCCAGCACTTCCCCCACGCCGGGCAGCAATGCCAGTTCCTCTTCCGAAGCCGTGTTCGGGTCGATCCCGTTGGCCGGAGGTTTTTTTATGAACGCAGCGGCAATTTCCGCCTCTTCCCGGCGTTCCTCCCGGCGGTCCTCCGCCAGACGGTTCCAGTTTGTCTTTGCCCAGATCCCGCGGTGGGAGGAGGCTGCGGTCAGCTCCAGATCCGCAAGATGGCTCCGGTATTCCTCGGCCGATGAACCATCCGGAGTGCGGCGGGCAACTCCGAATGCGCGGGCAAGCCCCTCGCGCACCAGAACCGCGGACAAATCCTCGCCGTCCTTGGTGGTGACGAAAGCATAAATGCGGCGAAATCTGGAATCCCCCCGGCCATCGGCAAATGCGGTGTGGATGGTGAACGGTTTTGAAAGCAGCTCGCGGGTGCGCAATCCCGCCGCCTCTCCGAACCCCCGGGCCACGGAAATCGACTCTTCCGGTGCCCCGTCAGCGATTCCGAAATACCTTCTCTGCGCACGCAGCCTCCTGGCATCGCTCTCATCGTTCACATGCCACTCGATGCAGTCCGCCCCGTAAATGCGGATCGTTTGCTCGCTCCCGTCGGGAAGCCGGACCGGAAAACTGTCGCCATCCGCCCAGTCCGAGGGGAGCAATTCGCACCCGGCGATGGTTTTCAAATCCTCCGCCACCGCAAGGAACGTCACGAAAAAAAACACCGGCAGGAATCTCAAAAACACCCTCCCAATCTGACAGACCCGCCGTCACGGGCAAGCGGAACGATCAAGTTTGCCCCGGCGGCCGCAGGGATTTTGCAGTCGTCTCCGCAGAGCTGTCCCACACGGGTGCCCGCTCCCGGGAGAGAGGCTGAAGTGATGGGCGAAGAAGTTTGACGGATGTCATGGCGTGGGAACGAAAAAAATCCCGCGACTTTTTATTTTCCGGGCGGCGTGCTGGAATGCGCTCCATGCCCCTCATCAAAACAGAATTCGCGAACGGTGTCGGCACCATCACTTTTCAAAATCCGGCGAAGCGGAATTGTCTCAGCCGGGAAATGGTTTCCGAAATGCTGGGGGCTCTGGAGGAATTTGAAAAGCAGTCCGCCATTGTCGTGATTGTGCGGGCGGAGAAAGGCTCGAAAGTGTGGTCGGCCGGTCACGATGTCGCCGAGTTGCCGAAGCCCGGACGGGATCCGCTGCCTTATGCGGGGCCGTTGGAGAGTCTGTTGCGGCGGATGCAGGAGTTTCCCGGTGCGGTGATCGCGCTTGTGCAGGGAAGCGTCTGGGGCGGAGCCTGCGATCTGGCTTTTTCCTGCGACATCCTGATCGGGGACGAGACTGCGGCCTTTGCCATGACTCCGGCCAAGATCGGGATTCCCTACAATCCCTCCGGTCTCATCCACTTCATCAACATTCTGGGTTTGAACAAGGCGAAGGAAATGTTCTTCACGGCGGAGCCGATCAACGCACAGGACAGCTTCCATTTGGGGATTCTCAACCACCTTGTCCCGGCGGAAGAAATCGAGACGTTCACCGCCACGGTTGCCGCCCGGGTTTGCCGGAATTCGCCGCTGGCCATCCGCTCCTTCAAACGTCAATTCCGGCTGCTTTCCAGCGGGCTGCCGCTGCCGGCCGAGACGTTTGAACTCATCCAGTCCATCCGGCGGGAAGTTTACGACAGCAGGGACTACGCCGAGGGAATCCAGGCTTTCCACGAAAAACGGCCTCCGGTTTTTCGCGGGGAATAAAAGAAGCCCGTGGCGGGGAGACGGGCTCCGACGCCACGGACTGGAGGGGGAAATCAACGCCAGCGGAAGTTGTTCCGCGGGTAGACCATCACCGGCTGGACGGGATACACGGGTTCTGAAACCTGGATGACGCCCTGGCCGCCGTTCACAAAACCGCTGACCGTGCTGAAGCGGGTGGTTGTTCCGGTATAGTAAACCGGGGCGGTGTTGTAGTAGACCACCGGCGCGCAATTGTAGGCGGGATAATAGTAAACAGGCTGACGGCAGACCGGCTGCGGAGGACAATAGACGGGGCGTTGCTGGCAACCTCCCGACCCGAAGGAAATACTGATCGACGGACCGGCATGGGCCGCGGCGGTGAGAGCCAGAAGCATTCCTGCGAGTGCAAATTTGAGTTTCATAATGGGTTCGTGCATAATAACGCCCATGAACCGGATTTATTCAAATCTCCTGCTGCTTGTTTTCGCGGTGGGGCTCTCCGGGTGTGCTTCGGTGTCTTCCACATCCCAGTTTTATTTTCCGGTCACCACCGATGTCTATCCCCCGAAATCGAAGGATGTCCCCATTCCGATCCTCGGCAAAGCTCCCGACGAACCCTACAAAGCCATCGGCCGGTTCGCTTTCCGTTCCGACCTGGGGTGGAAATTCATGAGGGACAGCATGATCTACAACGCCCGTGCCAATGGGGCGGATGCCGTGATTCTCAAAAAGGCGGATTCGAAGGATCAGGTCAACTTCACACAGGTTCCTCCCCGCATGGAGTGGGTTCCGGTGCCCGGCCCGGTCATTGCGGTCAACAACGGCGGCGGCAAGAAGAACTGCAAGAACAACCAAACCTACGTCAGCTACCCCACTTACATGCCGGTTTACCAGCCCGGCTACACCCGGCGCTGGGTCCAGACAATCATCGGCATCGATGCCGAGATGATTGTCATGAAAAGGTAGCCTCAGGCGGCCGGCTGGATGTCGGCCCGACGGCGTGCGGGAAGCGCGGACAGGATCTTGTCCACCGCCGCGGCGGAGGTGAGGCCATGTTTGGCGCGCAGGATTGGCACGGTTCCGTGTTCGACGAATTGATCCGGCCAGCCGACCCGGACGACAGGGGTCGCGATTTTCTGTTCGGCCAGATGCTCCATGACCGCGCAGCCGAAGCCGTTGGGAAGCACATGGTCCTCCATCGTGCAAAGCACCTCGCAGCCCCGGGCAAAAAATTCGATGGTGGTGGTGTCGAGCGGTTTGATCCACCGGGCATTGATGACAGCCGTGGAAACGCCTTTTTCCTCGAGCACTGCCGCCGCTTCGAGGGCGAGTTCGCACATGTTGCCCAGGGCAATGATCGCCACCCGTGAACCATGTCGGAGCACTTCGGATTTCCCGATTTCCAGAATCTGGGGTGTTTTCTTCGGAACTGCTCCGGTTCCGGCTCCGCGCGGGTAACGGATCGCGATCGGTCCCTCATGGTAGTTCACCATCGTCCAGAGCATGTCGGCGAATTCTTCCTCGTCCTTCGGCTGCATGTGCACCAGGCCGGGCACGGGACGGAGGAAGCCGATGTCGAAAAGCCCGTGGTGGGTCGGTCCGTCATCGCCGGAAAGTCCCGCTCGGTCCATGCAGAGGGCGACATTGAGGTTCTGCAACGCCATGTCGTGGATGATCATGTCGTAGGCCCGCTGCATGAAAGTGCTGTAAATGGCCAGGAACGGCTTCATTCCCCGCGCGGCGAGGCCGCAGGCAAAAAGCGCGGCATGTTCCTCGGCGATGCCGACATCAAAAAACCGGTCGGGATGGCGCTTGGCGAAGTTCACAAGCCCGGTGCCGGTCGGCATCGCGGCCGTGATCGTGGCGATCTTGTTGTTGTGATCCGCAAAGTTCGCCAGCGTGGTGCCGAGGAGTTCGGAATACGTGGGGGTCGGGGAGGCGACGGTCTCTCCGGTGTCGAGATGGAATTTCCCGAGGCCGTGGAATTTGTCCGGCCGCTCCAGCGCGGGCCCGTAGCCTTTGCCCTTCTGTGTGAGGATGTGGAGGATGACCGGTTCGTTCTGGGTCTTCAGAAACTCGAATGTCTCGGTGAGCAGGCCGATGTCGTGACCGTCCACCGGGCCGTAATACCGGATGCCGAGGTCCTCGAAGATGACGCTGGGAGCAAGCAGGTTCTTGAGCCCGACCTCCGCCTTGTGCGCCAGCTTCCGGGCGCTTTTTCCGGCGATCCACTCGACGAATTTCCCGGCCTTTTCGTGAAGATGGGCATAGGCGGGATTGGTGACCAGGCGGTTGAGATACTCCGCGACGGCTCCCACGTTTTTTGCAATCGACCATTCATTGTCATTGAGGACGATGATGAGGCGTTTGGTCGTGGAAGCCACGTTGTTCAGGGCTTCAAAACTGACGCCGCAGGTGAAGGCCGCGTCTCCCGCCACGCAAACGACATGGTCGTCGCTTCCCAGCATGTCCCGCGCCGCCGCCATGCCCAGGGCCGCCGAGAGGGCGGTTCCGGCATGTCCGGCCCCGTAGCAATCGTGTTCGCTCTCCGTGCGGAGCAGAAACCCGTTCAGACCCCCGTATTGGCGGATCGAGGGGAATTTTTCTCCCCGGCCGGTGAGCAGCTTGTGGACGTAACCCTGGTGGCTGACGTCGAAAAGAAATTTGTCCGCCGGAGTCTCGAAAACCCGGTGGAGGGCAATGGTCAGTTCCACCACACCGAGGTTCGGGCCGAGATGTCCGCCGGTGTTTGAAAGCACGCGGATCAATTCCCCGCGGATCTCCGCGGCCAGCACGGGGAGGACTTCGGGGGGAAGCGCCTTGACATCGGCCGGGGAGTGGATGCCCGGCAGGATCGAGGAGGTCTGCGGCACGGGCATGATGTCAGTTATCCTGTTCCTCAAAGTCGTTTACCTCCACTGCTCCGCGCGCATCGCGCGAGATGATCTGGATTTTTTTCTCCGCCGCATCGAGCTTCTCCTGGCAGAACTTCACCAGCCCCACGCCTTCCTCGTAGCGAACAATCAGCGATTCCAGGGGCAGACTGCCTTCTTCCATCTCCGCGACGATCTCCGTAATCCGTTGCATGGCGGATTCCAGAGTTGGCTTTTCAGATTTTTGCCCCATGGGTGTAATCTGCCCATCTCAATAAAGTTCTCAACGAAAGGCAATCAGGAACGTTCGCGGGGAACCCGGGCCGGTTTTTCCCCGGTCATTTCGATCGGATGACGGAAACGATGCCTTTGGTGTTGGCAGCGACCGGGCCGATGTTCCAGAGCAGAAAGCCTCCCCGGGTGCGGGGGGCGATGGATTTTTCAAGATCGAGTTGCTTCGCGATCTCGGAGGTCGGCCATCCGTGGGATGTCATCCGGTCCACGGCGAGGCCGGGCCAGATGGGCACTCCGCGGGGATTTGCCTGGGGACTCCGCCACCAGCGCAGGAGAGAGGAAAAACTCTGCGGTCCACCCTCCGCCCAGTAGAGTTGAGGGGCGAGATAATCCACCCAACCCTCGCGCATCCATTTGACGGGATCGGAGTAGAGGTCGTGGTATTGGTCCACGCCGGCCTTCACATCGGGCGGAGAGCCTTTCGTGTAGATCCCGAAGGGGCTGACTCCGAACATCACTCCGGGGCGTGTCGAGTGGACGGCCTCACCGATGGCTCGGATGAGGGTGTTGACGTTGTTCCGTCGCCAGTCCGCCCGATCCAGAGTCCCTCCGGAAGCACGGTAGGCGGCGTAGGTTTTGTCATCCGGGAACGGATAAACTCCCCCGTCGTTTTTGGGATAGGGATAAAAGTAATCGTCGAGGTGGACTCCCGCGATGTCGTAGCGTTTCACGAGATCGCGGACCACATTCACGATCTGGCGCTGGACCGGCGCAGCACCCGGGTCCATCCAGAGAACGCTCCCGACCTTGTAGGCAAATTGGGGGTATTTCTTGCTGATGTGGTTTTCCGCGCGCGGCTGGGAGGCATTGGCGGCGGCGCGGTAGGGATTGAGCCAGGCATGGACGGCGATGCCGCGTTTTTTGGCCTCGGAGATGAAGAAGGCGAGCGGATCGTAACCCGGCGAGCGGCCCTGGGTGCCCGTGAGATAACGGCTCCACGGCTCGATCGACGAGGCATACAGGGCATCGCTTTCGGGCCGGACCTGCAGGAGAACGGCATTGAGTCCCGCAGCCTTGGCGGCATCGAGAAGACGCACCGCCTTGGCTTTCTGTGTTTCCGCGGGAAGCCCGGAGTCGGGAGGGAAATTGATATTGTAAACGGACGAGATCCAGGCACCGCGGAATTCGGCCCGGGCGGAACCGGCAAGAGCGATGGCCAACAGGAGACAGAGGAGGTGTTTCATGGGAATTTCAATAGATGAAGGATTCGGGCGGAGGGTCGGTTTCTTTCACGGAATCCGCGAGGATCAGGGCACTGCGTTTTCCGGCTTCCACGGGAAAGGCCACTTTGCCGGTCACTTTGAGCCATGTCATTTCCGGAAAAGTGTCTTTCGATTGGACGGCCACCGCCACCGGGCGGGCGTCGGCAGCGCAACACATCACGAAAAGGCGCACGAGATTGAAGCGATCCCCGTTGGGATTCCCGATCCGGGCCGGCATGAACTGCCCGATGATCTCGACCTCCCTGTTTTCAAAATCTTCCCGCATGGTCGGCTCGGCGGCGGCGTAAAGCAGATCGACTGTCTCGACCTTGATCTGGCCTTTGTCGTTTTTTTTCAGGTAGGCGGAGGGATCCATCATCGTGCCTTCCCCCACCGAGCCGTCGGCCTGGGGAAGCGGCGGTTCTTCCGGGGGAGAGAAAGCCGGGAGTTCATCGATGTTTTCCACCAGTCCGCGGTTCATGACCGCCGTGGCTCCGAATTCCCCCGGCGAGATCCCTGCAGCCACAACCAGGGGCACTGTGAGAATGAAAAAGGCCAGGATGACTCCCCCGGTGGAACGCCTTTCCTCGCAGCCGTCTCCGGCTTCCGGAAGGAAGAGGATGCCGACGGCAAGAGTCACCAGAACGATTCCCGAGAGAAGCGTCCCGAAATGAAACGCCGGATGCAGGTAGGAAGACACCCGCCCGGAAAAGAAGAAATACGAGAAAAGGATCCCCCAGACCATCAGGGTGGCGGATGTGAGAAATCTGTTGAGCGTCGTGTTCACAGATTGAGAATCGACAATCGCATGCAAAGCAGGCCGATCAAAAGGAAAAGTCCCACGGTCAGGCCGAGGACAAACCGTTTCCTGAAAACCGCGCTGTAAATGAACAGAAGCTTCAGATCCATCACCGGTCCGAAGACCATGAAGGCCAGCTTCGCAATCCCGGGAAAAGCGACAAACGTCGCCGCGATGAACGCATCCGATGTGCTGCAAAGCGAGAGGATGCCGGCGAGGCCCATCAGCGAAGAGACGGCTGCCGCGTTGTTGAGCGCCAGCGGAAGGATCAACTCCTGGTTCACCGCCGTGCTGAACACCGAAGCCACCGCAACCCCGGCCACAAAATAGACGCTCACATCCAGGAAGTCCTTCACGCCCACGTTCATGGCCGCGATCAGGCGACGGCCAAGCGGTCCCTGTCCGCCACATCCGCCGGTTTCCGGGGAGAGGGCCACCGAGGCCAGCACACTTCGCTTGAGCACGGCACCGATCGGAAGGTTCAGCACGGCAAGGCCCCCGATGACGGCGACCAGATAAGAGAGCCCCAGGCGCAACAGGGTGAACTCCACCGCTCCCTGGCCCCGGAAGGCGGCATAGGTGCTCACCACCACGATCGGATTCACCACCGGGGCGGCCAGCATGTAGGCCATCGCATTCGACACCGGAAGTCCCTTGGCAATCAGCCGCCGGATCACCGGCACGATCCCGCACTCGCACATCGGAAAAACCAGTCCCATGCCGGCACTCACACAAATCCCAAGAAAGGCATTTCGTGGGAGAAAATGCGTCATCATTTTCGAGGGCAGAAACTGGTCGATCAACCCGGAGAGGAGCGTTCCCAGCAGGATGAACGGGATTCCCTCCAACAGGACGCTCAAAAAAGCGAAGGCGAAATCCTGTGGGCTGAACGTGAACCAATTCATCGCCGGAAACTTCTACATGCCCCGCGTCGGGACGCAACCCCGGGAGAAAACAAAAAGAACCTTCCGCCTCAGACGGATCCCGGGAAGCTGTTCACGAACTGGATCTTGAAATCCGGGAACGAGGAGACCACCTGGACTTTGTAATCCGGCGCGGAATCCACAATCTGCCATTTGCCGGGCTTGTCGGGGAAGGAATCCACGACCTGCACCTTGAGGTCGGGAAAACTCTCCACAACCTGCACCTTGAAATCGGGAAAACTCGTGACGAATTGGATCTTCCCGTAAACTTGGGACGAGCCGGGTTTGGAGCCTTCCGCAAGGGCGGTGGCCGGGATGGCAGCAAGGGCGGTGAGAAAATTCCGTCGGTTCATGGCAGTGTTTCCGCAGTATTGATGGCATCAATCAGCAGTCGAATCGAGCCAAAATCGCGTTTGTGTGGAGTAAGTACGATCCGGGGAAGGTGGGCCGAGTGGTGGTCGTCCTTTTCCTCGGGCAGCGGAGGCGTCTGAACGATCCGGTCCACGGCCAGGAGCGTGTCGAACCGGGTGTTCAGGTCTTCCAGAGCCGCGGGAGTCAGTTTTTTCAGGACCCGGACGACCATTTTTTCCCTCACCCAGCGGTAGGATTGGAAATTTTTGTAGAATTGGGTGATGACGTTCACCGCCTCATCGGCGTCGTGGGTGATGTGGAAGAGATGGAAATCCGTCGGAGAAACGAGGCCGTGGGCCAGCAGATCGTTCACAATGAATCTCCGCCAGGTTTCCCAGTAATGGCCGTTCTGGCGGTCGAGCATGATCACCGGAACGATCGGCATCTTGCCGGTCTGCATGAGGGTGAGGATCTCGCATCCTTCGTCATGGGTTCCGAATCCGCCGGGCAGCAGCACAAAAGCATGGGTCTCCTTCGCAAAATTCAGTTTTCGGGTGAAAAAATAGTTGAAGTTGATGAGTTTCGGATCTCCGTGAATCGTTTCGTTGGCGCGTTGCTCGAAAGGAAGGCGGATGTTGAGCCCGAAACTCTTCTCGGCCCCCGCGCCTTCCTGGGCCGCTCCCATGATGCCATCACCGCCGCCGGTGATCACCATGTAATCCCGGGCCACGATTTTTTGCGCGAACGACTTGGCGAGTTTGTATTCCTCTTCTTCCGGTTTCGTGCGTGCGCTTCCGAAGACGGCGACTTTCCGGATGCCCTGGTATTTGGAAAAAACCCGTGCGGCGTAGCGCATCTCGCGCAGAGCCCGGCTCATGAGCTTGAGCTCGGCAATCCCGGCATGATCGCGCCCCAGTTTGAGCGACGTTTCCACCAGGTCCGCCACCAACTCCGCCGCCCGTCCGTCTGCCACTTCCTCCGCAAGAGCGGTGATGCGGGGATCTTTTTCTCGTTCTTTCATAAACAGAACCGGGAGACTAACCCAAGTTCGGCTGTTTGAAAGTTCCGATATTGCGGACGATCCTCCGGAACCTCAGGAGTCCCTCCACTTCTGCTTTTTGGCGATGGTGCTCGGGTTGATGTATTCGCCGATCTGCTTTCCCGTGGAATCAAAAACCTTGAACCAAAGACCGGCAACGCGGTCTTTGCTGCGGGAGGAGGCCCCGCTTTTGAAATACCATCCCGCATCCAGGGCGCCTTTTTCCAGTTTGATCGCTTCGGTCTGGAATTCGGCCGGTTTGTTGGTGAGAAGGCTCGGGAAGACATGGGAACCCGTTCCCACCTTGATTTCCGGCTCCGCCGTGCTGCCCAGCTCCGATACTTCGTAAAAAATATTGTATTTGACCGTGATGTCCGTGAGTTCCTTGAAGGCCCGGCTGGTCACCTTCACACTGTAGGCGATTTCCTTGGATTCCTTGGTTGTGTTGGCTTTGCTCTTCTCCTTCGAGGCATCCAGATCCATTCGCGTGGGAAGAATCTGAACATCATCGAGCGCCCGGGCAGGGCATGTCACGCAGACCGTGAAAAATGCGAAAAAGAAAATGAAACGTCGCATAGAACGTTTGTTTATCCCGCTGTGCCGCCGCCTGTCCAGCACGATATGCCGCCGGAAAGGAGGCCGAAGGTGTTTTTTCCGTTTCACGGCGATTGCCTCCCATGCGGTCTTGGGGTATGGAACCCGACACAACTCCCTATGAAATCCCCAAAACGCGGCGCGGCCGCGACAGAATCCCCCGTCGTTGGAAAGAAACTTCTTGTGGCCAACCGCAGTGAAATTGCCATCCGTGTTTTCCGGGCGGCGACGGAACTCGGCATGCGCACTGTGGCCGTCTATGCCCAGGAGGACAGGCTTTCGATGCACCGTTTCAAGGCGGACGAAGCTTATGCGGTGGGCGAGGGCAAGGGACCGGTCGGAGCCTATCTCGACATCGCGGGGATCGTCGGTCTCGCGAAGGAACGCGGGGTGGACATGATCCATCCGGGCTACGGATTTCTCTCCGAGAATGCCGGATTTGCGCGGGCCTGTGAAGAAGCGGGCATCACCTTTGTCGGCCCCCGGGCGGAGCTTTTGGACAGAATGGGCGACAAGACCGCCGCGCGGGCTCTGGCCCAGAAGTTGAAGGTGCCCACACTGCCGGGGACGGAAGATCCGGTCGTGGACCGGGCGGCCGCGATCAAGATCGCCGGGAGCATCGGATTTCCGCTCATCATCAAGGCGGCCTTCGGCGGTGGCGGGCGCGGGATGCGCGTGGTTCTCAAGGAAGCCGACCTCTCCTCCCTGCTGGACGAGGCACAGGGAGAGGCGGGCCGCGCCTTTGGAAACCCCGCGGTGTTCCTCGAAAAATACATCCCCCGGGCCAAGCATCTTGAAGTGCAGATCCTCGGGGACAACCACGGGCGGGTCCTGCATTTGCACGAACGCGATTGCTCGGTCCAGCGGCGCCACCAGAAAGTGGTCGAGGTCGCACCGTCGATCGGGCTCCGGGACTCGATCCGCCGCGAACTGTGCGACGCCGCGGTCCGCATCGCGGAAGGCATCGGTTACAACAACGCCGGAACGATCGAGTTCCTCTACGATCTTGACCGCGAGGAATGGTTCTTCATCGAGATGAACCCCCGCATCCAGGTCGAGCACACGGTGACCGAGCAGATCACGGGCATCGATCTCGTGCGTTCGCAAATCCTTGTTGCCGCCGGTGCCGCCCTGCACGGGCCGGAGCTGGCGCTGCCCGCGCAGGAAGACATCCCGCGCAATGGCTTTGCCGTCCAGTGCCGGGTCACCACGGAGGATCCCGCCAACAAGTTCACGCCGAATTACGGCAAGCTCATCACCTACCGCAGCGCCGCCGGTTTCGGCATCCGGCTCGATTCCGGCATGGGAACCACGGGAAGTGTCATCACACCGTTCTACGATTCCCTGCTCGTGAAGATCACCGCCTCCGGGCAGACCTTCCCGATGGCTCTCCAGCGGATGCAGCGGGCGCTCCGCGAGTTCCGCATCCGGGGGGTGAAAACCAACATTCCGTTTCTGGAAAATGTCATCCATCACGGAACCTTTTCCAGCGGTGCGGCCACGACGACCCTCATCGACACCACCCCCGCACTTTTCGAGTTCAAACCCCGCAAAGACCGCGCGACGAGGCTCCTGGCCTTCCTTGCGGATGTCGTCGTCAACGGCAACCCGCAGGCGAAGGGCCACAGGATCACGGCCCCGTTGACCGCCGCACCGCGGCCGGAATACGATCACCGCACGCTTCCTCCCGAGGGCACGCGCCAGCTCCTGCTCCGGCTCGGAGCGGAAAAATTTGCGGAATGGACCCGTTCCCAGAAGCGGGCACTTTTCACGGACACGACCTTCCGCGATGCCCACCAATCGCTGCTCGCCACCCGGGTGCGAACCTACGACATGCTGGCCGTGGCCGGGGCCGTGGCACACCGCACGCCGGAACTGTTCAGTTTGGAAATGTGGGGTGGCGCGACTTTCGACTCGGCGATGCGGTTCCTGAAGGAAGATCCCTGGGAACGCCTGCGCGAGCTTCGCAAGCGGGTTCCCAACATCTGCTTCCAGATGCTGTTGCGCGGGTCGAACGCGGTGGGGTATTCGAACTATCCGCCAAATGTGGTGAAGGGGTTCGTGAAGCACTCCGCCGAGGCGGGGATGGACATCTTCCGGATATTCGACTCCCTCAACGACCTGCCGAACATGCGGGCGGCGATGGAGGCGGTGCGGGGAACTCCCGCGGTCTGTGAAGGGACGCTTTGCTACACGGGCGACATCCTTGATCCGAAACGCACGAAATATTCGCTGAAGTATTACATCGCGCTGGCGAAGGAACTCGAAAAGATGGGAGCCCACATCCTGGCCGTGAAGGACATGGCCGGACTCTGCCGTCCGTTCGCCGCGCGGACCCTGATCAAGGCGCTGCGCGCCGAGGTCGGAATGCCGGTCCATTTTCACACCCACGACACCAGCGGAGTGAATGCCGCCTCCGTGTTGCTCGCCGTGGAATCGGGGGTGGATGTGGTGGACGCCGCAATTTCCTCGATGTCCGGCTCGACCTCGCAACCGAATCTCAACAGCCTTGTCGCCGCGCTTCAGAATACTCCGCGCGCCAGCGGACTCGACCTCGACTCGCTCAATGAGTTTGCCGACTACTGGGAACAGGTGCGGACATTTTACTCCCCCTTCGATACCGCGCCGCGCACCGGCAGCGCCGAGGTCTACCTTCACGAGATGCCCGGCGGTCAGTTCACCAACCTCAAGGAACAGGCTGCCAGCATGGGGCTGGCCCACCGCTGGCCGGAGATCGCCCGGTGCTACGCGGAGGTCAATGCCCTGTTCGGAGACATCGTCAAGGTCACGCCCTCCAGCAAGGTTGTCGGGGACATGGCGCTCTTCCTCTTCACCCGCGGGATCCGTCCGGCGGATGTGGTGAACCTCGAGCCTGGCACGCCATTCCCGGAATCCGTGAAGGACATGCTTGCCGGAGGCCTTGGAAAGCCGATGGGAGGCTGGCCGCGCAAGGTGGTCGAAGCCGTGCTCGGGAAAGTGCAGACCAAATCTTCCCGTGCCCCGAAAGTCGACCTTGTCGCCGTCCGCGCGGAGCTTGCCGCAAAGCTCAAACACGAACCCACGGACGACGAACTTTTCAGTCACCTCATGTACCCCGAGGTTTTTGCCGAGTTCTCGAAGTTCGCCCGCGATTTTGGCGATGTGAGCGTCCTGCCGACACCGGCCTTCTTCTACGGTCTCAAACCGGGCGAGGAAATCACGGTGGACATCGAGGAGGGGAAAACCCTTTTCATCAAACTCATCAACATCGGCTCGGCGGACAAGGACGGGCGGCGGATCATTTCCTTCGAGCTGAACGGCATGCCCCGCGAGGCCACGGCCGTGGACAAAACCGTCCAGACCCACACCAAGGTCCGTCCCAAAGCCAGCGCTTCGAATCCGCTGGAAATTGGAGCCCCCATCCCGGGCATGATCACCTCCGTCGGGCCCGGCAACGGAGCCCGCGTCGCCAAAGGAGACAAGCTCCTCACCCTCGAGGCCATGAAAATGCAAACCACCCTCTATGCTCCGGCAAACGGCGTCATTGAGGAACTCCTCGTGGGAGTCGGGGATGCCGTGGATGGCGGGGATCTCCTGGTGCGTCTCCGCGGTTGAACGATGCGTTGATCAACGCTCCTGCCGTTCAGTCAGAGTGGGGCTTCACCCTGGCGAGCAGGCGTGTGACCGCCCAGGCGGCGTGTTCGGCGACCACGGCATCGGGATCCCGACAACTTTTTTCGAGAGCCGACAGGTCGTCGAAAGTTCCCGTGTTGCCCAGTGCGGTGCACACGTTTCGCAGGAAGCCCTGCCGCCCGGCCCGGCGGATGGGAGACCCCTCGAAGAGTTTGCGGAAAGCTTCCTCGTCGAGCGCAAGGTAGTCCCGGAGCGGCCACTGTGAAGCCGGGCGGACGGCAAACGATGCTTCGCGCGAGGCGGAGGCAAAGCGATTCCACGGACAGGCATCCAGACAGGCATCGCATCCAAAAACCCGGTCTCCAAGAAGCGGGCGGATCCACTCCGGGAGCGGGCCTTCGTGTTCTATGGTCCAGTAGGAAATGCACTTCCGGGCATCGAGTTGATGGGGGGCAATGATGGCGGCCGTCGGGCAGGCCTCGATGCAGCGGGTGCATTTTCCGCAGTGGCCGCCCATCGGGGTGTCGGGCACGATTTCCAGAGTGGTGATGACCGCGGCCAACAGGAACCAGGTGCCGAGGCGAGGGTGCAGGGCGAGGGTGCTTTTTCCGTGCCAGGAGAGGCCGGCAAGGGCCGCAAAATCGCGTTCGAGGAGCGGGCCGGAATCGACGAAGCATTTCTGCAATCCCCCTTCGGCGGAGAGTGCCCGGTCGAACTGGCGCAGGCGTTTCGGGATGAGGTTGTGATAGTCCCTGCCGCGGGCATAGCGGGCGATCCGTCCCCGGACAGCCCCGTCTTCCGGCGGGGCGGAATCGGGAACATAATAGTTCATCGCAAGCACAATCACGGAACGGGCTCCGGGGAGGACCAGTTCCGGCTGGCAGCGCTTTTCGGGATCACGGGCCAACCAGTCCATCGAGGCATGGAATCCCCGGGCCAGCCATTGGTGGAAAGCTTCCGCATGGGGGGCTCGCACGGCTGGAGCCACACCCACCGCATCGAACCCCGCTTCTGCGGCCATTTTCTCGAGCGTGGCTTTCGTCATTTCTCTCCAAGGCGTATCCGAAGCATCCTCCCGTTGCAATTCGAGCTTGCCAGCGACAGCGTCTTGGGGAGACTGGCCGCCCATGGAGTTCGACTACTTGATCGTGGGAGCGGGTTTTTCAGGGCTGACGATGGCCGAACGTCTGACGACGCAGGCGGGGGCGACCTGTCTGGTGGTGGACCGGAGGAATCACCTCGGGGGCAATTCCCACGACAGGCAGGATGCCCACGGGGTGCTCATCCACACGTACGGTCCGCATTACTTCCGGACGAATTCCCCGAAGATCCGCGAATACCTTTCGCAGTTCACCGCGTGGCATCCGGTGGATTACAAAATCCTGTCCTGGACACACGGAGCCTACTGGCCGTTCCCGATCAACCTGAACACCTTCGAGCAGTTCATCGGACGGGCTTCGACATCGGAAGAAATGGCGGCGACACTGGAAAAATGGAGGATTCCGATCGAAAAACCGGCGAATTCCGAGGAGGTCATCATTTCCCAGGTCGGGCGGGAACTGTACGAACGGTTTTTCGAGGGGTACACGCTCAAGCAATGGCGGCGGCATCCGCAGGAACTCGATGCCTCGGTGTGCGGACGCATCCCGATCCGCACGAACCGCGACGACCGGTATCTCACCGAGGAATTCCAGGCCCTGCCGGCGGAGGGGTACACCAAACTCTTCGAGCGGATGGTGGCGGCCTGCGGCGAGCGGCTGAAGGTGTTGCTGGAAACGGATTACCGCGAGATTCTGCTGCAGGTGAAATTCCGGCACATGGTTTATTCGGGCCCGATTGATGAGTATTTCGATTTCAGCGAGGGACGGCTTCCCTACCGGTCCTTGCGGTTCGAGGCCGAGTCATTCACGCCGGAGCAGTTGGTGGCGCGGGAGTCTGTTGCGAAGAAGAAGGGTTTCTGGCAGCCGGCGATGCAGGTGAATTATCCGAACGACCACGACTACACGCGGATCGTCGAGCTCAAACACGCAACCGGGCAGGCTTGCGACAACACCACGATCGTCCGCGAATACCCGGAGGATTTCGGCCCCGGGAAGGAAGCCTATTATCCGATCCCCGCCCCCGATGCCGCCGCGATCTATGCGCGTTACAAGGAACGTGCGGACGCGGAAAAGAACACCTCGTTCATCGGACGGCTTGCCACCTACCGGTATTACAACATGGACCAAGTCGTGGGCATGGCGCTGACGGAGTTCGAAAAAATCCGGCCTGCAGCGTGGTGAGCCGGGGCGATTTGCTGGAGTTCCCGCTTTTTTCGTGCTAATTTGCGGGCATGAGCTCTCCCTTGTCCGTGGCCGAACTGCGCGAGATCGATCGCTCGCACCACCTTCATCCGTTCACCCACCACCGGGACATGCACGGTCCCGGGACCCATTTGATCAAGGCGGGGGATGGCTGTTTTCTCATTGATCAGGACGACCGGCGTTTGCTGGACGGGCTGGCGGGGCTGTGGTGCGTGAACGTCGGTTACAACTGCACGGCGATCGTGGAAGCGGTTCACCGGCAGATGGAAAAGCTGCCGTATTATCCCTCGTTCTTCAACAGCACGACGGAGACGCCGATTCTTGTTTCCGAGTTTCTCGCGAAAAAAGCCCCGCCGCGGCTCAATCGCGTGGTGTTTTCCAACTCGGGATCGGAGGCAAACGAAACCGCGCTGAAAACCATCCGCGCCTATCACAAACTTCGCGGGCAATCGAAGAAGAACAAGATTCTGTCACGGACGTTCGCCTACCATGGGGTGACGCTGGCGACTTCGAGCATGACCGGGCTTCCGAATTGCTACGAGCCGTTTGATCTGCCGCTTGCGGGCTTCATCCATGTGCCCGGACCCCATGCCTATGGCGTGAAATCGTCGATGGATCCGGTTGCCTACGGAAAATGGTGCCTGGAGGAAACGGAGCGGATCATTGCCCGCGAGGGGGCGGAGACAATTGCGGCGATGTTTGTCGAGCCGATCCAGGGAGCGGGCGGGGTGATTCCGCCGCCACCGGGGTATCTGGCCGAGCTTCGCGAGCTTCTGCGCCGGAATGACATTCTTTTCGTGGCGGACGAGGTGATCACCGCGTTCGGGCGACTGGGCGACTGGTTTGCCAGCGGACTTTGGAATCTGGATCCGGATTTGATGACTCTTGCCAAGGGGCTGACCAGCGGTTATCTCCCGCTCGGGGCCACGATGGTGAGCGACGAGATCACGGAAACGCTTTTCGGCGGCGGGTATTTCGCACACGGCTACACCTACTCCGGGCATCCGACCTGCGCGGCGGCGGCCCTGGCCAATCTGGAGACGATCGAATCCCTCGGGCTCATTCCCCGTGTCCGGGACGATGTGGGGCCGTATTTCCAGGAAAAACTCCATGCCTTTGCGGGACATCCGGCGGTGTCCGAGATTCGGGGAACGGCACTCATCGGGGCGATCGAGCTTGTCCCGGAACCGGGAACCGACACCCCGGCGAATACGCTCGGCCTCAAGGGCTCAAATCTGATCCGCGAGGAAGGGGCGATTGTCCGCGGAATCCGGGATCTCATTGCCGTGGCACCCCCGCTCATCATCACCCGGGAAGAAATCGATCATCTGTTCGATTGTGTGCGACGCGGGCTGGACAGACTCTGGAAATGAGGGCAACCTTCCCGGTCCATGCTGGCAGAAGACACATCTCCAGAGACAGCAGGGCCGCCGCGTCCCGGCGGACAGCGTTCGTTTTATCGTATTGACGAGGAAGCGGGCCGGTTGCTGCCGTGTGCGCAGGGGGAAGGGCAGGTCATCGTGTACAACTCGCCGACCATCGATGACGAGGCCGACCTGCTGGAGCTTCACAACATCGACTACCACACGCTCCAGTCCTCGCTCGATCCGGACGAGCTTTCGCGCTTGGAGTTCGAGCACGACCACGCGGCGATCATTTTCAAGCGCCCCAAGAGCTTCTGCGCGGACGACAATTTTCTGCTCAAGCTGACTTCCACCGGCGTCTTTCTTTACGAGGATTACCTTGTGGTGGTAATGCCCGATGACGCCCCTCTTTTCGAGGGCCGCGTGCCGTTCAAGATCCATTCGATTCAGGACGTCATTCTCCGCCTGCTCTACCAGAGCATCTCGCACTTCGAAGGACATCTCAAGGCGATCAACATGCTCTCCGATTCGCTCGAACGCCGGATCATCACGTCGATGGAGACGAAGTATCTGCTCAACATGTTCGCCCTGGAAAAGAGCCTCGTTTACATCCTGAACTCGATCAACTCGAATGCCGCTCTCTTCGACAAGATGAAGACCGCCGGGGAGAAGCTCGGCTTCGACCACGACCAGACCAGCATCCTGGAAGACATCATGATCGAGAACCAGCAGTGCCTGCGCCGCTCGGAGATCTATGCCCAGGTCGTCGCGGGCATGATGGATGCGCGGGCATCGATCGTGAGCCACAACCTCAACATCCTCATCAAGCAGTTCACCATCTGGACGATTGCCATCATGCTGGCCAATCTTGTGGTGGGGATTTTCTCGATGAACGTGCGGTTGCCGATGCCGATGGAGCGGGAGATGTGGCCGTTTTATGTGATCAACATTCTTGCCGTGGGCTCGGCCATCGGAGTCTTCTGGCTCTCGCGCGTGCGGAAATGGTGAGGACGGTTGTTTTTGCCCTCCTTTGCGTGATCGCCCTGATCGGACCTGTCGCACAGGGAGGGGAGGCATTGCGGGTGGGAGTGGCCGGAGAGGAGCCGTTTGTGGTAAAGGGGCCTCCTTTCTCGGGGGTGGCGATTGATGTCTGGGAAAAAATCGCTGCGGCGAATGTCTGGACATTCCAATACACGGCGTTTTCCGACATGGAGGAAGGACTTCAGGCCGTGGCGGATGGAAAAATCGATGTCCTGGTCGGGGATGTGGGAATCACGAAAGACCGCCTCTCCCACGTGGAATTTTCCCAGCCGTTTTATCGTTCGGGGTTCCAGATCATGATTTCGGAGGCGCGGCCGCATTCCGTGGCCCGATTGGGAGCGGATCTTCTCGACATCGTGAGGCTCCAGATTTTTTGGTACGTCGTCGCCGCGATTGTAATCCTCACGATGGTGGTGTTTTTGTTCGAGACGAAGCACAATCCCGATTTTCCCAAGACAAAATCCGAAGGCCTTGCGGAGGCGTTTTACTACGTGGTCTCGCTGGCACTCACCGGCAAGTCCACCTACAAGGGATTCCCCGGCGTGCTGGGCCGACTGGTCATGGTTGTGTGGATCATCCTCGGCATCATTACCGTCGCCTATGTGACTTCCAGCATCACCAGCACGATGACGCTGGAAAAGATGGGGGGACGGATCTCCGGGCCACAGGATCTCCCGGGAAAAACCGTGGCTGTGGTGAAAGGTTCGGCGGCCGGGGAGTATTTGAGAGGCAAGGGGATCACCATTTTTCCGACTGCGGATCTCGCGGCGGCGGTGGATGCCATGCTGCAACACAAGGCGGCCGCCGTGGTGGATGATGCGCCTGTACTCCAGAGTTTCGATTTCAACCATCCCCAGCTTCCCATCACGGAAGTGGGACCCATCTTTGCGCAGCAGAACGAGGGGTTTGCCCTTGCCATCGGGAGCCCGTTGCGGGTGCCGCTCAACAAGGCACTGCTGGATCTCGAGGAGGCCCAGACTCTGGGCCAGATCTGCCGCTCCTACTTCGGTCCGGTATACCAGCCCTGAGGAGAAGGTCTATCCTCCCCAATGGGCGCCTTCACTGAGGGCCGGAGTCCAGCCGCGAAGATGGCCGTTGGAGTAGTCGGTCTTGCCGATGGCCCCGATCATTTTCTTTCCGGTGGCGGCGCGCCAGACTTTGCTCATGCTTTCACCGGTGTGGCAGCTCCAGCTTTTGATGAAGGCATCGCGGGTGAAAAGACCGCGGTGGATCTTGAAAAGTTCGCTTTCATGGAGCCAGCTCTTCGATCCGCTGTCGATCTCGTTGCTGTAATCGAACATGAAACACGCCCGGTTCGAGTGGCCGAAGAACTCAAAATTCGCGATTTTGACCTGATTGCGCGGGCGTCCGGCGTTGAGGTAGTTGATGACATCGTCGCCGTTGTTGATCCAGACAAGGTTGACGTTGTATTTGTCCCGGACGGAAAGAATGTTTCCGATGAGATCGCTTTTGTCCTGGCGTTCGGCGCGACGGACATAGGCGGGTTTGTAGACAAGCCAGGTGATGAGGGCATCCGGACCCTGCTGCTTGCGGATCTCCTCGATCCGAACCCGGGCGGCACGGATGAAATTTCCCCACCAGCGGTCGTGGGGGGCGGCTTTGTATTTTTCCCACTCGATGAGGGACGGACCGCCGCTGAGAAGAATATATTCTTTTTGGACGGCGGCAGAGGCAGTCAGGGTGCCTGCCAGAAGGATGAGGAGCAAAGCGCGAAGCATGGGCAACAGGATTCGCGCTGGGCGGAGAAGTTCAAGCAGATTCCGCGGAAAGAACCCCGGAAAAAAATGCCCCATTCACGAACAGGAAGAAAATGTACCACGAAGTCGCGCAGGATTTTGAATTCCTCCTCTTTGTGCCCTGATGTCTTTGTGGTGAACGGAATCAGCCGGGAAAAATGGCGGGCGGTCAGTAGGAACCCTCGACCCGTGCGGCAACATCGCGATAACCGTAATCCACCTCGTAAATCTGCTTCATGCAGGAGATGGATTTTTCCTTGTCGCCCATTTTCTCGTAAACAAGGCCGAGATTGTAGACGACATCCTTCTTCACGGTATCCATCGCGGTGAGTTCGGCGGCGGCATCGGAAAGAGTCTTGGCGGCCAGGTCGAACATCGAGCGGGCGTTGAAGCATTGTCCCAGAAGGCACATGGAGCGGATGCGCACGTTGGGGTTCATGCGGGCCTTTTGGAGTTCCGGGATGGCTTCCTGGTAGCGTTCCAAACCGGCGAGAATTTCTCCGAGCTCGAAGCGGAACTGCAGGTCGGTCGGGTTGCGGTCCACCCGCTTTCTGGCCTCGTCGAGGAGGAATTCGGCACGCTGGGTCTTGATGGCTTCCAGCTCGGCCTGGTATTGGGCGGCTTCTTCCGTGTCGGGATTGGCGGCGATGAAGTCCTCGCGGGCCCTGATGGCGATGTCGAACTGCTTGAGATGGAGGTCGGCCGCTTTCCGGACAAGAGACTGGTCGGAATTGTTGCTGAGGCTGGCGGCGTAGTTGAACCAATTGGTCGCGTTTTCGAGATCTTCCTTCTGCTCGTAGAGTTCCGCGATCTTTCTGGCGGTGTCCACGACTCCCGGTTCCCGTTCGGCTTTGGCATGGAGCTCGGCGAGAAGCTGGTCGATCATTTCCTCGCTGCGAACCACGCGGGACTGCTGCTCCAGAGACACGGCCTGATCCTTGTCCTTGATGAGATCGCGGTAGGTGGTTTCCTCGCGTTCCCAGCCGCCTTTTTGCATGGAGGCCGCTGCGGCGGCATCTTTTCCGCCTTTCAGGGCGGCCAGATCATTCGGGGTGATCTCCGAGATCTTGTTGTAAATCTCCACCGCTTTCTGGGGATTGCCCTGTTGCATGTGGTGCTTGGCAAGCTCGTGCAGGGTCTTGGTGTCGCGGGGATTTCCCTCAATGATCGTTTCCAGTGCAAAGGCCGCGACTTCGGGCAGATTGGCCGCCATGGCGGCTTCGCGGAGGAGCTGGTTGACCTGGGCATTGTGCGGCTCGTTCTCAAGGATCTTCTCCGCCGCGTCCATCGCCGCGATCGGATCTTTCTTGATGAGTCCCTGCACCTTCATCGTGCTGAACGATGCGCTGGAGAGTCCTCCCAGTCCGCCCTTTTTTCCGGCTGTCTTGGCGACAGCCGCCTTGCGGGCGAGTTGGCGTCCGGCAAGGAATTCGGGGTTCGCCTTGAGAAGCGGCTGGAGGAGCTGGACGGCGTAGCCGAAGTTGCGGAGCTGCATTGCGCTCATCGCCTTCAACCACGTTGCACGAAATTGTTCAGGGAGATCCTTCTCGGTCTTGACTGCCATAAGGAATGTTGACTTTACCGATTGCTTTCCGGTTCAGCAAGCCTTGCCACCGGAAGATTTTCCCCGGTGACAGCGTGGTAGAGCTTTCCAAAATCTGTCTGGACGTTTCCCAGATAGTTTTCGGGGCCGTGTTCGAAGAGGACCACAAAAAGAAAGGTGAGTGCCGCCAGCAGGGTCACCCGCAGGATGAAGTTGAAAAGGGATGAGATCATGTCAAAAAGCCGGGTTTGATGGAAAATCCTCGCTGGAGCGTGGTTCCCGGGGGGATCACCTGAATGCCCGCCTTCTTTTCAAAGGCCACGGGGGGATTGCTGTCCGGAAGACCCCAACAGGGTTCGATGCAGAGAAAGGAGTCCGAATCGCTCCAGAACGTGACGTAAGGCACTTCGGAGAAATCCAGATCCACCGAGGTGCCCTGCAGGGGATCTTCGATCCGGAATTCCCGCCGGGCGAGATGGGTTGTTTCCAGAATGAAGGATTCCGGAAGATCTTTTTTGGGATAAGGAAATTCTCCTCCCGGAAAATCGAAGGCCTCCGTGGTGCCATCCAAAAAATTTCCCGGGGCCCTATGGCGGATGTAGTGACCGGCGGGAAGAAGGATGCGGGAAGCCCCGACATTCTCCACGGCAAACCCCGGGTGCAGGCCGAACCCCACGTGGGCATCCAGGGTCGGCTCTTCGTTGGTGAAGGCAAATTCCACCCGCACGCCGCCCGCCACCAGACGGTAACTCAGGGTGAGCGATACCTTCAACGGATAGGCGTCCGGCGGGATTTGGGAAGACTCCACCCGGTAGGCCAGGCCATCCGGAAGCTGCTGCGGTTCCGCAAAATCAAAGTGACGCAGGAACCCGTGATTTCCTCCACGGATCACTGCTCCCCGGTAAAGGGATTGTTCCTTCCACAGGCGGTGGAGAAAATATCCCATGACGGTCGCGTGATTCGCCCATCCGGAGGCCGGTGCGGAGACTTCGCCATCCCGGTATAAAAATCCCCGGCCTTCCCGCGCAAGGCCCACCATTTCCGCCCCCTTGCGGGCAATGCACACGCGCAAACCATCCGACTCGATTTCGTCCAAAGTCTTTCCATCCTGCTGCAGCGTGCGGTATTTCATCGGGAAAGACCGATTCCAGCACAGGCTTTGCGGATTTTCAAACTCCGCGTGAAAATCTTCACCCGGGTATTGTCGTGTTGCCGCGGGAAGGTTTCTTCAGAAATGCATGCCGATCCCACAGAACATGCCAAATTCTCCGGCATCATAAAGGGCGCCGCCGTTGCTGTAATCCATGTAGAAATAGCGGTAGCCCAGTTCGCCGAAAACCTGGCGGGAAAAATTGACCCCGAGGCTGCTTTGCACATTCCAGGCGATGTTGGAACCGGCGCTGAAGCCGCCGACGTCGCCCTGTGCGGAGAGGAAGAGCCAGCGGGTGAAGTTGATCTGGGCACGAAGACCGATGATGGGATCGACCCACCACTGGGAGCCGTCGTAGGAAGTGGGCAGGTTGTCCTCGATGACGCGGGCGAGCGCCCTGGCGAATTTTTTCTCGGCCTGGGCCACGCGATTCCGGATGGCGGCGGTCAGTTGATTTTTCGCGGAGGCGATGCTGGCCTGGGCCGTGGCGGCAACCAGCTCGCGATATTCGCCGGAACCCTCGCGGATGGTGTTGGCGATGCGAATGGCATCACGGCGGTCGAGTTCGTCGGGAAACTCGGCAATTTGCTCAAGGACCCTGGAAGTCAGCCCATTCTTCACGGCATTGACAACCTGGTCGACAAGTGCCCCCGCATTCTGGGTGATGAAGGCATCGGCGCGTGTGCCGATGCCCTGGAGAATGCGTTGTGCGGCGGCATCGCTGAAGTTGTTGATGCCGTCGGGGTCCGTGTTTGCGACGGCGTTGATGCCCATGTAATTGTAGCGTGCGCCGGCATAAACATCGAGAAAACCACGACGATCATCGATGAGGCGGTAGGCGAGGGCCAGGGAGGCCATGCCTTGCTGAATCTTGATGCTGGTGCTGCTGTAAAAGGGGCCCGGCGGATTGCCCGATGTCGAAAGCTGTGCGAAGAGACCGTCGGCAAGAAGCCCCCAGCGTCCCTTGCGCACCTCCCCCTTGCCCATGATTCCCCAGTCGAGGTGTTGGAGGATGGTCTTGGCATCGTAGGCGACCTTCACGGGGGGGAGACCGGCCACGCCCACCCTGCCCGAGGTGGCCATTGTCCAAAGATAGGGTTCGAGCGTGAATGACCAGCCATTGGAGTCGGGAGCGGGAGTGAGGGTAAAATCGCGGTGCGTCGTTTCCGGCGGAGCCTTCAAGTCGTCCACAGGTGCGAAGGTTTTGGCGGGGCCTTCACCAGCCGCCCGAAGGACGGGCGTGCCCGCAAGAAGGATCAGAGCAAGGAAAAATGAAAACCGAGGGATCATGGGAAAAAAGATGTGGGTCTCTCTCAACACGCGGTCAAGGCTCTTGGGAAAGTTCCATTTCCTCTCCGGGAAACGCCGGAGGAAGATGAAACTGGTGAAGGATGGCCTGGAACGCAGCCTCAAGGAGAAGGGGCTTTGCGGCCTCGGTGGAGAGATCACTGATGCGTTTTTGCAGCGCGGCGACTTTTTCCGGATGTTGGGCGGCCAGATTGTTCGACTCGGCGGGGTCGGTGGCGAGGTTGTAGAGTTCGAGCGGGCCGTTGATGTTGTTGCGCACCGCCTTCCAATCGCCGAAGCGGCATGCTTGGATCGATTTCCCCTCGTGCAGTTCCCAGTAGAAGTACTCACGCTTGGGCGCCTCGCCACCCTTGAGGAAGGACACCAGCGACAGCCCGTCGGGTTTCACCTCGGCGGGCACTTGCGCGCCGGCGAGTTCGGCAGCGGTCGGCATGAAATCCCAGAACGCCCACGGTTCCTCGCTGACCCGCCCGGCGGGCACCGTGCCGGGCCACCATGACAGCGCGGCCTGGCGCAGCCCGCCCTCGTACATCCCGCGTTTGAACCCGCGCAGCTTGCCCCCCATCGTCTGGTCGAAGCGCCTGCCGATCGGGCTCTGCGGATCGAACGACGACCCGTTGTCGCCCGAGAACATCACCAGCGTGTTGCGGTCGAGCTTCTCCCTGCGCAGGAATTCGAGGATCGCGCCGATGTCGCTGTCGAGGCGGGTCACCATCGCGGCGTAGTTTTTCTCCATCTCCGACCACG
>JADHED010001124.1_pt1 | contig 24823 bp, 21 predicted proteins | sample 8952041 | NCBI WGS metagenome assembly JADHED01 (sample SAMN16124423, study PRJNA663239) | bioreactor sludge metagenome | isolation source: sludge (control) | place: India:Bengaluru | collected 2018-09-08
GTCTGGCCTGCGAGCTGCCACGGCCCCGTTTCCGTGTCAAACGCGGGTCAGAGCAGCCGGTTCCGCCGGCGTCGCATCTGCCGCGCGAAACCGATCCCCCCGAGCAACCCGAGCCCCGCCACCACCGCCACCGGCAGCGGCACGAGGGTAAGCTGGTCCTGGATGAAGGTCAGCCCGCCTACGTCGTACCACTGTGTGTAGGTGACACCGGAGATCGTCGTGGAGCCGTAAGTCAACTGCGGCGCTGCACTCCACATGGTGAGCACCTTCACCTGGCCCAACTTATCGGCCGTCGGCATCACGTGGGTGTCGAAGTACTTGGTCCACTCGTTCGTGTAGTCCTTGTAGCCGTTCTCCTGTTCGAGTGCCCAGATGGCCTTCTGCAGCTCCATGGAGTCTTCCTTCCGACCGCTTCCCCCCGTGTACTGGAAGCCGTCCAGCTGCGCGGTCCGGAAGAGATAGTAGAGCGCCTTGGTCGTGGCGGAGAGGTTGTCGGCCGTGAATGCGGTCCATACCCCGTTCACCTTCTTGAGGAAGGGAATGCCATCGAGGTTCTGGGCGAGAGAGGCGCCATCGCCGCCCTTCACCGCATTGTCGGATATGACACCGTAGTACCTGGTATCCCAGTAGAAGTACTCGGTCCGCTCGAGGCAGAAGGTCTCGAAGGACTTCGCATACGACGGGTTGGCCACGACCCCCGAATCGAAGAACCCGACCTTTCCGCCGCTGTCCCAGACGACCGTGAACTCCCCCCCACTCCAGTTGTAGCGGAAGTTCGTGGGGTCCTGGACCTTCACCCACCCATCAGCCAGCGCCACGTCCCCCACCGTCACCAGGACGACGATCCCCACCAGTATCGCCAGCGACCTCGACATGCCTCTCCCTCCCGAGGGCTCGATTCTCGGCCGGCGCTGCGCCGGTCGAGGGACGAGCCTGCCCCTTCTCCCCTTCTATTGGCCGGGAGCGGCGGTGCTTTCCCCAATTCGGGGTTCTGGTCGTGCGGGGACCCGCTCGCCGTGGCGGAGGAGACGACGGGGATCGGCCGGAGACCCGACCTAGCGCTGCAGGCGGGAGGTCGGGTGCCGTGCGGCTGGCGCAGTGGCGAGGGCCCGCAGTGCTTCGCGGCGCGCGGGGTGGCCATCTGGGGCGGCGGGGCGGCGGGTGTTGAGGAGCGTCACGAGGCGGACGGGATCCGGGGCCGCGGTGTCGTCCTCCAGTGCCGCGAGCAGCTCATCCGCCAGCGACTCCGCCCGTTCGGCCGGCAGGTCGTACTTCCAGCGGGCCAGGAACGCGAGGCGTTCGCGCAGGGCGTTCCGGTCGACGCTGTGGCTCTCTCCGATGGCCATGGTCCCCCCATGCCACCGAGCGGCAGCCGCGTCCGAACGTTTCGGGGGTTCCAGTGGTCCCCCTCGCTGGTGGCGGGAAGGCGGGGACGCAACCAGCGGGCCAATGGCGCCGTGAGCCCGGCCCGCAGGATGGGAGGGAGGCGCCATGTCCATCGGGCTCGACATCCTGTCGAGCCGCGGCCACGCGGCCCGTCAGGCGGCCGCTCACATCAGCAGGCCACGTTGTCGCAGCAGCGCCCGCAGTTCGAGGCGGCACTTGCGCAACTGGGTGTCGAGGGTGTTCGGATTGAGCCCGGTCTCCGCGACGAGTTGCGGGCGCCCCACCTTCGCCAGGCGCAGCAGCAGCGCCCTGCTCTGCGGCTTCAGGTGCGCGAGGGCCTCGAGGATCTGGCGGCCGTCCTCCCGGCGCAGGAGGTCGTGGAGGGCGCTGGGGCTGGCCCCCGCCCCGTCGGGATCCAGGGTCGGATGATCGCGGGCCAGGTCCGGCTGGCCGAGGAGGCGGCCCAGGCCTTCCTTCTCCCTCCGGCAGCGGTCGAGGTACTCGAGCGCCTTGTTCCTCACGATGCCGTGCAGGATCCTCAGGTGGTCCTCGGTCGGAGGATAGCGGTCGCGGACCTGCAGATAGGCGGTGAGCCCGCTCTGCACGACGTCCTCCGCCGCGGCCGCATCGAGCCGGTAGCGAAACCCGACGATGTGGATCAGACGGCGCCGGAATTCGGCGACGACGTCGCCGTCTTCGAGGTTGACGTACACGAAACCGGTCCCCGTACACTCCCCAGAAAGCGCCAGGAACGGGACTCCACGACCGGGACGACAAGACCCATACCCACTCACTTGTCGTCGGAGACGTGCCCCCTTGACGTCGCTTCTACCTCCGCAATGGAGGTTCTGTCAATACCCCAGCCTCGAGATTCTTCGTCCGGCAGACCACGGAGGGGACGAACGATCCGGTGGGTTATCCGAAAAGTTTCCGCTCTCCCGGCCGATCACAACAAGCGACCGTGGCCGTCTTCGGCCCGGCCGGCGGCTTGACAGGCAACGAAGGGGGCGCCGGTTTCCGGACCGCGGGGCTCAACCCTCGCGCGGATGTCGACCACGCCCTCCGATCCCGATGACCCCACATCCCGTGGCCGACGGACTCAGCGGAGGCCCCGAGTCCGGGGGGGTCACAACTCTTCGGGAGTGTGGCTGCAGCGTGCGGGTCCGCCGCACTGGCCCGCAAGGAGGCCCGGTCAGATCTGGTGCTGAAACGTCCGGTTTCCATCCTCCGGACTGACAGGCATCGGGGAGATGTGCAAGATGGAGGCGGGAGTCGGCTGCCATCGGGAGGCCGTCGGCGTCGCCCTCGAGAGTCCCGCCGGTGAAGACCGGTCGGGGCTGCTTCCTCATCGGCGACGAGACGCTCACCATCGCTGGCACGTATTGCATGTCCTGAGCCGTCACGAGAAGACGCTCGCTCGGCTGATTGAGGCGTCCGGGATCTCTGTTTTCCTTCCGCTGACTCCCGTCGTCACCTACCACGGCCGGCACAAGGTGCGCGTCGACGCCCCGCTCTTCCCCGGCTACGTGTTCCTCTGGGGCGATCTGGACGACGCCTACTCCGCCGACCGCACGGGGCACGTGGCGGCCATCATCGGGGTCGACGACCAGGATCTCCTCGAGCGCGAGCTCCAGAGCCTCCACCTCGCGCTGTCCCGCGGGGTTCGCCTCTCCCCGCACCCCGTCGTCCCCGAGGGCACGCGGGTCGTCATCCGCGCGGGCCCCATGAAGGGCCTCGAGGGCGTCGTGAAGCAGCACCACGGCGGCGGGCGACTCATCCTCCAGGTTTCCATGCTCGGCACGGCGGTGAGCGTCGATCTCGACGGCTCCCTGCTCGCGCCGACCGAATGACTTGACGCACGAGACGGTCATCTTCGGCGACGTCCCGCAATCGAGCCGGGAAACGCACCGGCGGTCGACGGGGGCGGAGCCCACCCCGATCCCGCCCGCGCCGCCCACCGTCTCCCTCCTCGGTCGATGCCTCCATCGCCTCACGGAGGCGGAGTGCGTGGACCTCGTCCTGGGGCGCCTCGACGCCGGCATCGGCGGCCACATCGTCACCGTGAACCTCGACATCCTGCGACGGCTCGCCCTCGACCGGTCCTTCGGCCGACTCGTCGCGGGCGCCGACCTCAGCGTGGCGGACGGCATGCCGCTCGTGTGGGCGAGCCGCATCGCCGGGACGCCGCTGCCGGAGCGCGTGGCCGGCTCGAGCCTCATCCTCACGCTGTCCAAGGGCGCGGCCAGCGCGGGACGCGGCATCTTCCTCCTCGGCGGCGCGCCCGGCACGGCGGGCAGGGCCGCGGAGGTCCTCCGCGCGCGGTTCCCGGGCCTTCGTGTCGCCGGCATCTTCTGTCCCGCCCCCGGCTTCGAGTCCCGCCCCGCGGAGATGCGAGAGATCCGCGACCGCCTCGCCGCGGCGGCCCCCGACATCGTCTACGTGGCCCTCGGCTGTCCGAAACAGGAGCGGCTCATCGTCCGCCTGCGCGACCTTCTGCCGCGGGCGTGGTGGCTCGGCGTGGGCATCTCGTTCAGCTACCTCTGCGGTCACGTCCACCGGGGGCCGGTCCTCATGCAGCGTCTCGGCCTCGAGTGGCTGCACCGCCTGCTCCAGGAGCCGGGCCGCCTTGCCCGCCGCTATCTCCTCGAGGACCTGCCGTTCGGGATCCGACTTCTCGTCTCGAGCCTCCTCTCCCGCTTCCGGACCGGAGGCGCCGCATGACGTCCGCCCTATCCGAACGCCCGGCCGCCGTCGTCCTCCTCGCGGGAGCGCTGCGCACGACGCCGCTGCTCTCCGCCATCCGGCGCTCGCCGCTCGACCTCCCCCTCGCGCGGGGCCGCACGATCCTCGACCTGTGGTGCGACCTCGTGGCCGGGCTGGCCGCCGGCGATGCGCCCCCCCTCACGCTCCGCGTCCTCTCCGACGCGTCCATGCCGCTGCCGGCGCCGCCCGCGCCGCGAGCGGGCCTCGCGGTCTCCCTCGAGCACGACCGCTCCGAGCTGCGCGGCACCGCGGGCGTCCTCGCGGATCTCGCCGCGGAGTACCGGCCCGAGGACTACCTGCTCGTCTGCGGCGCGCTGCAGCTTCCGAGCGACCCGCTGGCGACCGCGGCCGCGGTGCTCGCCGGCTCCGCGTGCGCGGCGGCCATCCTCTGCCCGGCGAGGGAGGCGTCCGGGGTGGCGCTGGCGATCCGGTGCGGCGCCCTGAGGACGGTGTCCCGCGTGGGGTTCGTGGACCTGAAGGAGCAGGCCCTGCCGAAGATCGCCGCCGCCGCCGAGGTCCGCGTCGTGCGGGGCTCGCAGGCGGGCTTCCCCTCCGTGCGGACGCTGACCGGCTACATCGCCACCCTCCGCCGCTACCACGCGCGCCCGGACCTCGGCCCGTGGCCCGAGGAGGACCCCTTCGCGGAGCAGTGGACGCCCCGCTTCGCGGTCGTGGAGGACGGGGCGGACGTGGCGCCGGGCGCGGTCCTCGGCGACGCGGTCGTGCTCGCGGGCGGCCGCGTGGAGACGGATGCGGCCGTGCTGCGGTCCGTGGTGGCGGCGGGCGGGGTCGCGCGCCGCGGCCGGCAGATCCGGGAGTCCGTGCTCGGCGCGGCGGCGACCGTGCCGGAGGCGGTGTAGCATGGCCGCCCTCCCCTCCCTGCCGCGGTCCTGGGAGCGCCGCGGCTGGTCCTCCCCGATGCTCGGGGCCGGCGTCCTCCTCATGGTCGCCGGGGTCCTCGCCACACTGGACGCCTGGCTCGACATGCTCGACATCGCGATCCACCGGGAGGAGGACAGCCACATCCTCCTCGTGCCCGTCGTCATGGCGTGGCTCGTGTGGGTCCGGCGAGGGCGGTTCCGGCACCTGCCGGCCCGAGGCCGGTACGTGGGGCCCTGCGTCGTGGCCCTCGGGTGGTTCCTCTACTCCGCCGGCGACCTCCTGCTCATCCAGGCCTTCTGGCACGCGGGGGCGGTGGCCGTCGTCACGGGTTGCTTCCTCTCCGTCGCCGGAGTGGAGGTGCTGCGGCGGTTCTTCCCGGCGTTCCTGCTCCTGGCGTTCCTCGTGCCGGTGCCGGGCCGCGTGCGGCAGGCCGTGGCCCTGCCGCTGCAGACGGTGACGGCCACCTGGACCCAGGCCGTCCTCGACCTCGCCGGCATCTCCGCCGAGCAGACGGGGAACGTCATCACCATCAACGGCACCCGCGTGGCGATCGCCGAGGCCTGCAACGGCCTGCGGATGGTCTTCGCGCTGTTCTTCGTCTCCGTGGCCTTCGCCTATGGCAGCCCCCTCCGCTGGTACGTCCGCCTCCTCATCGTGGTCCTCTCCCCGCTGTCGGCGATCCTCTGCAACGTGCTCCGCCTCGTGCCGACGGTGTGGCTCTACGGGTTCACCTCCCCGGCCACTGCCGACCGCTTCCACGACGTCAGCGGCTGGCTCATGCTGCCGGTCGCGTTCCTCCTGCTTCTCGGGGTCGTCCGCGCCCTGCGCTGGGCCTACGTCCCCATCCACCGGTACCGCCTCATCTATGGCTCCTGATCCCTACGCTGCCGACCGCGACCGAAGCCGGGGCTGGCTCGCCGCCCCCCTGGTGTCGATCACCCTGCTCCTCGGCCTCACCGCCGACCGGGTGCTGTTACACCTGCCGACGGGGGACCCGGGCCTCTATCACGAGCAGGTCCGGCAGGTGGCGGCGGCGGTCCCCAGGGAGTTCGGCGACTGGCGGGGAGCGGATGTCGAGGTGCCCGCATCGGCCGTGGCCATGCTGCGGCCGAACGTGATCCTCGGCCGCCGCTACGTGCAGGCGCGGTCGGGGACGCGCGTGGACCTCATGTTCGTCCACTGCCGGGACGCCCGGGACGTCGGCGGCCACTACCCGCCGGTCTGCTACCCGTCGAACGGGTGGCGGACCGTGGAGGGAGCCACGCGGCCCCGGGACTTCCGGGTCGACGGCCTCGACCTGCCCTGCACCGAATACCGCTTCTCGTGGCCGGACCCGATGCAGCCCCGGGAGGTCGTCGTCGTGAACTTCATCCTGCGCCCGGACGGCATCGACCGCGACGTGGACTCCCTGCGGGAGGCGGCCTACGACCCGCGCCGGAAGGTCTATGGGGGCGGTCAGGTGCAGGTCGTGTTCGGGGGGACGCTCCCGGAGGCGGAGCGGGACCGCGTGTTCGCGGAGGTCGTGCGGGCCTGCCTCCCCGCCGTCCGTGAGGTCATCTCGGGGGCCGCCCGATGACGCCGAACGAGACCGATCTCCGGCCCGCCCCCGCCGCCGTGGACGCGGCTGCGCGGCCGGCGAACCTCTTCGCGAGCCTCCACCGGCACCTCCGCGGCCGATACCCGTGGGCCATCGCGCTGATCCTCGCCGGCACCCTCGGCGGGGCGGCCCTCGGCGTCTTCACGACGAAGCCGCTCTACCGGAGCCAGGGCCTGCTGTACGTGGAGCCCTCCCTGCCGAGCCCGCGGGACCCGGCTGGCGAGAGGGTCCCGCCCATGCTCAGCGCGTTCGTCCAGGCCCAGGTCGACTTCATGCAGGACTCGCGGGTCATCCGGCGAGCGCTGGAGAATCCGGAGTGGAGGAAGCTCGACCTCCCGCAGCAGGACGGCCCGGTGGAGGCGTTCCGCGAGGGTCTGTCCGTGCTCCGTCCGCAGGCGGGGCTCCACCTCGTGGTGTCCTTCGAGCACCCGGATCCGCGCGCCGCCGTCGCCGGGCTCAAGGCCCTCGTGGAAGCGTACCAGGACCTCTCGCTCGAGAAGAACCAGCAGCCGGACAAGACGCGCTACGAGGACCTCCAGGCGCGGGCCACGACGCTTTCGAGCCAGATCGAGGACCTGAACCGGAGCATCCTGAAGGCCGCCGAGGAGTTCGGCAGCCCCGACGGCCTCGCGAAAATGGAGGGCGCCTACCACCAGCAGTTCGTGGAGGCGATGGCGGAACTGAGCCGGGTCCGGCGCGGCCTCCGGATCGCCGAGGGCGCGGCACCGCCGGAGACGACGGCCCCCGCCCCCGCGGGCGACCTCCCGCCGGACGAAATAGGACTCCGCGACGCTCAAATGGCCGGGCTCCTGCGGGAACGGGAGGGGCGCAAGGCCGAGATCCTCCGGCTGCAGACGGAGGAGGAGCTCGGGGAGCAGCACCCGCGCCTCAAGGCCGCGCGGGCCGAACTCGAACGCGTCGAGAGGTGGATCGTCTCCTACGCCGAGACGTGGAACCGCGCCACCCGCGAGGGTCGCTCGCCCCGGCCGCCCGCCAACGACGCGGAACGCGAGGTGACGCGCCTGCGGGCGGAGGAGCAGATCTGGCTCGCCGCCGTGGACCTGGCCCGCGAGAAGACGAAGGAACTCGGGTCGGTCCGTTCGCGGATCGAGGACCTGCAGCTCACGAAGAAGTCCCGCGAGGACCAGCTCCAGGCGGTGAACCTCGCCCTCGAGGAGATCCGCGCCGAGCTCATGGGCAAGGGCCGGGTGCGGGAGCTCAGCGCGGGCGAGCTCCCAAGCCGGCCGTCCAAGGACAAGCGGTTCCAGAACGCCCTCGTGCTCGGGGCCCTCTTCGGTGGCCTCGGCCTCGTCGTGATGCTCCTCATCGCGCGCCTCGACCGGCGGTTCCGGTACTCCTCGGATCTCGGGGCGGAACCCGGTTCCGTACCGCTGCTCGGTCTCCTCCCGTCGATCCCCACGAAGGACGCGCCGGACGAGACGTGGAAGGTCGCCGATGTCGCCACACAGCAGATCCGGACCATGGTCCAGATCGTCCTCGGCCGCCGGGAGGGCAAGGCGCTCTGCGTGGGCGGCGGGTGCGCCCGGACGGGGAAGACGACGCTGGCGTTCGTCCTCGGGCTCGGCTCGGCCGGGGCGGGGCTTCGCACGCTTCTCGTGGACGGCGACCCGCTCGGCCGAGGGCTGACCACGCTCTTCAATCGCCTGCTCCTGCGCCGCCTCGAGCGCCGGCTGGACCCGGAGGAGAGCGGCGAGCCGGGGTGGAACGGGACGGTCGCGACCGAGCCGCTGCGCGCCGCCATGGGCCTGTTCAAACGGGCGGGGCACCGGACGGCGGAGCCGCTGCTCGACCTCGCGCGGCGGGCGGCGGCCGACCTGCCCCGCGAGGAGGCGGGCGCTGCCCTCCTCGACCTCGCCCGCTACGTGCGGCGCGGCCTGTCGCCGGAGGAGCGGGAGCGGTTCCTCGCCGCGGCCCCCGCCGCCGAGACGGGCCTCGACCCGGAGGCCCTCCGGGCGGAGGCGGAAGGCGAGACGGGCCTCTTCCGGCACCTGGCCGGCCGGCCGCTCGCCGACTGCGCGGAGGGCACCGGCCTCGTTAACCTCTCGCTCCTCCCGCTCGCGCGCTGCGCCGCGGAGCGTGCCGCCGGCCTCTCCGTGGGCGCCGTGAACCTGTTGCTCACCGAGGCCCGGAGGGACTTCGACCTCGTCCTCGTGGACACCGGCCCGCTGCCCGGCGACCCCACGGCTTCCCTGTTCGCCGCGGCCACGGACCTCACGGTGCTCGTCTGCTCCCGTGGCGACGAGCGCCCGCACATCGCGCGGACGATCGCGCACTTGAAGGACCTGCGGGCCGAAGTCGCCGGCCTCATCTTCAACCGCGCGGGCTTCGCCGACGCGGTCAGCTCCTCGTACTCGCAGAGCCAATCCTCCCGCAGCCGGAGCCTGGGCGAGTGAACCCGCTTCCCGACCACGCACCCGTGACGATCTGGGGCCTTCCGCCGGCGGCGGTCCACGACCGCTTCTGGGCTTCGCGCGGCCTCCAGGTGGTGCGGCAGGGCGAGGCGTCGGAAGTCGTGACGGGAGCGGAACTCTACCTCCTCACGGATCCGCGGTCGCTCGTGATCTTCCCCCTGCGCGAACTGGGCGAGGTCCTCTCCTGGCTGACGCCGAGCCTCCTCGCGGTCCGGCTCTCCGACAGGCGCGAGCATGGTTACCACGAACGGGTCATCGACGACGGCGGGGGCCGGTTCGCCCGTTTCGAGCGGGTCTACGCCGGCCGGGAATCGCGGCTGGCGCGGGTCGCGCTGACCCCGCACCTTGCGGTCGCGCGGCTCTGGCAGGCGTCTCCCGACGCCCGGAGCGCCTGGCGCGCGGTCCGGGCCGCGGTGCCGGTGGAGGACCGCGTGCTGCGGGTCGTGGCGGGCCGCGTGTACGACAGCCGGCTCGACGAGGATCTCGCGGAGTGCGTGCGCGCTCTCGTGGAGGTGTGGCAGCGCCCGGACACCACGGTGGACCGGGTGCGTCGCGGCCGCGCCGGCGCATGGGTGGACCGGGACGGGGGACTCGGGGGGGACGCCACGATCAGCGGGCCGGTGTGGGTCGGGGCCGGCCGCCGGCCCGGCGCGGGGCAGGTCGTGACGGGCCCCGCCGTGCTGTGGGACGACCCGGCGGCGCGACCGCCCCGCTCGGAGGTGGAGTGGGAGCGGATCCCGCCCGCGGAGGTCGTGCGACCGTTCCGGTTGCCGCGGCAGCGGGTCGCCGTCCGGGACGTGGCGAAGCGGGCCTTCGACGTCGTCTTCGCCCTCCTCGCCCTCGCGTTGACGCTGCCGTTCTACCCGTTCATCGTGCTGGCGATCCTCCTCGAGGACGGCTGGCCGCCGTTCTTCGTCCACCGGAGGGAGACGCTCGGCGGGCGGGAGTTCGGCTGCATCAAGTTCCGGACGATGCGGAAGGACGCGGAGCAGCTGAAGCACCTCATCGCGGGACAGAACGTCTCGGACGGGCCGCAGTTCTTCGTGCGGGACGACCCGCGGACGACGCGGGTGGGGAAGCTCCTCCGGAAGACGCGGCTCGACGAATTGCCGCAGTTCCTGAACGTGCTCCTCGGGCACATGTCGGTGGTCGGGCCGCGGCCCAGCCCGAACGCCGAGAACCAGTTCTGCCCGGCGTGGCGCGAGGCGCGGCTCTCCGTACGGCCGGGCATCACCGGGCTGTGGCAGGTGCGGGCGAAGCGGGAGGAGGGGCGGGACTTCCAGGAGTGGATCCAGTACGACCTCGAGTACGTACGCCGCCACAACCTGCTCCTCGATCTTCGCATCATCGCCCGGACCCTGTGGATGGTCGTGGGCGGAAGGGGAAAGGCATGATCTCGCGGCGCAGGCGCCAGGTGCGGCTCGTCATCCTCCTCGCGGTCCTCGTGGCAGCGGTCGGCGCGGCGTGGGCGCTCTACGGCCTCCGGCGCGCCTCGCTCGACCGGGCGGCGTTCGCGGCGAAGGACCGGGCCGACGCTTTCTTCGCGGAGGGGAAGTACGCGCAGGCCGTGGAGTCCTACGGCGTCTTCTTCCGGCGGTTCAAGGACGACGCCGGCGCGATGCACCGCTACGGAAAGGCGCTGCGGGAGGTCGAGATGCCCGGGGGCCGGCACCTGATGCTGTCCCTCGGCGCGCTGCAGCGGGCCTCGGTCCTCGACCCGGCCCTGCCGGGAATCCGGCGCGAGCTCATGGAGCTCTACGGCGTGCTGGGCATGGCGACGGAGCAGCTCACGGAGGCCGACCGCGTGCTGTCCGCCGATCCGCAGGACGCGGTGGCGCTGCGGGAGCGGACGCGGGCTCTCCTTGCCCTGAACCGCCTCGAGGAGGCGCGAGCGGCGGCGGAGCGGCTTCTCGCGCGAGGGCCCGGCCTCTTCGAGAACCAGATGCTGGTTCTGCTGGTCATGAGCCGGCAGGAGCGCTCCGGCGAGGAGATCACGGCCCGCGCCGCGGAGTGCACCCGTCTCGACCCCGACGTCCCCGCCGCCCGCCTGCTGCGCGGACACGCGGCGGTCCTGGCGAAGGACCTGAAGGTCGCCGGGGACCTCCTCCGGCCGCTCGCCGAGGAGACGTTCGCCGAGGAGCGGCAGGCCGCGCTGCTCGCGGCGGACCTCGAGCGGCTGGGCGAAGTGAAGGCGGCGCTCGCGGTCCTGGCCCGGGCCACGGAGGGCCGGCCGCGCTCCGTTCTCTACCTCGCGCTCGTGGAGCGCATGTGGGAGCGGCGGGACTACGCGGGCGTGGTGGGAAGGGTGGACGCGGCAGAGAAGGACGGGCGGGCGCTGACCCCGGGCCAGGTCGCGCTTCGGACGCTGAGCCTGCTGCGCCTCGACCGCCAGTCGGCCGCCGCGGCCTCCCTCGAGGCGTTCTCCCGCTGCCCGGACACCGCGGTGGCGGCATCGTGGAGGGACTTCCTCGAGGCGACGGAGTTCGGGCAGGAACCCTCGCCGCGGGCGCGGGTGGACGTCTGCATCGAGGCCCTCGCGAAGCTCGAGGGCAACCCCATCGTGGAGTACGCGCTGGGCCGGGCATACGAGGATCTGCGGGAGCCGTCGCTGGCGGTCAAGGCTTACGCCGAGGCGTCGAACAAGGCGCCGCTGTGGGCCGAGCCGCTCGTGCGCGCCGCGCGGGCCCTGCTCGCCCAGGGCCGCCCGCAGGAGGCCATCCCGCTGGGGGCGACGGCGTGGCGCATCGATCCCGAGCACCCGGACCTGCCCACCCTGTGGCTGGCGATCGCGAGCGGCATGCTGCCGAAAGCCGAGGAGTCCGCGCTGAAGCGGATCGAAGAGGGTCTCGCCGCGATGGCCGCGGGCTCCCTCGCGGCGCGGCCGGCCCATGCGCGGGCGCTGGCCCGCCTCGGCCGGGAGGAGGAGGCGAGGCAGGTCGTGAGGGACCTGCTCGCGGAGACGGCGCCCGTGCCGGGCTCCGCGCTGCTCGACTTCGCCGCGCTGGGCGAGAGCCTCGGCATGGATGCCGCGGAGGCGTTCCTTCAGCGGTACGAACGGGAGTTCGGCCTCACGCCGGAACTGGCGCTCTTCCGGGCGCGGCGGCGGCTGGCGACGGACGGGACGGGTGGCGCGCTCGCCATGCTGGACGCGGCGCGGGACGCGAGCGCGGAGCCGCAAGGCGCGGGATGGCTGCGGGTGCGGGCCGCGCTGCTCGAGACCGCCGGCGACGACCGCGCCGGCGAGGCCTGGCGGGCCGCCGCCGATGCGGCCCCCGGCGACCTCGACGTGCAGCACGCGGTGCTCGCGTCGCCGGCCGCGTGGAAGGACCCCGCCCTCGTCGACCGGGTCGTCGAGCGGGTGCGGGCCGGGACCGGTGACTCGGGCCTCGTGTGGCGGGCCGCCCGGGCGCACCGCCTCCTCGCGGACCCGGCGTCGGACGCCGCGGCGCGGGTGGAGGCGCGCGGACTGCTCGAGGGGGTGCTGAAGGACGTCCCCTCGCTGACCGCGCTCCGTCTGACGCTGGCGCGCCTCCTCGTGGCGGAGGGCGACACCCAGGGCGCCGTCGATCAGCTGACGCAGGCGGTGGCGGCGGGGGTGGAGGGCGTCCAGGTGCTGCTCGAACTCGCGGGCCTGCACCAGGCGCAGGGGGACTACGCGCGGGCGAGGGAGCGGCTGCAGGAGATCGCCCGCCGGGGGGACCTGTCGGCCGGGGAGACGCTGGCAACGGCGGTGCTCCACCTCCGGCAGGGGGAGCGGGAGGCGGCGGTGGCGCTGCTCGACCGCCCGGAGACGGACTGGGGCGCGCTGTCCCGCAGCGGCCGGCTGGCGCTGGCGCGGGCGCGAGGGGCCGCGGGGGACCTGACCAGATCCGAGGCGCTGGTCGCGGACCTCCTCCAGGCGCCGGATCAGGACACGCTGTTCTTCGCCGCCGAGCTGTACCTGGCGCAGGGCCGGGTGGAGGCGGCGGAGAAGGCCTTCGCCGCGCTCGAGGGCCTGCCGCTGACCCCGGCAGCGAAGGCGCTGTTCCGCGCCGAGCATTGGCGGAGCCGCGGGGACGCCGGGAAGGCGCTCGCGCACTACCGCGAAGTCATCGCCGCCGCGCCCGCGGACGAGGCCGCGTGGCGGCGCGCCCTCGGGGCGCTGGCGGCGGCGGGTTTCGCCGAGGAGGTCGTGGCCGGTCTCGGGCAGTCGAAGGCGGCCCTGCCCGCGGGGGCGGCGCTTCCCGCGCTGGCGGAGCACGCGGATCTCCTCGGACGTTCCATCCGGGACGCCGGCCTGCGGGAGGCCGCGGTGGCCCTTCTCGAGGACCCGGGCGCGGTCGGGCCCGTGGCGGAAGCGCTTCAGGTCGCATGCCGGGGCCAGGACGCCGGGGAGACGCCGGCGGACGTCGCGCGTCGCCTCGACACGATCGCCGAGCGCCACCCGCGGGTCTTCGCCGTGCAGGCGCTGGCCATGGAGTGGCACGGTCGGGCGGGAGACGTGGAGCGCCTCGCGCAGGTGGCGGACCGCACGCGGAGCGCGCTGCCCGCGAACTCCGACGGCCCACGGATCCTCGCCACGGCCCTCGGCCGGGGGCTCGGGCGGTGGGCCCCGGCACTGGCGGCGGCAAGGGACTGGCAGGCCCGGGCGGGCGAGAGGGCCCTGGCCCCGGCGCTGTTCATGGCCGAGTGCCACCTGAATCTGAAGCAGCCCGCGGAAGCGGCGAAGGCGATCGAGCCGTGGCTCGAGGAAGCGAGGGAGGCACCGGACCGCTACGGAACGCTCCTCGGGATCATGGGCCGGGCGCTGGTCCTCGACGGTCGCGTCACGGAGGCGGAGGCGCTCTTCGCCGACCTGCTCCCCGGCTCCCCCGTCGCGCGGACGGAGTGGCTGGCGCTGGCGGCGGAAGTCCTGCCGGACACGGATGTCGGCGTCCGCTGGCTCGCCCTCGCCGCGCCCCACGCCGCCTCGGCGTCCGAGCGCCTCGTCGTCGCGGCCTCGCGGGCGTCGCTCGCGGCACGGCGACCGGGCGACTCCGCGCTCGCACAGCAGGCGCGCGAGGGCCTCGCCGAGTTCTCCGCGGCGGCCGACCTGTCACCGCTGGACAACCTCCGCCTCGCAATGTCCTTCGAGGCGCTGAACGACGATCCCGCCGCGGAGACGGCCTACCGGAGGGTGCTGGCCGCAGAGCCGTCGAATCCGCCGGCGGCGAACAACCTCGCGATGATCCTCCTCAGGAAGGGCGACACCGCCGCCGCGCTGGACCTCGCCAAGACCGCCGTCACCGCCGCCCCCCAGGAACCGGAGTTCCACGACACGCTGGCCCAGGTCCTGCGCCGCGTCGAGCGCCTCCCCGAGGCGATCACCGAGATCCGTACCTGTCGCAGCCTGGCCTCCCAGAACCCCCGCTGGACGATCGTCCTCCTGGAGCACCTCCTCTTGGCCGAAGGCACCGAGACCGAGGCCCGCGGCCTTCTCTCCGCTCTCGACCGCTTCACCCCGGAGGACCTGCCGTCGTCCTACGCCACGCGGCTCACCGCCGTCCGCGACCAATGGTCCCGCCGCCTCTCGAAGTGACGGAGTGATGCTCACGCTTGCCCAACACCTCACCCGATGACGATACTCGTCCCCATCGCGCTGTTCGGCTGGATCCCGGTCAGCCTGCTGATGTTCGCCTTCCTCCCTCCGCGGAAGGCCGTGATCTACTCGATCATGTTCGGCTGGCTCTTCCTCCCGGTGGCCGGCTACCCCATCCCCGGCCTGCCCGACTTCACGAGGTCGACGGCGACGAGCCTAGGCGCCTTGTTAGGCGTTGCGCTATTCGACCCGCGCCGCTTCACCGTCTACAGGTTCCGCTGGTTCGACCTCCCAGCAATCGGCTGGGTCCTTGTCCCGCTCCCCTCCGCCCTCTCGAACGGGATGGGTTTCTACCCAGGCTTCGCCGCCCTCTACAGCCTCTTCGTAATGTGGGGGATTCCCTGGTTCCTCGGCCGCATCTACTTCACCGACCTCTCCACGCTGAAGGAGTTGGCCCTGGCCTTTGTCCTCGGCGGCCTCGTCTACACCCCCTTCTGCTGGTACGAGATGCGCATGAGCCCGCACTTGCACACGTTCACATACGGGTTTCATCAGCACTCCTTCTCGCAGACCCGAAGGGGGTCCGGCTGGCGGCCCACCGTCTTTCTACAGCACGGCCTCGCGGTGAGCCTCTGGATGGCAACGTCAGCCCTCGCGGCCGCAGGACTTGCGCGGTGGTCACGTACGCGTCGCATCCTCGGCGCCCCAAAATGGATTCCCATCATCCTCCTCTCTGCCACGACCATCCTCTGTAGGTCAGGTGGCGCGTCTGCCCTGCTTCTCCTCGGTCTCCTATGTCTACTGCGACAATCCATCCGCTGGCACAGTCTCGCCGTCCTGGCATTAACCGCCTATGTAGCCTTTCACATAATCGCCCGTTCAGCGGGGATCCTGCACGCAAGCTCACTTACCGACCTTACCTCACTGGTCTTCTCGAATGAGAGAGTGGGCTCTCTGTCCGTGCGCCTGCAGCAAGAGGAGACCCTCCTGAAGCGTGCAGGTCAACAACTGATCCTCGGATGGGGTCCCAGTGGAGCATATCGAGTCGACGAGTTCGGGAATGATCTTGTTGACGCTACTGATGGTGCGTGGATAATTGTCTTCGGCAAGTTCGGAATGGTCGGCCTGATCGCCTTTCTCGGCATGCACCTTCTCAACTCTGTCGCTCTGTCACTTGGCGCCATTGGAAGTCATCACCTGCCGAATCTCGCCGCTGGCCAGGTGATCATCCCAACACTGCTGGTAGTCTATGTGCTGGACAGCCTGTCCAACTTCATGCCAAATCCCATGCTTACTTTGGCCGCAGGAGCTTCAGCCGCCGCCGCTATCTCCTTGCGCAGTCGCTGACAGGCATCGGGATTGGTCACGCTCTCCTATGCAAGCGGACAACTCCACTTCAAGAGAACTTCACGATATCGCAGTCATCATCGTGAACTACAACTCCGCGAGTTCGGCAATTTGCAGTACGGAGTCCGTACTTGCAGCCGGTGAGAAGTCTGGCCGACTACGTGTATGCATTCTGGACAATGCAAGTCCTGACGGCTCGTTTGCCGTTCTTACCCACGCGTCCCTATCCCGACACTGGGGAAGTCGAGTCTCCGTGATTCCATCGCCGAGAAATGGCGGATTCTCCGCAGGAAACAACGCTGCAATTGGGTTGATCGCACGCAGGGATCCGGGCATCCGCTACTTTCTCCTGCTCAATCCGGACGCAATTATCGAACCGACTGGAATCGCCGCTCTCGTGGAGCACCTTCAGAGAAACCCGCGGGCCGGCGTCGCCGGGGCAACACTCCACGGTGGTGCTGGTTCCGGGGTCCTCTCTGGTTCCCGGCGCCCCACCCCACTCCGCGAGTTCCTGTCCACCGTCAGGCTTGGATTCCTTGACCGAAAGCTCGGGGCAAGGTCCTTGCGCATCCCACCTAGCGACGCACCCCACCGTTGCGATTGGGTTTCCGGAGCCGCATTGATGGTCCGCCGGCGAGTCCTTGAGGATGTAGGCCTCCTGGACGAGGGGTTCTTTCTCTACTTCGAGGAGGTCGAGTTCTGTGACCGGGTTCGTCGGGCTGGTTGGGAAGTCTGGCACGTACCACGCGCTCGTGTTTACCACGAGGAAGGGACGTCGACCGGCGTCTCGGGTCCGGGCTTGTCGCAGTCCTTGCACTGGATCGCCTCCCGACGCAGGTACCTCTCTCGGTCCCACGGAGTCTCACAGCTGTTCCTTGCAGATCTCCTCATGGTGTTAGGCTGTCTGATCCATGCGCTGCTTGCGTTCTTTCTCCTTCGCCGATCAGCGCCTTCGAGCTCCCAGTGGCGTATATCCCGGGTGTTGATTGACGATCTGGTCGCTCTATGGCGTGACGCCGTCCTTGGGCCTAGGCCCCACATCCCTGTCCTTCCACCGAGAGTCCAGCCGCCTTCCTCCCACTTAACTGGGCTTTACATCTGAACAGACACGGACCCTATCTGCTCATCACTCCCTGTCGCGATGAGGGAGAGTTCATCCGCCAAACCCTCGATAGCGTGGTCGGCCAGACCTTGCTTCCTCATCATTGGGTCATCGTCGACGACGGGTCAACGGACGTGACACCTGCTATTCTACGCGAGTACTGCTATGCATACCCGTGGATCAGGACGTATCGTAGGGAAGACAGAGGCCGACGGAGCGTAGGGCCAGGCGTCATAGATGCCTTCTACAGTGGCTACAACTCCTGCGCGAACCGGGAATATCTCTATCTCTGCAAACTCGACGCCGATCTCTCCCTCCCCTCTCGTTACTTCGAGACGCTCATCTCCCGGATGGAGCAGGACCCCCGACTGGGAACCTGCAGCGGTCAGGCATACTATAGAGCTGGCAGAATGGGGCGCTTGTGCAGCGAAGCACTGTCCTTCGAGATGTCTGCAGGGATGACCAAGTTTTACCGCCGGGAGTGTTTTGAGCAAATCGGCGGCTTCGTGCGCGAGGTCATGTGGGATGGAATCGACTGCCACCGATGTCGCATGCTCGGATGGAAAGCACGAACATTTGATGAGCCGGAACTCCGCTTTGTGCATCTGCGCGCTATGGGCTCGAGTGACAAGGGAGTCTTGAATGGGCGCGTGCGCCACGGTTTCGGTCAGTACTTCATGGGGACCAACTGGGTCTACATGCTTGCGAGTTCTATCTTCCGCATGGTACACCATCCATACCTCCTTGGCGGCGCAGCGATGTTCTTGGGGTTCATTGCCAGCGCGCTGATGCGCAGACCTCGTTATGCTGATCCGGAGTTCCGTAGGTTCTTAAGGAGGTACCAATGGAGCTGCCTGCTCAGAGGCAAGAAGGCCGCGACCGCCAAACTTGAGGCACAGATGGCTCCTGCATGGGATCCCAATTGGAGACCTGGAGCACGGGCAGGGTTTCCAGGCGGCGTTCTGCCGAGAGGTGTGAACGGTGACCTCAGCCTCTGACTACGCGAAGTCCTACGTCGACAGGCTCAAGGGCACTCTTGACCGAATGTCGTTTGATGCCCTCGATCAAGCTGTGGGAGCAATCCAAGAGGCCCACGCCCAACGTCGCCAAGTTTTCATAGTCGGTAACGGGGGCAGCGCGGCCACGGCCTCCCACATGATGAACGATCTCTCGAAGGGTCTTCTAGGCCACAAGGGGGACGCTGCTTGGCCGAGGCTACGGGTCATCTCGCTCACGGACAACGTCTCACTCCTCACGGCGTGGGCGAACGACACCGACTACCGCCGCGTCTTCAGCGAGCCGCTTAAGAACCTGGCCCAGTCAGGCGACCTGCTCATCGCGATCTCGGCTTCCGGCAATTCTCCGAACATCCTGGAAGCCGCTGGTGTCGCCCGCTCATTGGGAGTCCGGGTTGTCGCTTTGACCGGTTTCGGGGGAGGCTGTCTGGCGAAGGTCTCAGACATCGCCCTCATCGTCCCTTCCGATGACTACGGCTCTGTCGAGGACGTCCACATGATCCTTGACCACATCATCACCGGATACCTCTACGAGAGGTTCCTTGCCCGATCCCGGGGACAGGCGTAGTCGCCGTGCCTGAGCCCGCCATCCACTACATCTCCCCCCAGGGCGTCTGCGACGCATGGGTCGGCAACGAACTGCGCACCGTGGCGGGCTCTGGCATCCCGGCCGTCCTCCACGCCCTCCGCAATCCACCAACGCAGTTCTTCTCCTCGCCGTGGGCAGCGCGCTTGCACAGCGATACGCGGGTCATCTACCCGCTCCCCCCGCTCCGCGCGCTGGCCTCGTTTTTCCTCGCCCCATTCCTCTTTCGAAGGAAGTACTTCGGAGCGCTCGCGAACGCCCTGTTCGGTCAGCGGGAGTCCTTCCGTTGTCGTCTTGCTGGGCTCTGGCACTTCCTTGTGGCCTGCCACTGGGCGAGGGGCCTGCGCAAGGAACCGGTTCGCCACATCCACTCGCAGTGGATCCACTCCGCCGGTACGGTGGGGATGTATGGGGCGTGGCTGCTCGGCGTTTCGTTTTCCTTCACCGGACACGCGGCAGACCTCTTCCGGGAGCGGTGCGCACTTCTCACCAAAGTCCGACGGGCAGACTTCATCGTCTGCATCTCCAGTTTCCACCGCGATTTCTATCTGTCGCTGGGCACGCCGGCATCCAAACTCCACGTGGTGTACTGCGGCATCGACCCATCCAAGTTCGCCCCGAAGCCACGGTCAGTTGCCAAAGGTCTTCCGCTCCGGATCCTCTCCGCTGGTCGGCTTGTCGAAAAGAAGGGTTTCCGGTTCCTGCTGGAAGCTTGTCGGCATCTTGCGAACCGGGGCCATCGCATTGCTTGCGTCATCCGAGGAAGCGGTCCGCTGGAGACCATTCTGCGCAACCACATCTCGGCCCTTCATCTCGAAGACCGGGTGACTCTCGATGCCCGGGCAGTGACCCAAGAGGAGCTTCCGGCATTCCTACAGTCGGGGGACGTGTTCTGCTTGCCCTGTGTGAGAGCCGCCGACGGCGACGTGGACGGGCTGCCGCAGGTGCTGATGGAGGCGATGGCTTGCGGACTCCCAGCCATCTCGACCCGTCTCGTGGGCATACCCGATCTCATCGTGGATGGCGAGAGCGGGTTGCTGGTCTCCCCGGACGACTCCGCCGCACTCGCCAGTGCCCTCGAGCAGATCCTCACGGACCCCAACCTGCGGACCCGTCTGGCGGAGAATGGTCTCCGGCGGGTCAGGGAGGTCTTCGAGATCCGGACCGCACTAAGTCCTCTGATCCGTATCTTCCGCGAGAAGCTCACCCCGGCGGCGGCTGACCCGGCGAAAGGCTGATGCCGTGATCATCTCCCAGACCCCCTATCGCGTGAGTTTTGCCGGCGGCGGCACCGACCTGCCCGCGTTCTACCGCGAGGAGTATGGGGCCGTCCTGAGTACGGCCATCTCCAAACACATGTATGTGGCGCTGAGCCGCCGGTTCGAGTCTTCAACGCGGGTGGCGTACAGTCGCACCGAGATCGCCGAGTCCGTGCCCGAGATCCAGCACACGATCGTGCGTGAGGCGCTGACCAAACTCGGCCTTGGCCCGCACCTCGAGATCGTCACCATCGGCGACCTGCCGGCAGGGACGGGGATGGGATCCAGCAGCACCCTGACGGTGGGACTGCTCAACGCCCTCTACGCCTACACTGGCCGCGTAGCCCCCCGCGATCTTCTCGCCGCCGAGGCCTGCGACATCGAGATCGAGCGATTGAAGAAGCCCATCGGCAAGCAGGACCAGTACGCGGCGGCATTTGGAGGAGTGAGTTACATCCGCTTCAACCCAGACGAGACGGTAGAAGTGCACCCGGTCCCAGTGCGCCCAGACGTCCTCGCAGAACTTGAGCGTCGCATCCTGATCGTCTACACAGAGAGGAAGCGCGAGGCCGACGAGATCCTCCGCCGGCAGAGCGCGGGAACCGCCGCCCGAATGAGCATCCTCCGGTCGATGCGGGATCTTGCTGCTGAGATGCGCGACTCGCTCTCCCTCCGCGGCGACCTCGACGAGTTCGCACGGATGCTGCACGAGGGTTGGGAACTCAAGCAATCCCTGGGATTCGGGATCAGCGATGATGCGATCCAGGCTTCGTACCATGCGGCTCGTCGAGCAGGAGCCCAAGGCGGGAAACTCCTCGGTGCGGGGGGAGGAGGCTTCCTCCTCCTGATTGCGCCAGCGAGCACTCACTCGGGAATCCTTGAGGCGCTGAGTAGACCACGGCGTGTAGACTTCAAGGTGGATCGTATCGGAAGCAGGATAGCCTTCATCAGCGCGTGACCTCCAAGCGTCGCCCGGTGTCCTCCCGCCTGTGCCCGCTCGGGCCACAGGACGCCAAGACTCCCTCTTCCGCAGTGAAGTCACAGAAAGATCGTTACACCCACCGATAGAGGCGCCCTCCGCATGAGGTCAGCGGCGAAGTTGTTCTATCGCTTGTTTCGCCAGAGGATGGACTGGCGCAGGTGTCGCCGGCGTGAGAAACAGATAGCCGGGGATGGCTCATTGGACTGGAAGAGCATACCCGTCATCATAAATAACAGGAACAGGCTAACTTATCTTGTTTCTTTGCTGTCATGGCTCGACCGCGTTGGAATGCATCGCATACTAATATTGGATAACGATTCGACATATCCCCCCTTGCTTGACTATTACCGCAGTTGCACTCGCCAAGTGTGGTACCTAGGCCGAAACCTCGGCCACAGGGCCCTATGGCTATCTGAGGTCTTCTTTCAGTTCCGTGATGGGTACTATGTGTACACCGATCCTGACGTTGTCCCTGACAATCAGTGTCCTTCTGATGCAGTGGGCTTTTTTTTGGACACTCTCTCGGAGTACCCCAATGCGGCGAAGGTCGGCTTTGGACTACGCATTGATGATATCCCAGAGTGCTATGCCGACAAGAGCGATGTCCTGCTCTGGGAGAAGAGGCACTGGATGAGCCCAGTCTCAGACCATCTCTATGAGGCCCAGATTGACACTACATTTGCTCTATACCGTCCTTGGGTGAGGTGGGGAATGTGCCTTCGGACTGGGTTCCCCTATCTCGCGCGCCACTTGCCGTGGTACATCGACTCCTCTTCGCTGTCCGAGGAGGAGGTGTTCTACCGCGCGAAGATCAAGAGTGGTACTAGTTGGTGGACTGGCGAATGTCCTACCCGCACTCGTCTCATCTCGGGCTTGCGCGGGCCGAGGCAGGACCCTTCCTAGTGACAGGCGTGCTTAGTTCTGGTTCAGGGTCCGGGTGCTTCTGCAGGTTCTGGCCCTGACCATTTCGCGCGGCGTACGAAAGCGACTGGAGAGTGTCCTGCGTGGGCGGCGGGCCGAAGCCTGTGCTTTCGTCGGGTATGGATGGCCCTCTTGGCCTCCGACGGCGTGTCGGCCTCGGCGACGGCGATACAGCTGGGCACCGCGCAAGCTCGGGTCACCGCGTGGCTGGAGCGGTTTCGCCATAAGGGCCTCGATGGTTTTCTCGATGCGCCACGCTTTGGTCGGCCTTGGGTTATGACGGCGCTCGGACGGCACCAGCTCATCGCCCCCGCCTGTTAGACTCCGCGGTCGTTGTGCATCGATCGCGACGTGTGGACCCGCCAGGCCCTCGCCGAGGCTGTCGTCTCCGGGCCACTTGCGTGCCATTGGTCCCTCGACCGTAGCCGAGATCCTCGACGAGACGGAGATCCGCCCGCACCGGCTGAAGGCGTGCTGCTACAGCCACGACCCCGGAGTTCCAGGTGAAGTGCTGGGCCATCGTGAGGCTCTACCTGAGCCGTCCCCAAGGCGCGCCGTGCTGTGCATCGGCCGCAAGACCGGCATGCAGGCCCTGTCGCGGCCTCCGGCCATGAAGCCGCCGGCGCCCGCGCAGGATGCCCGTGCCTTGAGCGTGATGAGGGCCCGATGCGTCAGGCCCAGGCGGCGCTGGAGGAGCACCTCGAGCGCCGGAAGCTCACCCGCGGCATGACCGTCCGCATCCACGGCGACCATCCGGTCGTGGGCCGTCCGGTGCCCGGAAGCGACGCCACCAGCGAACAGTGCGACCAAATCAGTCTGACGCAACTCGGAGCGTCATCGTGGGGGCTGAGCGTGAACCGCACACCGGGCGCTGGGAGCAGACCCTCCTCTCCGGCAGCATGCCCGAGCGAGATGGTCGAGACGGTGCGGGCCATCAGCAGCATCTGGTCACCCCCTGAGGCCGGTACCCGACCTTGTCTTCCGAGGCAAAGAGAGAACTGCCGCATGCCCAAGGCAACGCACACATCCTGCTCTCCTTCCCAGAATGCAGGACAGCCATGGTGAGACCGCTCAAGATACGCTTCAACCGAGTCTCCGCCTTCGTGGCGTTTTGCGCGATGAACCTCTACTTGGTCACCCCCCCCCTCCTCCAGATTGCCAGCCCTCGGCTTACGGCGCACGGTCTGGACACCACGGTGCTCTATAGTCTTCTGCTGTCCGTCCTATGGCTAACGGTCATCCACTTCTCATTTCCTTCTGTATTCACTCTGCACATCGCTCTGTCACCCTTATACCTTGTTACCGCACTCGACCTTTACCTGATCTACAACTTTGACACCCGGCTAACAAGTTCCCAAATTCTGATCGCATTCACAGACTTCGCTGATGCCACCTCGTTCCTCAGCATGTACTGGCCTAGCCTCCTGACTTTCCTCATAGTCTTCCTCGCCCTACTCGTAGCAGCCCTGATGCTCGTACGGGCCATGACCATCCAAGCATCCCGCCCACTCCTTCTCCTCTCTGTAGCATCGCTCATTCTCGCTTACACCGCTCCAACACTCCAACAGATTCCAGCGTATGGCCTTCCCCGAGCTCTGCGCAACACCATAAACCATGACCTATCAACTCCATTCGGGTTTCTCTCCCAGCTAGGCTCTTCCCTTGCGATCCTCTCTGACACACGCGCAAACACCTCGCTTCGAGAGCTTGATGCACCCACTGCCAACAAGACCGGCCTACACGACGTCAATGAGGTCCACCTCTTTGTCATTGGAGAGTCCGCTAGGCCAGATCATTGGTCGATTAATGGTTACCACAGGAAGACTACCCCAAAACTCTCCACCCTTAGAAACCTATACTCTCTCTCGAATGTGATCACCACTGCGCCGCACACCGCCGTCGCAGTTCCCAGCATGTTGAGTCTCTGGAGCATACTCGATTACGCCAGCATTGAGAGGCACCGATCGATCATCTACATTCTCAGGAAGGCTGGATATCGTACATTCTGGCTATCCACGCAGGAACTCAGCGCGTGGGCAGGCATCATGTATGCAGTTGCTGGCGAGTCCTCTGTAAAGCGCTTCTATGACCGGGCAGACGATTCACTGCTGCTTCGCGAATTGGATCGGATCTTCGCTGCTCTGAGCCAGCCATTTAAGATTGTTGTGTTCATTCACAGCCGCGGAAGCCACGGTCCGTACGCGGATAGATACCCAGACACATTTTCCGTGTTCGCAGATGCAGATGCCGACCGCGAGCAAAGGACTATTGATGAGTATGACAATAGCATACTCTACACCGATTGGTTTCTCACAGAGATAGTTCGGCGCCTTGACTTGCTTCCTTGCGTTAGCACACTCCTCTACGCATCAGACCACGGAGAGAACCTGTTCGATCCACCGCATCGACATCTTGGCCACGGCATAGGCAACGAACATGATCTCCGCTGTGCTTCTGCGATCTGGCTTTCGGACACCTATTTGAGTGCTCGGCCGGACCTTCGAGGTATCTTGGGCCGAAACTCTGGCGCAAAGCTGAGTCTAGCTAACATCTCACACACGTTCCTTGACTTGACCATGGTTTCATCTGACCGTTGGGATCCAACCAGGTCTCTCGCCTCCAATTCCTTCAAGGAGGGCCCGCGGCACTACCGAGTTCGGGGACGACTGCTCACTTTCGCAGAGGAAGAGTCTGACGCCAGTTCGCATCGCTAGGGCCATGATCCAGAGACAGGTTTTGCGAACGCACTCGGAACCAACTCAGTGTTGCTAGTGTGCACGAAGCGGTTGGACTCTTCGTTGTGGACGCCGCGTTAGTTGCGGGTTGCGCTCTCTAGTTCGCGGGTACCTCGGAAGTCGCCCAGCCACAAGTCTGGTCGCTTGCGGTTCCTTCCGCTGGGGCAAGCAGTTTCGGTTCTTCAAATGGGAAGAGGGTCAGAGCGGTCACTGGCCGACTCGGGGCAGGTAGATCCTGCCGGTTTCCCACTCTTCGCT
>JADHED010001099.1_pt1 | contig 24815 bp, 24 predicted proteins | sample 8952041 | NCBI WGS metagenome assembly JADHED01 (sample SAMN16124423, study PRJNA663239) | bioreactor sludge metagenome | isolation source: sludge (control) | place: India:Bengaluru | collected 2018-09-08
AACGTGAACCCGCTGTACACGCCGCGCGAGCTGGAGCACCAGCTCAAGGACTCGGGCGCCAAGGCCATCGTCATCATCGAGAACTTCGCCACCACGCTGGAGCAGTGCATTGCGCACACGCCCGTCAAGCATGTAGTGCTGTGCGCCATGGGCGACCAGCTCGGTCTGCTCAAGGGGGCCTTGGTCAACTACGTGGTGCGCAACGTCAAGAAGATGGTGCCCGCCTACAACCTGCCGGGTGCGGTGCGCTTCAATGACGCCGTGGCCCAGGGCACGCGCGGTACGCTCAAGAAGCCCGACATCAAGCCGGACGACATCGCGCTGCTGCAGTACACCGGCGGCACCACGGGCGTGAGCAAGGGCGCCGTGCTGCTGCACCGCAACGTGATCGCCAACGTGCTGCAGTCCGAGGCCTGGAACGCGCCCGCCACGAGCAAGATCCCGGCCGGCGAGCAGCCCACGGCCGTCTGCGCGCTGCCGCTGTACCACATCTTCGCGTTCACCGTGAACATGATGCTGAGCATGCGCACGGGCGGCAAGACCATCCTGATCCCCAACCCGCGCGACCTGCCTGCGGTGCTCAAGGAGCTGTCCAAGCACACCTTCCACAGCTTCCCGGCCGTCAACACGCTGTTCAACGGCCTGGCCAACCACCCCGACTTCAACACCGTCAACTGGAAGAATCTCAAGGTCTCGGTGGGCGGCGGCATGGCGGTGCAGGGCGCCGTGGCCAAGCTCTGGCTCGAAAAGACGGGTTGCCCCATCTGCGAAGGCTATGGCCTGTCGGAGACCAGCCCTTCGGCCAGCTGCAACCCCACCACCAGCACCGAATACACCGGCACCATCGGCGTGCCGCTGCCCAGCACTTCGATGAAGCTGCTGGACGACGAGGGCCGCGAGGTCACCACACTGGGCGAGCCGGGCGAAATCGCCATCAAGGGCCCGCAGGTGATGGCCGGCTACTGGCAGCGCCCCGATGAAACCGCCAAGGTCATGACCGAAGACGGCTACTTCAAGTCGGGCGACATCGGCGTGATGGATGCGCGCGGCTTCTTCAAGATCGTGGACCGCAAGAAGGACATGGTGCTGGTCAGCGGCTTCAACGTGTACCCCAACGAGGTCGAAGAAGTGGTGGCCAACTGCCCCGGCGTGCTCGAATGTGCCGTGGTGGGCGTGCCCGACGAAAAGACTGGCGAGGCCGTGAAGCTCGTGATCGTGAAGAAGGACCCGGCGCTCACCGAAGCGCAGGTCAAGGAGTTCTGCAAGGCCAACCTGACGGGCTACAAGCAGCCCAAGGTGATCGAGTTCCGCACCGAACTCCCCAAGACCCCGGTGGGCAAGATCCTGCGCCGCGAACTGCGCGACAAGAAGTGACCCGTGGGGCCATGTGCCCCGCTGGCCATCCAGGCGGCTTCGGCCGCTTTTTTTGCGACCGCGCGGCCCCTGGTCGCGCGGGTGTTTTGTGGCCCCCTGACATGACCCCAAGGACTTTTGCATGAGCACCGCCATCCTGAGTGCGCTGCCCGAAGAGCAAAGCTCGCTGGTGCAACAGCTGGCGCACCCGCAGCGGCTGATGCACGCTGGCCGCGCGTTCTGGCGCGGAGAGCTGCACGACCGCCCGGTGGTGCTGGCGCTGTCGGGCATCGGCAAGGTGGCTGCTGCCACCACGGCCACGGCCTTGATCGAATACTTTGGCGTGGCGCGCATCGTCTTCACGGGCGTCGCGGGCGGGGTCGGCGATGGGGTGCACCGGGGAGATGTGGTGGTGGCCCAAGACTATGTGCAGCACGACATGGATGCCTCGCCGCTGTTCCCTCGGTGGGAGCTGCCGGGGTACGCGCGCACCCGGCTGGCGTGTGACCCGGTGCTGACTGCTATGCTTTTAGAAGCTGCCAGCCTATGCGTCACTAGCGCAAGCAGCCTCTGGGGCTTGAAAAACATCCATGGTGGCGCCCACAGGGCACACCACGGCCTGGTGGCCAGCGGCGACCGTTTTGTCTCCACCGCCCAAGAGTCCGAGCGCCTGCGCTCCGCCTTGCGCGCGGCCGGGCACGACGTGCTGGCCGTGGAAATGGAGGGCGCTGCCGTCGCCCAGGTGTGCCATGACTACGGCCTGCCCTTTGCCGCCGTGCGCACCATCTCCGACCGCGCCGACGATGCCGCCCACGGCGACTTTGCCCAGTTCGTGCAGACCGTGGCCAGCCGGTACGCCGAGCACATGGTGCTGGGTAGCCCAGCGACCAGTCCAGTTCGGGCATGAACTTGAAGTTCATGCCGTACACGCTGGCGATCAGTGTGGGTGGCAGCAAGGCGACGCTGGCCACCGAGAAGATCTTGATGATCTTGTTCTGGTTGATGTTGATGAAACCGACCGTGGCGTCCATCAGGAAGTTGATCTTGTCGAACAGGAACGCCGTGTGGTTGTCCAGCGACTCGATGTCGCGCAGGATCTGGCGCGCTTCCTCGAACTGTTCGGAGTTGAGCATCTTGGAGCGCATCATGAAGCTCACGGCGCGGCGCGTGTCCATCACGTTGCGGCGGATGCGGCCGTTCAAGTCTTCCTGGCGGGCGATGGCGGCCAGTACCTCGCCAGCGCGGGTGTCGGTCACGTCGCCGGCCAGCACCTGCTTGCTGACGGCCTCCAGCTCGTCGTAGATGTTCTCCAGCGTGTCGGCCGAGTATTCGGCGTCGGCGTCGAACAGCTTGAGCAGCACTTCCTTGGCGTCTTCAATCAGCCCGGGCGCGCGGCGCGCGCGCATGCGCAGCAGGCGGAACACGGGCACGTCTTCGTCGTGGATGGAGAACAGCACGCCCCGGCTCTTGAGGTTGGTGTTGTGCTGGTTCAGGATGAAGGCCACGCGCACCGAACGGGGGTCTTCATCGTCATCGATCAAGAAGTCGCTGCGGATGTGCAGCTCGCCGTTGTCTTCCTCGTAGAAGCGGGCGGATTCCTCGATGTCCTCGTCCATCGCATCCTCGGGGATGGACAGGCCGTAGTGCTGCTTGATCCAGCGCTTTTCTTCCAGCGTGGGGGCTTCCAGGTCCACCCAGATCGGCTGGAACTTGGTCAGCTCTTCCAGGGACTCGATTTCTTCCTGGAACAGCCGGCCATTGGCGAGCGTAAAGATGTTGAGCATGGGCTCACTCCCTTGTTTTTTGGCGTCTGCGGTGTGGGGGTAGGGGTGCTTTCAACCCCACAGCAGTCATATGCGCCGGGAGCTGAAAGCTACCAACTCGGGTAGGTTTCCAAGGAGCTGTCTCCGTAAAAATTAGGCAAGCGGCGGATTATGGCACCGGGCGACGGTCTCGCCGGTCCGGCGGGGGGGCATGGAAGGGGCTCGGACCCTGCCAACAGGCTCTCAGCCCTCGGCACTGCGCACCATGGCCAGCGCCCGGCACAGATCGGCCCAGGCGGCGGCCTTGTTGTCTTGCGAGCGCAGCAAAAAGGCGGGGTCGTAGGTCACCACCGCCGGGCAACCGGCCAACACATGCGGGCCCGCGCGCAGGCGGCCCAGGGGCTCGGCGCGGCCCAGCGCCGCGCGTGCCGCCACATGGCCCAGCACCAGCACCATGGCGGGCTGCAGCTGGGCCACGGCGTCGGCCAGGCTGGCCGGGATGTCGGCGCTGGCTTCCGTGCCGGGCGCAGACCGCTCCAGCGCCGCCAGGAACACGCTCGGGTGCCGGTGCAATTGCATGGCCCGCAGCATGTTGTCGAGCAAACGGCCCGCATCGCCACCCAGGGGCTCGGCGGGCGTCACGCTTTCGGCCACGATGAGCCAGCCCCGGCCCAGCCCGGCGGGCGTTTGCGCCGGGTCAGCGGCGGGGTAGAGCGCCTGTGCCGGGTGCAGGCGCAGGGCGGGCGTGGCCGTGCCTGTGGTGGCCGGTGCAGGAGCGGGCTGTGCGCTGCGGCTGGTGGTGTGGGCTGGGGGCGCTGGGGGGCGTTTGGCAGGCGCAGGAGACGGCGTGGGAGAGGGCGCGTGGGGTTGTGCGCGCGGCGGCGCAACGGCAGGTGCCGCCACGGCCGCAGGGGCTGAAGGAGCGCTTGCCGGGGGCTGCGCCGTGGCCTCCTGGGCGGGGGAGGGGGCCCACACGGTGACGCCCATTTCTTGCAGCATGGCGCGCTGTCGCGCATCGAGGTGGAGGCTCATACAGAAAAAAAACTGGCCATCAGAGGTGCAGCGGGTACGGGGTGCAGCGTGGGGTCAGAGCGCCAGGCTCATGACCACAGCGTCTTCGCGTTGGCCGTGCGCGGCGGGGTAGTAGCGCTTGCGGTCGCCCACGCGGCGGAATCCGTGGGTCTGGTAGATCTGCTGGGCGCGCAGGTTGCTCGCCCGCACCTCCAGCCACAGCCATTGTGCCCCGCGCCCGCGTGACCACAGGGCCAGGGCGTCCAACAGCACGCGGGCCCAGCCCTGGCGCTGGTATTCGGGGGTGACGGTGATGTTGAGCAGGTGCACTTCATCCACCCCCATCATGGCCACAAAGTAGCCCAGCAGGTGGTCGTCCGCCATCAGCAGCTGCGCCTCGTAGCCAGACGCCAGCGCGTCGGTGAAGTTGCCACGGGTCCAGGGGTGCGAATAGGCGCGCTGTTCCACCTCCAGCACGGCATCCAGCCGGGCCGGGGTCAGTGTCTCGAAGCGCGCCTCGGGGCGGGCGGAGCTGGCGCCGGGCGGCAATGCAGAAGAGGTGGGCAGTGCGCTCATGGGGGATTCATTCACCACATCTCAGGGAGTGGCCGCCGCTTGGGCGGCGCGCAGCGCGGCACGTTCGGCGGTGGTTTGCGCCACTTTATCGCGGATGTAGCGCGGCAGGGCATCGCCCGCGGCCACGGCTTGGCCCGCAGCGATCAGGGCGGGTGCCAGGCGCAGCAGGGCTGTGGCGGTGGGCAAGGCCGTGACGTGTGAGGCGGCTGGCGCCAACCGGTCGCCATAGGGCGCGCGGGCATTGCCAGCCACCGTCCAGCCTGTGGGGGGCTGCACAGACTCGGGTGCACCCAGGCCGAAGTCCTCGTCGGCCTGCCAGCGGGCTTCTCCCGGCAACCATTCGCAGCGTGCGTGGTAAACCTCGTCCATGCGCGCATCCAGCACCGCCACCACCTGCGTGCAGCCGTATTGCTGGCGGGCTTCCTCGGCAACGGCCAGCAGGGTGTCCACCGGCAGCACGGGCACTCCCTGCCCGCCCTTGGCACCAAAGGCCAGGCCCTGGGCCACGGCGCAGGCGGTGCGCAGCCCGGTGAACGAGCCGGGGCCGCGCCCGAACACCACCGCATTCAAGGTGTCGAACGTCAGGCCCGCCTGCGCCATCAGCGCCCGCACCGCAGGGATCAGCGCCGCCGAGGCCTGCGCGCCCCCGGGCCCCTGGTGCTGCCAGACCCCATCGCCATGCTGCACAGCGATGGAGAGGGTGTCGGTACTGGTGTCAAAGGCAAGCAGATTCATGGGCAGGGTCGGGAGGTATGGGGTGGCGCGGCGGGGACAAAGGCGCTCAGGACGCCGCTTTGGCAGCGGCTGCGGGGGCCTGGCTTTTGCGCAGCACCCCCACGAGGATACCGGCGGTGACCAGCAGCAGGCCGGCCACCAGGTTCCAGTGCATCGGCTCATCCAGAAACACCACTGCCCCGATGGCAAACGCCGCCAGCAGGCTGCGCCCGCCCACCAGCAGGTCGCCCGCCACGATCAGCGCCAAGCCGGCAGCGCGCAACGGCGTGATGTGGTCGCGCAGCAGCCAGGCGGCCAGCAGCGCCGTCCACAGCGGCAGGCTGCCCGGCCTGAGCACCGCCGCATGGGTGGCCGGTGCATGGAAGAACCCTGAATAGGCCAGCAGCGCGTACAGCAGCCCGCCAAAGCTGCCCAGCAGCGCCGTGGTGCGCAAGGACAGGGGCGAGATGCCCGCCAGGCTGGACGCCGGCGCCGAGGCCCCCAGCGCCGCCTGGCGCCGTCGCACCATCCACCAGCCCCAGGGCAGCAACACCAGGCTGGCGCCCACGATGCGCAGCAGCGCAATATCGAACGGGGTGAGCGTGCGCTGGGCTGAGGCGCGGGCAATGATGATGAAGCCCGTCCAGATGGTGACGGTGACCACGGCCGCCAGCAGGCCGATGGTGCGGGGAGAAAAACGCATCGGGCGATTATCGGCGCCCGCCGCAGGCCGTGCTGGCGCTGGGGGCAGGGCGGCGCCTGGTGCAGGTGTGTGGGCGATAGACTCCCCGCCATGTTGTCTGTTTCTGCTCTTTGGCGCCGCCGTGTGCTGCGCGGTGTGGTGGGTTGGGGTGCCGCGTGGCTGGTGGCTGCGGGTGGGGTGGGCTCGGCGGGGGCGCAGACGGCGGCACCCGCCGCGGGCACTCTGCCGCCCGAGGTGGAGGCCGCCCTGGCACGCACCAAATTGCCGCGCGAGTCGCTGTCGGTGATGGTGGTGGACGCGCAAGCTACCGGCAAGGCCAGCCCGCGCTTGGCGCACCGTGCCCAGGTGCCGGTGAACCCCGCGTCGGTGATGAAGCTGGTGACCACCTATGCAGCGCTGGAACAGCTGGGCCCCGCCTATGTCTGGAACACGCCGGTGTATGTGCAAGGTACGGTGCAGGACGGCAGCCTGCGCGGCAATGTGTACATCCAGGGCCTGGGCGATCCCAAGCTGGTCATGGAGCGGCTGTGGCTGCTGATGCGGCGACTGCAGGGCCAGGGCATCCAGGTCATCGTGGGCGACATCGTGCTGGACCGCACGGCGTTCGATGTGCCCGACCAGGACCCGGCGCGGTTTGATGGCGAGCCGCTGCGGCCCTATAACGCATCCCCCGAGGCCCTGCTGCTGAATTACAAGTCGTCGGTGATGACCTTTGTGCCCGATGCGGCCGCTGGCTTGGCGCGCATCCAGTACGACCCGCCACTGGCCGGAGTGCAGCGCCAGCCCACCGTGGCGCTGGCGGCGCCGGGCGCCGATTGTGGGGACTGGCGTACCGCCCTGCGTGCGGAGTTGTCGGACCCCTCGAAGGTGTCCTTCCAGGGCGTGTACCCCGCTGCCTGTGGCGAACGCGTGTGGCCGGTGGCGGCGGCCGACCCGCGCGGCTTTGCGGCGCGGGCGGTGGAGGGCATGTGGCGCGATCTGGGCGGCAAGCTCACGGGCAGCGTGCGCGACGGCAAGGTGCCCCCGGGCCTCAAGCCCGCGTTTGTGGTCACATCCCCCGCACTGTCCGAGGTGGTGCGCGACGTGAACAAGTACAGCAACAACGTGATGGCGCAGCAGGTCTTTCTGACCCTGGCGCTGCAAAAAAACGGCGTGGCCACGTTCGACGGCGCCCGCGAGGTGCTGCGCCAGTGGTGGCCGGCCCGCGTGGGCGATGCGGACTTGCCGCAGGTGGACAACGGCGCCGGGCTCAGCCGCGATGCGCGCCTGACTGCGCAGGCCCTGGCCCGCATGCTGCAGGTGGCCTGGGTATCGCCCGTGATGCCGGAACTGGTGGCGTCGCTGCCGATCACGGGGGTGGATGGCACGCTGCGCCGCAGCCAGAGCCGGGCGGGTACCGCCCACCTCAAGACGGGCAGCCTGCGCGACGTGATGGCTGTGGCAGGCTATGTGCATGCCGCCAGCGGGCGCCGCTATGTGCTGGTGGCGGTGGTCAACCACCCCAACGCAGGGGCTGCGCGGCCCGTGCTCGACAGCCTCATCGACTGGACGGCACGCGAGCAGTGAATAATCGCTGCTGCCCCGCGTTTTCCCCACCATGCAACTCCATGAACTGATCGGCTATCTGGCCGCCTGCCTGACCACCTGCAGCTTTGTGCCGCAGGCCCTGCACACCTTTCGCACGCGGGACGTGAGCGGTATCTCGCTGGGCATGTACAGCGTTTTCACGGTGGGGGTGGCACTGTGGCTGGCCTACGGCCTGGCGCTGGCGGCCTGGCCCATCGTGGTGGCCAATGCCATCACCCTGGCCCTGGCCGGCACCATCCTGGGCATGAAGCTGGTGTACAGCGCACGCCGTACTGACTGACCGGGCGGGGCCGCCCTGGCGCGCTGTCGCCTAGGTGTCTGGCGAGGCATGGCCTCCCGCGTTATCCCCTATGGATGCTGCAGCGCAGGTGCGCGCACGATGCGTCGTTCTTCACTGACCGAGGTATCCATCCATGACCTATTTCCGCCTTACCTGTGTGGCCGCTGCGGCGGTCCTGCTTGTCGCCTGCGGTGGCTCTGACGACCCGGCGCGCGGCGCACTGATCGACCCCCCTGCCACGCTCACCACGCTCACCGTGGCGCAGATCGACGCGGCCACGGCCAGCAGCGGCCTGCAGGCGATCAGCGGCAAGGCCAAGTGCGATGTGAAGGTGGTATCGCTGAACTATGCGACCGTCGGGGTTAAGAGCGGCGAAAACACCAACGCCTCGGGCGTGATGCTCGTGCCAGCCGGCAGCTGCACCACTGCAGCCCCGCTGGTGGCCTATGCCAAGGGCACCGATGTGCAAAAGCCCCGCACCCTGGCCAACCCGCAAGACAGCGAAACCTTCCTGCTGGCCGCCATGTATGCCGCGCAGGGCTATGCCGTGGTGGCCACCGACTACCTGGGCTTTGCCAAGTCGGGCTACAGCTACCACCCCTACCTGCATGCAGATTCAGAAGCCACATCGGTCATCGACTCGGTGCGCGCTGCACGCAATGCGGCAGGCACGGTAGGGGCCACGCTGTCGGGCAAGGTGATGTTCACCGGTTACTCGCAGGGCGGCCACTCGTCCATGGCGGCGCAGCGCGCAGCCGAGCGGGACTACGGCAACGAATTCAATGTGGTCGCGGGCGCGCACCTGGCAGGCCCTTACAACCTGTCGGGTTCGCTGCGCATTCCGGACGCGATCGCGGGCGTGCAGTTCTTTGTGCCCTACCTCGTCACCGCCTGGCAGAAAGTCTATGGCACCGTCTATACCGACGTGAAGGACGTGTTCAAGGCGCCGTACTCCGGCTACATCGAGAACCTGCTGCCCAATCCCACGCTCAACTACACCACCCTGGTGACCACGGGCACGCTGCCTTCGGGCACACCCAACCAGGCGCGTGACGCGCTGTTCCAGTCGGCGTTCATCACCGGCTCGCAGACCAGCACCACCCACCCGCTGTACCTGGCCGCCAAAAAGAACGACTTGCTGGGCTGGACCCCCAAGGCGCGTGTGATGCTGTGCGGCGGCGCGGGCGACCCCACGGTGCCCCCGGCGGTCCACATGGCCGTCATGAAAGCCGACTTTGACAGCCGGGGTGTGACGAACGTCAGCACAGTCGATGTGGACGCCGCCATCCAGGCCACCTACGGCCCCGGCGGCAAGGCTCCCACCGACCCCACCTCGGCAGCTTTTGCCACCTACTACGGCAGCTACCACGGCACCTACGAGCCACCTTTCTGCCACGCGCAGGCCAAGGCGGTGTTCGACACGGTTAAGTGACGGCCGTGATGCCTGCGTGAGGCCCCCAAAGGGTTCGCGGGCTTTTAGAACCCCACCCCTAAGCCCCACCGGTGTTTACCCGGTGGGGCTTTTTTGCATTGGCGAATATGATTTGCGAGGAATAGCACGGTCGTTCTATTTTTACGATAACAGGAGTGATACCGATGGTTTTTCAGCGCAAGGCTTTGTGGGTTTCTCTGGCGGCAGCGTCGCTGTTAGTGGCATGCGGGGGCGGCGGTGCCGACACCTCGCCGGTGGCGCCCATCAAGACCGTCAAGGTCATGGGTGACAGCATCGCCGACAGCGGCACGTTCGGCTTCAAGTTCACGGTGCAAGGCAGCGCCCCCACAGGCCCGGCATCCACGCCCATCTGGCCCGAACTGGTGGCCAGCAACTACGGCAGCACGCTCTGCCCCCGCTATGTGTCCACCGGCAGCGCGTTCAACAACGCGGCGGGCTGCACCAACTACGCCGTTGGAGGCGGTCGCATCAACAACTTCACGGCGCCTGCATCGCCTGTCTCCATCGTCAAGCAGCTGACCGACGCAGGGGTCGATGGCTTCAGCGCGGGGGACCTGTTGCTGATCGACGGCGGCGGCAACGATGCTGCGGACCTCATTGGTGCCTACCTGTCGGCCTCCAAGGATGGCGGCAAGGCCTTCGGCGCGCTGCTCTCCACCCTGCTGCCTGCGGCCACGGTCAACGCTGGCCTTGCGGGTGGTGCCACGGGCCAGGCCCAGGTGGGTGGCGCCTACATGGTGGCGCTGGCCGACAAGTTCCACGACGCGATCGAGGCCAATGCCTTGAACAAGGGCGCGCAGCGTGTGGCGGTGCTCAACATGCCCGCCATCGACAAGACGCCACGCCTGCAGCAGGTGCTCGGAGGCATCACGGCGACTGCGGGCGCCGCCGCCAGCGCGCAGGTGCAGGGCCTGCTCAAGGCCTGGCTCGAAGCCTTCAACGCCCAGCTGGCCAAGCGTTTTGCGGGCAACAGCAAGGTGGTGGTGGTGGACTTCTACACCTCGTTCAACGACCAGGTGGCCAACCCTGCGCAGTTCGGGCTGACCAACGCCAAGAACACCGCCCTGTCCGGCGGCGCGCAGGCCCAGACCGCTGGCAGCTGGCTGGTTCGCGCGGGCGCCACGCAAATCTCGCCGCAGGTCACCAGTGGCGACCTGTCCGCGCCCAGCTTCACGGGCACCAAGGTGGACGTCCGTGCCGACACGCAACTGGCTGGCGGTATCACCTACATGCTCACCGACCACTGGGCGGTGGACGTGCCCCTGGCACTGCCTTTCAAGCACGACGTCATCGGCGCGGGAGCCATCGCCGGCGTGGGCAAGATCGGTGAGGTCAAGGTGCTGCCCATGACCGTGTTCGCGCAGTACCGCTTTCTGGAGGCCAATGCGCGGGTGCGCCCCTACGTGGGCCTGGGTGTGACTTACGCCAAGTTCTTCAAGGAGCGCGGAACCGCAGCGCTGACAGGGCTCACCGGCGGCAGCCCCTCGCGCCCCACCACGCTGAGCGCTGAATCCCGGTTTGGCCTCACGCCGCAGGTGGGTGTGAGCATTGCGCTCAACGACCAGTGGTCGCTGGACGTGGCGTATTACAAGACCTTTGTGAAGACCCGTAACACGCTGTCCACGGGCCAGACCATCGACGTCAAGCTCAACCCCAACGTGGTGACATTGGGTGTGGTGTATCGGTTCTGATCCACCCAAGGCGGCAGACCAGCCGCCTGGCCCACAAAAAAGCCGCCCAGTGGGCGGCTTTTTGCTGGGTGGAGCGCGGAGCGCGCCGGCTTACCAGCGTGCGCGCAGGCGGTCGTAGGCGTAGGTGCCAAACTGGCGCTGGGCCGATGGTGTGAGGTACACGCTGTCGGCGAAAACGAACGAGGTGGCATTGGCACCCGACAGCAGCGTGGACGACGTGCACAGGGCCGAATTGACCTGGCCCGCGCCGATGCCGATACCATTGTTCGCGTCCACCGACGTGCACACTGCCGCCGTGGAGTTGTTGAAGCCATAGTTGCCCGGCACGCTGGTGTACAGGTTCACGTAGTAGGCCGAGTCCACGTACAGCACGTTGGCGCCCAGGTCCACGATGCCGACCAGGAGGCCTTCGTTGAAACGGCTGCTGGCGTTGCTCAGCAGGGCTTCACGGCCTATGGTCTTGGCCCAGGGGGTCTTGCTCAGGTCGTAGGTGCCGGTCACCACGACGTACTTGGCGCCCGCCGTCACCAGGCGGCGCACCTGGGCCGCGAGGTCCTCACCGGCCTTGCGGGCGGCGGCCACCATGGCGTCCTGGGTCAGGGTGCCTGCGTTCACAGCGGCCATGCCGGCGATCACGTCGCTGACACCGCCGCTCACCATCACCACATCAGTGGCTGCAAAGCTGCCGCTGGCCAGGAAGGCGTCGATCTGTTCGGTGACGGTGCGGGTGCTGGCATTGCCGGCCGCATCGGGCTTGGCGCTGACGCGGGCATTGCCGGTGGCGTAGCTCAGGCCTCCTGCAGAGACCGGGGTGAGCGATTTGCCGTAGTTGGCCACCACCTGCAGGGTCCAGTTGTTGACGCTTCCGTCATTGACGGTGTAGCGCGAGCCGTTTTGCCCCACATCGTTCATGGCGTCGCCGAACGCAATGAAGCGCTGGGGCGTGATGGCCGATTCGGTGGTGCTGGAACCGCAGGCCGCGAGCAACGCGGCCGACGCACATGCGGCGACCATGAGGGTGCGGCGCATCCAATTTGCTGCCATGTATTTCTCCAGAAAAGTGGGGGGTAGTTTAACGACGCAAAGTCAACGGATGTAAAGCGGCGCCATCGCGCAGGCTCAGGCGGCGGATGCGCGCTGCAGGCGGTCGCGCACGCCTTCCCAATCGGGGCTGGCGGGCGGGGTCTCGATCCAGATCAGCTTCACGCCTTCGTCGTCAAAACTGCGCAGCACGGCGAAGAGCTGCTGCGCCGTGGCCGCTGCGTCATCGGGCATGCGCCGCATGACCAGCTTGGACGACCGGGTGCGCAAGGCGGTGCGGGCGTAGACCGCGATGTGAGCGGCATCTGCGCCCAGCACATCCAGGCTGGTCTGCAGCGCCTTGGCGTCCATCAGCCGCACTTTGGCGCTGGGCGCGTAATGGGCCTCGAGCGTGCCCGAGGCGCGGGGCGTGGCCGTGGGCAGGTCTTCCTTGGATAGGGGAGCGATGCCGCAGGCTGCTGCAATCTGCGCCCGGGTGATGGCGCCCGGCCGCAGCAGCACCGGCACGCCGCGCGTGCAGTCCACGATGGTGCTTTCAATGCCCACGCCGCAGGGCCCGCCGTCCAGCACCAGCAGGTCGGCGCCCAGCTCGTCCTGCACATGCTGGGCGGTGGTGGGGCTCACGCGGCCAAAACGGTTGGCGCTGGGGGCCGCCACGCCCCAGACGGGCGGGCCACCCGCTTCGTCGCCATCGCTGGGGGCCGCGCAGGCCAGCAGCAGGGCGTGGGCCACGGGGTGCGCGGGGCAGCGCAGCCCCACGCTGTCCTGCCCGCCGGTGGCGGCGGTGGCCACACCGTGAAGGCGCGGCAGGATGAGCGTGAGCGGGCCGGGCCAGAAGGCATCGACCAGCTTTTGGGCAAAGTCGGGCACTTGGCTGGCGAAGTGCGCAATGCCCTCGGCATTGGCCACGTGCACGATCAGCGGGTGGTCGCTGGGCCGCCCCTTGGCGGCAAAGATCTGCGCCACGGCGGTATCGCTGCTGGCATCGGCCGCGAGGCCATACACCGTTTCGGTGGGCAGGCCGAGCAGGGCGCCGCTGCGCACCGCGCGTGCCGCGGCGGTGATGGCCTGGGGGTCGTTGCCGTCAAGGATCATGGAAACAGCCCGGCTCAGAAGGGCTCGATGCCCAGCAGCGCTGCGGCCTGCAGGGCCGTTGCGCGCGCCGCCTGAGGGGTGGCGGCGGTGATGTTCAGATGCCCCATCTTGCGGCCGCGCTTGGCGTCGCGCTTGCCATACAGGTGCAGATGGGTGCCGGGCAGGGCCAGTACCTGGGCCCAGGGCGGAGTCTGCGCCGCCTCGCCGTGGGCAAACCACAAGTCGCCCAGCAGGTTCAGCATGACGGCGGCGCTGTGCTGGCGTGGCTGCGTCAGCGGCAGGCGGGCCATGGTGCGCACCTGCAGCTCGAACTGCGACACGTCGCAGGCGTTCTGGCTGTAGTGGCCGCTGTTGTGCGGGCGCGGGGCGATCTCGTTGACCACGAGGCTGCCGTCCTGCAGCACAAAGAACTCCACGCACAGCACACCTACATATTGCAGCCCTTCCGCTACAGATTTCGCAGCAGCTACCGCTTGATCCACTAGCGCTTGCGGCAAATTTCCTTCATAAACCTCGGTCACGGCCAGGATGCCGTCGCGGTGCAGGTTGCGCTGCACGGGCAGGTGCACCATCGCCCCATCGGCACCGCGCGCCACGATGACGGAGCATTCCAGCTGCAGCGGCAGCATCTTCTCCAGCACGCAGGGCACCTTGCCGACAGACTCCCACGCGGCAGCCAGCTCGGCAGGCGCCTTCACGCGCACCTGGCCCTTGCCGTCGTAGCCCATGCGGGCCGTTTTCAGAATCCCTGGCAGCAGGTCGGGCGATACAGTCGCCAGTTGTTCTGCCGTTTCGATCACCGCATACGGTGCGCAAGGCACGCCGCAGGCCACAAAGTGCGCCTTCTCGCGTGCACGGTCTTGCGCCACAGACACGGCGCTGGCGGCGGGCGACACTGGGCGTTGCGTGGCCAGGGCGGCCAATGCAGCGGCGGGTACGTTCTCGAACTCGGTGGTCACCGCATCCGACAGGCGGGCCAGCTCGGCCAGGCCTTGCGGGTCTTCGTAGCCCATCTGGATGTGGTGGTGGCTCACCAGCCCGGCGGGGCTGGTCGGGTCGGCATCGAGCACGGCCGTGAAGTAGCCCATGGCCTGCGCCTGGTGCACGAACATGCGGCCCAGCTGGCCGCCACCCAGCACGCCCAGGGTCGCACCGGGGAGCAAAGGCTTCAGGTCACTGGCAGTCATGCGGCGGGTGGCAGGGTCATGTTGCGGGCCACTTCCGTCTGCTCGGCGCGGAAGGCTTCCAGGCGCTGGCGCAGTTCGGGGCTCTCGTTGGCCAGCAGGGCCGCGGCAAACAGGGCCGCGTTGGCCGCACCGGCGGTGCCAATGGCAAACGTCGCCACCGGGATGCCCTTGGGCATTTGCACAATGCTGTGCAGCGAGTCCACACCCTGCAGGTGGCGGCTGGCCACGGGCACGCCCAGCACGGGTACAGAGGTCTTGGCGGCAATCATGCCGGGCAGGTGGGCGGCGCCGCCAGCCCCGGCGATGATGGCTTTCAGCCCCCGGCTGGCGGCGGCCTCGGCGTAGGCAAACATGTCATCGGGCATGCGGTGGGCCGACACCACGCGGGCCTCGTGCGCGATGCCGAACTGTTCAAGGATTTGCACTGCATGCTGCATGGTGTCCCAGTCGCTGCTGGAACCCATGACCACGCCGATCTGGATGGGTTTCATGGTGTGGAAGGTGCTGGTGGGCAGGCTTTGTCTGCCCAGCCGCTGTAGGTGGAACCCGCGATTTTACTTTTTGCGCCCCCCTGGCAGGTGTGGGGCTGTTTCGATGGGCCAAAATAGCGCGCAAACCGCTCCACTCTAAGCCCCACACATCATGATTGACGTCACCGTAGAGAACTTTGAAGCCGAGGTGGTTGCCGCCTCGATGAATGTGCCCGTGCTGGTGGACTTCTGGGCGCCCTGGTGTGGTCCCTGCAAGTCGCTGGGCCCGGTGCTGGAGAAGCTGGAGACGGAATACGCGGGCCGCTTCAAGCTCGCCAAGATCGACTCCGACCAGGAGCAGCAGCTGGCGGGCATGTTCGGCATCCGCAGCATTCCCACCTGCGTGCTGTTGATGAACGGCCAGCCTGTGGACGGCTTCATGGGCGCCTTGCCCGAAGGCCAGGTGCGTGCCTTCCTCGACAAGCATGTGCCGACCGCCGAAGAAATGGTGGCCGAGGCGGAGGAAGAAGAGGCGCAGGAAGCCCTGGCAGAAGGGGACACCGGCACTGCGCTGGAGAAGCTGCAGCATGCCGTTGTGACCGACCCCGCCAACGATGACGCGCGCTTTGACTACGTCAAGCTGCTGCTGCAGCTGGGGCGCGAGGACGATGCCAAGGTTGCGTTTGCCCCCGTGATCGCCAAGGCCGCCATGTCGCGCAAGCTGGGCGCCCTCAAGGCCTGGATGGATGCTCTGGATTTTGTAGCGTCTGGCGCATACGACGCCTCCGCTGAGGCCGGATTCGAAGCAAAAATCGCAGCCAACAAACGGGATTTCGACACCCGCTATGCCCGCGCCCGCTGGCTCATCACCCAGCAGCGCTGGACCGACGCCATGGACGAGCTGCTCGAAATCCTCATGCGCGACAAGGCCTGGAGCGAAGAGATCGCCCGCAAGACCTATGTTGCCATCCTCGAACTGATCGAGGCCCCCAAGCCCAAGGTCGCCGAGGGCCAGATCCCGCCCGAAGACCCGGTGGTGGCCACGTACCGCCGACGGTTATCCAGTGTGGTGTTGAGTTGAGGCCCTCCCCCAAAGCAAAAAGGCCCGTGACGGGCCTTTTTCGATGGTGCACCGACACGGGTGACGGCTCAACTCAGCTTGTCAGTCGCTCCAGCGCCTCGCGGTACTTGGCGGCTGTCTTCTCGATCACTGCCTGGGGCAGGCGGGGCGAGGGCGCTGTCTTGTCCCAGGGCTTGCCGTTGACCTGGGCCTGCTCCAGCCAGTCACGCACAAACTGCTTGTCGTAGCTGGGGGGGTTCTCGCCCTTAGCCAGGGCTTCGGCATAACCTTCCACCGGCCAGTAGCGGGAGCTGTCGGGCGTGAGCACCTCGTCCATCAGCACCAGCGTGCCGTCAGGGGCCAGGCCGAACTCAAACTTGGTGTCGGCAATGATCATGCCCTTGGCCAGGGCGATCTCGGCCGCCGCCTTGTAGATAGCGATGCTCAGGTCGCGGATGCGCGTGGCCAAGTCCAGGCCAATCATCTCCACCGTGCGCTCGAACGTGATGTTCTCATCGTGCTCGCCCATGGCGGCCTTGGCGGCGGGCGTGTAGATGGGCTCGGGCAGCTTGGCGGCATTGGTCAGGCCTTCGGGCAGGGGCACGCCGCAGACCGAGCGAGACTCCTGGTATTCCTTCCAGCCGCTGCCGGCCAGGTAGCCGCGCACCACGGCTTCGACCGGGATGGGCTGCAAGCGCTTCACGAGCATCGAGCGGCCACGGATCTGGGGGGCTTCTTCGGGGCTCACCACGCTCTCGGGGGCGTCACCGGTGAGGTGGTTGGGGCAGATGTGACCAAGCTTGTCGAACCAGAACAGTGCCATCTGGGTGAGCAACTCGCCCTTGCCAGGAATGGGTTCGCCCATGATCACGTCGAAGGCCGACAGGCGGTCGCTGGCCACCATCAGGATGCGGTCGTCGCCCACGGCGTAGTTGTCGCGCACCTTGCCGCGTGCCAGCAGGGGCAGCGAAGTCAGGGCCGAAGTGTGCAGGGCGGTGGAGCTGGGCTGGGTCATGGTGTCGGTGTGGGCGGTGGGTGTCCGCTGCGGGCAATCCGAAGAACGTGGGGGGAGGTGCATGCGGCAGGCAGGGCCTAGGCGCAGCCGATAGATTTTACGCGCCGGTCTGGGGCGCGGCGGTTTTCGCGGGCCCACGTGAGGAGTTGGTCACGCGCCCCACGCAGGCTTGCGGCACACTGGGCGGCCCTGAACCTGACCAGGCCTTGATGGCCGCTTGCTGTGTCTTCTGCTACCCCTGAGCTTTGTCCCCGCCGTGAACTGTGGTTGCTGCTGACGCTGGCCGGCATCCAGTTCACACACATCCTGGACTTCATGATCATGATGCCGCTGGGCCCGCAGCTCACGCAGCTGTTTGCGATCACGGATGCGCAGTTTGGCTTGCTGGTGTCGGCCTACACGCTGTCGGCGGGGGCATCCGGCCTGCTGGCTTCGACCTACATCGACCGCTTTGGGCGCAAGCGGCTGCTGCTGGTGCTCTATAGCCTGTTCGGGCTGGCGACGCTAGCCTGCGGCCTCGCGCCCACCTTTGGCACGCTGATGGTGGCGCGCATTCTTGCGGGCACTTTTGGCGGCGTGCTGTCGGCTCTGTCGCAGACCATCGTGGCGGACGTGGTGCCCTTTGAGCGGCGCGGGCGCGCCATGGGCATCGTGATGACGTCGTTTTCCGTGTCCACCGTGGCGGGCGTGCCCCTGGGGCTGATTCTGGCGCAGTACGGGGGGTGGCACCTGCCGTTCATCGGCATTGCCGCCATGGTGGGGGTGTTGGCTGTGCAGGCGGCCCGCACGTTGCCGACCATGGCGGGGCATGTTCAGGCCGCCAGCGGTCGGTCGGTGCTGGGCGGTATCCGGCAGGTGCTGGCGGATGGCAACCACCGGTGGGCGTTCCTGTTCTCGGCGTTGCTGATGTTTACGGGTTTTACCGTCATCCCTTACATCACCATCTACATGCAGACCAATGCCGGTGTGCGTGCCGATCAGGTGCCGCTGGTGTACCTGTGCGGCGGTGTGGTGACCTTGTTCACGGCGCGCCTGTTCGGACGCATGACCGACCGGCACGGCAAGGTAGCCACCTTCCGGTGGCTGGCCCTCGCGGGGCTGCCGTGCATTCTGGGCATCACGCTGGTGCAGGGCTTGCCGTTGTGGGGCGTGTTGGTGGTGTCCACCCTGATGTTCACGTTTGTCAGTGGCCGCATGATTCCTGGCATGGCCATCATCGCCTCAGCGGCACATGCGCCCTTGCGGGGAACCTTCATGACGCTGAACGCATCGGTGCAATCGGCGGCGATGGGGGGGGGCGTCTTTTGTGGGCGGGGTCCTCATCAGCCGCGATGCGCAGGGGCTGGTGCAGAACTACTGGGTGGCGGCACTGGTGGGCATCAGTGCCAGCCTGCTGTCGATGCTGGTGGTGGGGCGTCTCACGCTGCATGGCGCGACGCCGTCGGCTCGGTGAAGAAGCAGGGGCTCGTGCTGACGTTGGCCAGTCCCTTCAATCCGCCCATTGTGCGCGCTTTTCGGGCGCTTGGCACCTTGCCGGGCATAACCCAGCGGCCTGCGGCGGTATGGGATTGCATTTCGGGGAGGGCGGGGGCATAGTGAACCCACGACGTCAACAACAGATGCATCCAAGTTCGCCGAGCCGCTCCTCTGATCCAGGACGGCGTTTTTCCACCGAGAGCCACAGGAGACTTATTTATGAACTTGACGATCAGCGGTCACCACCTCGAAGTTACTCCCGCCTTGCGCAACTACGTCACCACCAAGCTGGACCGGATCACCCGCCATTTTGACCAAGTTGTCGATGTCAAGGTACTGCTGACGGTAGAGAAGCAAAAGGAAAAGGAAAAGAGACAGCGAGCGGAATGCAACATCCACGTCAAGGGCAGCGACCTGTTTGCCGAAAGCTCCCACGCCGACCTGTATGCGGCCGTGGACGAACTGGTCGACAAGATGGACCGTCAGGTCGTGCGCCACAAGGACCGTTTGCAAAACCATCACCACGAAGCCGCCAAGCGCGAACTGCACGCTTGATGCGCCGGCCCTGAGCCTGGCACAGCAGCCGCCCCTACCCGGGCGGTTTTTTTGTTGCCTGATGCGCCGTGCTCAGGGTTTTCGCCAATATGTGCATAATTGTTACCCTTGACCATGAACCGACTCGCCTCCATCCTGCCCTCCGCTCAAGTGCTTGTGAGCGTGGACGCCACCAGCAAGAAGCGTGCTTTTGAAGAAGCGGGTCTGCTGTTCGAGAGCCAGCACGGCCTCTCCCGGGCGCTGATCACCGACAGTCTGTTTGCCCGTGAACGCCTCGGCTCCACCGGGCTCGGCCATGGCGTGGCCATTCCCCACGGACGCATCAAGGGCCTCAAGGCGCCGATGGCGGCGGTGTTCCAGCTGCTCAACCCCATCGGGTTCGATGCGCCGGACGAGCTGCCGGTGGGCCTGCTGATCTTTCTGCTGGTGCCCGAGGCGGCCACCCAGAAGCACTTGGAAATCCTGTCTGAAATCGCCGAGCTGCTCAGTGACTCAGCCTTGCGCGAGAAGCTCAAGGCCTGCACCGACGCCACGGAACTGCACGGCATGATTGCAGGCTGGCAGTCCACGCAGGCTGCCTGAGCCCTGGCACACACCTCTCCCACACCGCCCTTGCACTGACTGAACCGCCGTGAAGCCCAATGTTGTCAGTGCCGACGTCCTTTTCGAAGAATTCCGTGGCCTGCTGAAGTGGGAGTGGGTGGCGGGCCTGGGGGCCTCCGAGCGCCGCTTCGACGAAGTGGCCGTGCGCTCCGCGCGTTCCGGCGCCGACTTGGTCGGCTACCTCAACTACATCCACCCCTACCGGGTCCAGATTCTGGGCGAGCGCGAGATTGCGTACTTGAGCAACGTCTCCCCCGACGATTGCAAGCGCCGCATTGCCCGCATCGTGACGCTGGAACCACCGGTGCTGGTGCTGGCCGACAACCAGACCGCGCCCGATGCGCTGGTGTCGATGTGCGAGCGCGCGCAAATCCCGATGTTCTCCACGCACGAGTCGTCGGCGTTTGTCATCGACGTGCTGCGCGCCTATCTGTCCAAGCACTTCGCCGACCGCACGACCATGCACGGCGTATTCATGGACATTCTGGGTCTGGGTGTGATGATCACCGGCGAATCGGGCCTGGGCAAGAGCGAGCTGGGCCTGGAGCTGATTTCGCGCGGCAACGGCCTGGTGGCTGACGATGCGGTGGACCTGTTCCGCATCAACCAGACCACCATTGAGGGCAAGTGCCCCGAGTTGCTGCAGAACCTGCTGGAAGTGCGCGGCATCGGTCTGCTCGATATCCGTGCCATCTTTGGCGAGACGGCAGTGCGCCGCAAGATGCGCCTCAAGCTCATCGTGCACCTGGTGCGCAAGGAGACGCTGGAGCGCGACTACGAGCGTCTGCCCTACGAGCCGCTCACGCAGGACGTGCTGGGCGTGCCGGTGCTCAAAGTGGTGATTCAGGTGGTCGCCGGCCGCAACATCGCCGTGCTGGTCGAGGCCGCCGTGCGCAACACCATCCTGCAACTGCGCGGCATCGACACCTACCAAGAGTTTGTCGAACGCCATCGCCGCGCCATGGAGCGCGATTCGGGTGGCTAGTCTGCTCTGTATTTGATAGCTATTTGCGCTTGAGCGACGGGCGCAACTGGCCTCAGAGAGTTACCCTTTTTTGGCGCAGTCCGCGCACTGTCCGTACAGCGCCATGGTGTGGTCCTGCACCAGCCAGCCCTTGGCCTTGGCCACGGCATGCTGCCGCTTCTCGATCTCTGGGTCGTAAAACTCTTCCACCTTGCCACACGAAGTGCAGATGAAGTGGTCATGGTGCTGCCCTTCATTGAGCTCGTACACCGCCTTGCCGCTCTCGAAGTTGCTGCGGATCAGGATGCCGGCCTGCTCGAACTGCGTGAGCACCCGGTACACGGTGGCCAGACCGATGTCCGAGCGCTCTTCCAGCAGCACGCGGAACACGTCTTCGGCCGTCATGTGGCGCTGCGCGCCCTTCTGGAAAATCTCCAGAATCTTCAGGCGGGGCAGTGTGGCCTTGAGTCCCGTGCTTTTGAGTTCGTCGATATTGGTCATGGCTGGCTCTTTCGGGGGCGGGCAACCGGCCCAGGGTCTGGAGGGGCTGCCGCTACAATGGGACGATCATATCCTTTGGCCTTTTACCCATGCCCGTCCAAGCCCGTTACAGCGCCCGTCTGGGCCTGGTTGTGTTGATCGGTGCCAGCATGGCCGCCCTGACCGGTTGCGGCAGTCTGGATGGCGCCAGCAGCCGCATCGCCAACATCGTCAAACCCTACCGGGTGGACGTGGTGCAGGGCAATTTCGTGTCCCGCGAACAGGTCGAAGCCCTGCAGCCCGGTATGAGCCGGCAGCAGGTGCGCGAGATTCTCGGGACGCCGCTGGTCACCAGCCTGTTCCACGCAGACCGCTGGGAGTACGTGTTCACACTCAAACGTCCCGGCGAAGAGGTCCAGACCCGCAAGCTGACCGTGTTCTTCAAGGGTGATGCCCTGGAGCGCTCCGAAGGCGATGAAATGCCGACCGAGACCGAATTCGTCGCCACCCTGGGTGCGCGCGACAACGCCAAGGGCAAGGTGCCGGTGCTGGAGGCCACACCAGAGCAACTGGCGAAGTACCCGGTCAAAGAGCGCCCGGCGCCCGCAGCGGCCGCGACCCCGGCATTGCCCGCCACCACCAGTTACCCGCCGCTCGAAGCGCCTGCGCGCTGACCCTTGCGGCCCTGGCAGTGAGCCTGGTGCGCTGGCTGCCCTTTCATTGAACAGGACCTTTTCATGACCGCGACTTCCTCGCCTGCGGCTCCCGCGGCGTCTCCCCTTCGTGTAGCCGTTGCAGGGGCTTCAGGCCGCATGGGCCGCATGCTGATCGAAGCCATCCGCGCCAGCGACGACTGCGTGCTGGCCGGTGCGCTGGACGTGGCCGCCAGCCCCGCCGTCGGCTCTGACGCCACCGCCTTTCTGGGCTATGCCAGCGGCGTGGCCATCACGGCCGATGTGGCGGCAGGCCTCAAGAACGCCGAGGTGCTCATCGACTTCACTCGCCCCGAAGGCACGCTGGCCCACCTGGCCGTGTGCAGCCAGCTGGGCGTGAAGGCCGTCATCGGCACCACCGGCTTCACCGATGCGCAAAAGGCCGAACTCGACGCCTACGCACAGCGCACCGCCATCATGTTCTCGCCCAACATGAGTGTGGGCGTCAACGTCACGCTCAAGCTGCTGCAAATGGCCGCCAAGGCCATGGCCACGGGGTACGACATCGAAATCATCGAGGCCCACCACCGCCACAAGGTCGATGCACCCTCGGGCACTGCGCTCAAGATGGGCGAGGTGATTGCCGAAGCCCTGGGTCGCGATCTCAAGGACTGCGCCGTGTACGCCCGCGAAGGCGTGACAGGCGAGCGCGACCCTTCCAGCATCGGCTTTGCGGCCATCCGGGGCGGTGACATCGTGGGTGACCACACCGTGCTGTTTGCCGGCATCGGCGAGCGCATCGAGATCACGCACAAGTCCTCCAGCCGCGCCACGTATGCGCAGGGCGCCCTGCGCGCCGTGCGTTTCCTGGCGGCCCACAAGACTGGCATGTTCGACATGTTCGACGTGCTGGGCTTGCACTGATCCGCCGACTCCCATGGACGCGCTCCACTGGTGGCGCCAGGGCGATGCCGTCACGCAAAGTGCGGCACTGGTCTTGCTGTCCATGTCGGTGGCGAGCTGGGTGGTCATTGTGTGGAAGCTGCGGCTCATGCGGCGTGCCAGTGCCGACGTGGCCCGCTGCACGGCCGCGTTCTGGCAGGCGCCCTCGCTGGCCCTGGCGCAGGAGCGTTTGCAGTCTTTTGATCGGGATGCGCTAGTGCTTCCTTTGGTGGCTGCTGCAAATTCAATAGCAAATCACGACAACGTGACCCCACCCACGCTGGCCACGGCCGGAAGCCTGTCGCAGCGGCTCACCCGCGTGCTGCGCGATGCCCTGCACGACGTGCTGGGGCGCCTGCAGTTCGGCCAGGTGCTGCTGGCAACGGTGGGCTCCACGGCGCCGTTCGTAGGGCTGCTGGGGACCGTGTGGGGCATCTACCACGCGCTCACGGCCATGGCAGGTGCGGGGCAGATCACCATCGACCGCGTCTCCGGCCCTGTGGGCGAGGCCCTGGTCATGACGGCGGCCGGGCTGGCCGTGGCGATCCCTGCCGTGTTGGCCTACAACGTTTTTGGCCGCCTGCTCGGGCGCATTGAGGCGCACCTGGAAGGGTTTGCGCGCGATCTGCGGGAGCTGCTCATAGACACGGCGCCTGTCCACAGTGTGACTGGCACCACAGCGGACCTGAGCAATGCGAGCCGACCCGCCGCCGGGTCGCCCCAAGGCGGGTCAGCCCCCCTGGGGGGCAGCGAACCACGCGCAGCGGGGAGCGTGGGGGCATGAGTTTCGGAAGACTCGAACGCACCACCGGGCCGCAGCCCATGAGCGACATCAACATGACGCCGCTGGTGGACGTGATGCTGGTGCTGGTGGTGATCTTCATCCTCACGGCGCCGCTCCTGGCCAGCTCAATCCGGCTGGACCTGCCGCGCACCGAAGGCGCCACGCCCGGCACAGCGCCGCAATTCGTCACCCTGGTGGTCGATGCCTCGGGCCAAGCCTTTCTGGATGACCAACCCCTGTCGCAAACCGCGCTGGCCGAGCGCCTGCGCCGCATTGGCGCCGAGCGCCCCGACACCGAGGTGCAACTGCGCGCCGACGCTGCCGTGCCCTATGGCCGCGTGGTCGAAGTCATGGGCGCGGCCCACCTGGCCGGGCTGCAGCGCATCGGATTTGTGGCCGAACCTGCGGCGAACCCGGTGTCGCCTGCACCCCTCGCTCCGTCCCGCTGACGCGCCCGGACGGCTGGGCCGCCAGCGCCAGCCCCTGACCGCCTAAAATCCCTGCAGCGCGGCCCTGCGGCTGCACTCTTCTCTCACCCCCGAGCCCCCATGCAAGACAAATACTCTCCCCAAGACGTCGAACGCGCGGCGCACGACCACTGGACCGCCACCGACGCCTACCGCGTGACGGAAGACACGAGCAAGAAGAAGTTTTACGCCTGCTCCATGCTGCCCTACCCCAGCGGCAAGCTGCACATGGGCCACGTGCGCAACTACACCATCAACGACATGCTCACGCGCTATCTGCGCATGAACGGCTACAACGTGTTGATGCCCATGGGCTGGGACGCTTTCGGCCTGCCCGCCGAAAACGCGGCGCTCAAGAACGGTGTGCCCCCGGCCAAGTGGACGTACGAAAACATCGCGTACATGAAAAAGCAGATGCAGGCCATGGGCCTGGCCATCGACTGGAGCCGCGAAGTCGCCACCTGCGACCCCGAGTACTACAAGTGGAACCAATGGCTGTTTTTGAAGATGCTGGAAAAGGGCATTGCCTACCGCAAGACCCAGGTGGTGAACTGGGACCCGGTGGACCAGACCGTGCTGGCCAACGAGCAGGTGATTGACGGCAAGGGCTGGCGCACCGGAGCCGTGGTCGAAAAGCGCGAGATCCCCGGCTACTACCTCAAGATCACCGACTACGCCGAAGAACTGCTCGACTTCGTGACCGGCGACAAGCTGCCCGGCTGGCCCGAGCGTGTGAAGCTGATGCAGGAGAACTGGATCGGCAAGAGCGAAGGCGTGCGCTTCGCCTTCACGCACGACATTCAGGGTGACGACGGCGCGCTGATTGGCGACGGCAAGATGTACGTGTTCACCACGCGCGCCGACACCATCATGGGCGTGACCTTCTGCGCCG
>JADHED010001115.1_pt1 | contig 24796 bp, 17 predicted proteins | sample 8952041 | NCBI WGS metagenome assembly JADHED01 (sample SAMN16124423, study PRJNA663239) | bioreactor sludge metagenome | isolation source: sludge (control) | place: India:Bengaluru | collected 2018-09-08
GGTCTTACCTGAGACAGGTTGCGGCGCTGCTCAGGCGCCCCCGACGGGGGGAGCTAGGCCCAGCCACGTCAGCGCGGCGACCTCGCGGGCGGCATACCCGGCCTCCTTCGCGCTGGGCGTCCAAAGCCCCGAACACAGGAATGCGCATATCGCCGACACGAAGATGGGTGAGAGGTCGTAGAACCGCTCCCGAACCTGTTGCTTTGCCACGCCTTCGACCTGCCGCTGCCGGAGCAGTTCCCAAATCGCGCGCCACCTCACTCGGACGGCATCGCAAGGCCCGACCGATGAGGAAATGGCTAGAGGACTCAAAGGTTGGACATCATCGCGAAGGTAGGCTTCGGCTAGCCCGCACATAAACGCGGCGAAGCCCGCCCGCTGATCTTCGCTCCCCCCAAATGCGTGATCGCGGAGCTCCAGGACCAGCGCGATCGCTCGCTGTTGGCAGGAATCAATGACTGGATGAAGTCTCCGCAAGGCTTGGTTCGCTTCCATTTCAGAGCAGGGCAGCTCCGAAGCTATGAAGGCCGCCGTGACGGCCTCCGCGCCAGCGCGATTGATTGTCCGCGAGACAAGGCATTGAAGGGGGTCACCCTGATCCCCGACCAAGAAGTTGTGCGCTAGTTGGGAGAGCCGATCTGCCTCAGGACCACCGCCCGAGCGCCCGTAGAGGACCAAGTCCTGTAGGCCTTCGACAAGGCGGCGGCCGTTAAGCAGCTTTCGTGGCGGCGCCTGACACACGGCGACAGGCGTCCAAAGCACAAGGCCGAGGATGAGCTGAGAAGCGATCAGGCAATCGCAGCTTCGGATTGCTCCGGCCGAACGTCCCGCCTCGAGGACGGAGGCCAGCCTATTCGCGAGCTCTTGGAACGCGCCCTGGACATGTCGCCGGCGGCTTTCCGGGAGAGACCAGACGGAACCCAGCGCCCCCAACTCAGCGTGCCTTGGGTTGCAGACGCCCGCGACGAAAGACGTCACGACCTTGAGAGGGTTGCTGTGCCGACGCATCGCACCGCTCAGATGCCAGCCGAGCGCCCGGCAGGACCGCTCGTGGATTTCGAACAGCCAGTTTTCCTGGTCTCCTTCCTTGGCCAAGGCCCTCGAACGGGGGGGCAGCACCGTCGACGGCCAGATCGCTCCCGTCGCGTTGAAGCGCCTAGCTGCCTGAACGAACTCCAAGTCCTCCTGCGACGGAGGCAGCGGCGATGAGGACCTGGGCGGCATCCAGTGATCCGGTCTGCGAGGTTCTCCGAGGGCCGAAGAGAGAGGCAGGCGCGCGACGCAGCGCTTCCGCGCCTGCCCCTGTGTCAGAAGAAGCGATACTGAAGCTCGATCCCGTAGGTTCGAGGCGGCGTGAGCGGGTAACTCGTCGCAATCCCCTGAGTGACCGGAACGATGGTCGCCCCTCCGGCCGCGGCGGGGCCGATGTAGCCGGTGCGGCGGCCAGCGACCGCGCCACCTTCGTAGCCGATGTCATCAAAGATATTCCGCGCGAACAGTATAACTGTGTAACGGTCGTCTTCGGGCGCAAGGGTGAGTCGCGCGTCAACCTGATCCCAAGACGGCGAGCGCGTGTAGGCGCGATTGAAAATGCTGCCGTACTGTGCATCACGCCATGTATAGTTCACAGAGCCGGTCAGTGCATAACCAGGCAGTCGCCAGGTGTAGTTGACGTTGACGGCGATCTTATTCTTCGGCGCGTTCGGAAGCTTCTGACCCTTCAAGTCCTGGCCAAGCTGAAAGCCCCCCCCGGTTAGCGCGGTGAAGACATCGGCCGCGCAGTTGTCCGCCACGGCGGGCGTGAGCAGCCTGGCCTGGCAATCGGCCAGCGACCCGATGGGCGTGGACCGGGGATCGAGCGCCGCAGGATCGGCCGGGTCGACTGGCCCGCGCGCTCGCGTAATGTGGGAGTCCAGGTAAGAATAGTTGAAGAGAATCTGCAGATCCTCGATCGGCTGCCAGATCGCCTCCAGTTCCACCCCCTTCGAGGTGGCGCGGGGCACATTGTAGAACACCGACTGCGCCTGAGTGATCCCGCCGGCCGTGTTGACAATGGTCAGCGGGATCTGAGCGTCCTTATACCAGTAGTGAAACGCCGCGATGTTCGCCTGCAGGGTGCGGCCGAAATTTTTCTTCAGCCCGAACTCGATGTTGTCGAGGAACTCAGCGTCCGTGTACGGGTTCGCCGTGAGGGCCGTGTCTACGCCGATCCGAAAGCCGCCTGCCTTGTAGCCGCGGCTGTATCGAACGAAGGCCGTGGTGTCCCGATCAGGTTCCCATTGCAGCGTCGCGTTGCCGGTGACGGCATCCCAGTCGGCGTCATACTCCCGCCGCGCTCGCCCCGTGGCCGGGTCAAATGTGAAGTCGCGCGAGACGCCCTTCGGAGGTGTCGCGCCGGGAATAAAGAGCGCCTGGGTCAGGTCGATCGCGGGCGTGAACGGCCCGGTCTGCTCCGGGGTCAACCCTGGCGTGCAGGCGAAGAAGGCAAAGCAGAGGACGCGCGCCTCTTCCGACCCCGTCTTGGTATCCTTCGAGTAACGTAGACCAACCGTGGCTTTCAGGGCGTCGGTGAACTTGTAGTCCAATTGCCCGTAGATTGCCTGCGACTGTATGTGGAAACGCGGCGTGTCGATCGTGCGCTGCAAGAGTGGATTTGGCGGGCAGACATTTCCAAAACGCGGACAACTCGCCCCGAGTGGCGCTGCGATCTGCGGCTGGCTGTAGAGATAGGTAGAAGTCGGCTGCTCGAAGTGCTCGTTCCAGGAGTATACGCCGGCCAGCCATTGCAGCGGTCCGTCGGAAGTCGATGCGACGGTAAGCTCGTGGCTCCACCACTCCTCGATCTCCTGGTAGTTGTAGAGTTGCTGCGGGAACACGGTCAGGCCGCCTGGCAGCGTGAACCGCTCAACGGGCGCCACGGTGTCGTCCGCGGGACGGTTCAGCTTGTAATGGTACCGAGTCCCGCCCGTGGTATATTTCACGTCAAAGTCCGAGGCGTGCCAGGTCCATTCGCTCGCGAAGATGAAGGTGTCGTTGAGTTTGACCTGATAGGGAATTGTTGACGCGAACTTGCGGGGATCCGCTGTGGTGGGGTTGGCGCATCCCAGCGGTGAAGGATTGCTGACGTTGGTCACCCGGCCACTGCAGCCGTAGCCCGGCTCAAGGCTGGTGGCTCCGTTGGCGATTTCGAAGGTCGCGTATGGCCCAGGGGTAGAGTTCCCGCGTGACCCGGGTCCGCCACTGCCGTTTCGCCACTGGATCGTGGTGAGCTTGGCCCAACCTTCGAAATTCTCGTTGAATTCAAACTTGAGCTGGCCCTCGACGATGTTGGTGTCGATGACATTGCCTTCGTCCGGCTGCCCGGGAACGATGTTGTCGTACCAGCCCTTTCGTTGCTTTTCCCAATTCGCCGCCAGCCGGAACTGGACGCCAGGGATCGCCGTTGGTCCCGAGATCGCGCCTTCGACGATGTGTCGATCGTAATTGGCATACGTCGCACGGACTTCTGCATACATCTCGTCGGTGGGCCGCTTGGACACCAAGTTCATGGCGCCCGCGATGGCGTTGCGCCCGTAGAGCGTCGCCTGCGGTCCCCGCAGGATTTCGACCCGCTCTAGGAACAAGGGCGACTTTCCGGCCTCGATGGTGGAAGTCGTGTAGATGCCATCCGAATAAACGGAGACAGACGGGTCGGCGGCGTGGACATTGCTCGTCCGCCCCACGCCGCGAAGCGACACGCGGTCGAGTTGGCTCGAATACTGGAGACCCGGCGTAAAGTTGGTGAGGTCAGTTACAGTCGTGATTCCCAGGAGGTCGCGCTTTTCGGAGGTGTACGCCGAGATCGCCACAGGCACGTCTTGCAGGTTCTGCTCGCGGCGCTCCGCCGTCACGACAAGCTCTTCGATCGTATTGGCCGGCTGAGCCGCAGCCGCTCCGGCTGCCAACGCCGCGCAGCTGGCGAGTAGAAGTCTCTTTGCAGTCGCTATCCGCCAGGTCTGTGGCCGGCCAATCCTCAAACGGCACGCGCCTTCAGACGCTGCGGTCAAACTTCTTATCGTTATCATACGATATCAACTCCCCGCCCTTCGTTTCAGGCGCGTCTCAGCGCGCCTTGCGGTCACGGTCTGTCACCTCGCCGAGTGCGTCAATAGTGAGGGGAGAAAATTGTAACGGCCGACACAGACCAAGGGTCTCTGTCGCGGGGTGCTGTCGCCGAATCAGGCGAACTGTCTGGTCATCGTTCCAGTTCGAAGCTCAAGTTCGATCGCATGCATTCAAGAATCCGGCGCAACATCAGCTCCTCGCTCCGTGTGAGGCCCTGAAAATACACTCCCCGCAGCCACTCGGCGGCGGCGACCAATTCCGGCACCGCTGTAGCCGCGCCTTCCCCGGCAAAAATCTGCCACTCCCGCTGATCCACGCTGGATCGTTGACGCCTGACCAACTGCAGGGTCTCGAGCGCTCTCACCAGCTGGCCGAGCGGGGCGCGTTCGATATCCATGGCGCGCGCCAGCGCCGACTGCGAAAGCCCCTCGTTCTGGAGGACGTAGACGAGAACCCGCCACTGCGGCCGTGTTAGACCAAGCGCGCGAACCCGCCGATCAAACCCTTTTCGCATCAAGCGTGTCACGTCGGAAATCAAAAAACCCACGTTCTCAATGCGGGCCGCCGCAAGCGACGGCGCTTCTCGGCTGGCCGTCGCCGGTTCGGCGAGTCCGGGGGGCCGGCGGGTGATGGGTCGGGTTTTAGGTTGGTTCGCCACAACGCCAATGGTTCAGGCATCCGTGGCGTCATGCAAGGGGCATCCTGCCGCGCGACGCGGTCGGCGCCTGCAACGGCGCGTCCGTCAAGCACCGCCCCGCTTGCGCGGCCGCGCACTTGTATTGTAGCATACATCTGCTTTTGGACTTTGTTTCTTCCCAAGGGCAACGACTTGCGCCGCGCGCTCGACGAGCGCGCGGCGTGCTTTCCAGCCGCCAGGCTCGCCTCAATCGCTCGCCAGAGCCACCGGTCGGCTATTCTGCTCCGCCCACGCAGGCTCGCAACTTCTCAGCGGGCAGCGCCCTGCCCCCTTCGCCAAAGGTCTCGACGCGTCCGAAGCGCTTCGCCAGAACCTTGCAGGCCTCAAGACTTAGTGTGCGAGAGCTGGGCGCCCTGGCCACGCACTGGCTTTGCTCACAATGAAACACCGCGCCCCCCGCGACGATCTTCGAGCGGGGGATGTCCGTACGCGCGAAGGTCGCCACGACATGCTCTGCAGCGGACGCATTCGACGCGCTCGCCCCGGCGACCATAGCTACAGCTAAGATGATGTTTCTCGATAGCATCATGCCCTCACTCCAGAGTTATAATTGTAACGTAGGCATATCATATCTTCATCTCGGGTAACGCTTAAACCTCGCCACGCTTAAGAAGGTGTCCTTTCCGAAGCCTCGGCATGAGGCCGCCTTCGATCGTTGGCTTGTACCTGGAGTTGGGGGCAGGCGCCGCGCCTGAGGCATCGGTGGCCGACAACCCAATATTGCTGACCTCCTTTGCCTCCCATCGATCCGCTGACCCCTCGTCAGTCTCCTCGCGTGCGCGCGAGGTGCTTGCGGGAACGATATTGTAGGATACGTTATAGATGCGCCCGCCCTGGCGGGGCTATCGGGGGGTTCTGCTAGAGAGCTTGAACAGCCGCGCAGTCGCGAACTCACAAACATTTTTGCGCTCGGAACCGCACACACAAACAACGCGGGAGCGGAAGGGGAGGATTCCATGTCTGTTCGAACGTACCTTGGGGGCGGATCCATGATCGCCCTGGCGATCGCGATCACGGGTAGCTCCGCGATGGCGCAAACCGTCGCATCTGCGCCGGTATCGGAAGTCGAGGAGGTGGTCGTCACCGGCTCCTTCATCGCCGGGACTCCGGAAGACGCTGCGCTACCGGTCGATGTGCTGTCCAGTCGCGACCTTGAGGCCCAGGGCGCCCCGACCGTCATCCAGCTGGTCAAGACAATAACCTCGTCTCAATCCTCGTTGGGCGAGAGCAATCGGTACAATGGCGAAGACAATAACCTCGTCTCAATCCTCGTTGGGCGAGAGCAATCGGTACAATGGCGGCGCAGGCACTGCATCGATCAACCTGCGCGGCTTTGGGGCAGCGCGTACGCTGACGCTGATGAACGGCCGGCGTCTGGCTGACAGCCCGTCGGCCGCCTTCCAAGGCGGCGGCGCGAACCTCAACTTCATCCCGACGGCTGCGGTTGGACGCATCGAGGTGCTGAAGGACGGGGCCGCGGCCACCTACGGTTCGGACGCGATCGGCGGCGTGGTCAACTTCATAACCCGGACGGATCTCGACGGCTTCGAACTCGGCGGCGAGTACGCGCTCATCGACGGTTCCAACGGAGACTACGAGGCGAACGCCGCGTGGGGGCGCAAATTCGAGAACGGGAACGTCCTGCTCACGGCCGGCTACCGCCACCGCTCGCGGCTCGACATCCACGACCGCGACTGGGCGTTGCGCGGCTTCGATTTCGGCGGCTATGCCGGCGCGGGCGGCTGGACAGGCGCTTCCAACCCGGGGCTCTTCCTGGCCGGAGCCAACCTCTTCCGTGACAATGGGTGCGCCGAGCTTGGCGGGGTGCTGACCAACAACGTCACCTATCCGAACCCTTTGAGCGGGACGCTGGGACAGGGGGCGACAGCGACCGTGGCCGTTCCGGTGGGCGCGCAGAACCCGGCCACGGCGACGTCCACGTGCCGCTTCCAGTTCTCCAACTTCAACGATCTCGTCAATCGCGAGGACCATTATCAGCTCTACGGTGAGGTGAACTTCGAGCTCTCGGAGAACCTGGCCTTCCACGGCGAGGTCGCTTGGACCAAGAACGACACGCCGGTCCAGCGCATCTCTCCCGCCAACCTCACGGCGCAGTATCCGTCGCCGGTGGCGGTCGGAGGGACGTCCTTCTCACCCACCGCCCCGAACGGCCCCAACTTCTCGGTGCCCTACAACATCCCGGCGAACCACCCGGGCCTCGTCGCCCTGCTCAACGACTGCCGCTCGCCGCTGACGGCCGCGCAGTGTGCGGCCATTCGGGCGTCGGCCAACAGCGCGGTGGGGGCTCAAGCCGGGGCCCCTCTCGGAGCCCGCGGTGTCGACATCATTCAACTGGGATGGCGCGCCATCGCGTTTGCGGGCCATCCGCTCAATTCCGACAAGGCGGACCACCAGTCGATCGTCAACGACGCATTTCGTATCTCCGGCGGCTTTCACGGCGAGATCTTCGGCGGGGTGAAATATGACACCGCCATCACCTATATGGAGCAGAAGAACACTTCTGATACCAACGACCTCCTGGTCTCGCGGATCCAGTTGGGCCTGCGCGGTTTTGGAGCCAAGGCGGATGATCCGGGGGGCTGTACGGCGGCCGAAACGAACAACTTCACGTCTGGGGCCGGCAATGGGGCGCTGGGGTGTTACTACTTCAATCCCTTCACAAACGGCACCCAGACCAGCGTCGTAAACGGCGCGGCGAATCCGTTTTTCAACGCCGCCGTTGCGAACGACCCGCAGGTCGTGGCCTGGCTCTACGGCAACTACACCAACGTCCTGACCAACCGGCTGCTCGTGGCGGACATGGTGTTCTCCGGCGAAACCGGTCTGGAGCTCCCTGGGGGACAGGTCGCGTGGGCCGTCGGCGCGCAATATCGCTATACGCAAGAAACCCGGAAGTATGGCGAATTCTTCAACTCCAACGAGACCCCCTGTCCGGACCGCCCCGCGTGCGCCGACGAGAGCGGCCCGCTGCAGTTCTTCGGATCGGCGGTGGATCGCGACGATGACGCCAACGTCAAGGCCATCTTTGCGGAGCTCCAGGTTCCCGTCCTCGAAAACCTAAATCTGAACTTCGCGATCCGCCACGAGGACTATCAGGGCGGCATTGGCTCGACGACCAATCCCAAGGTCGCCGCCAAATGGCAGGTCACCGATTTCCTGGCGCTCCGCGGAAGCGCGAGCACGACCTTCCGGGCCCCGAGCCCCGGTCTGGTCTCCACGGACTGCAACAACGGTGTCCGGGTGCTGGGTAGCGCTTATCGGGCATTTCAGAGCTGCGGCAATCCGGATCTGAAGCCGGAGAAGGCCGACACCTTCAACGTCGGCGCGATCCTCGAAATCGGCGGCTTCAGTGCGACGCTCGACTACTTCAACTTCAAGTTCAAGGACGAGATTACCGAGGAGAGCGGCGCACGTCTCTACGCCAGCATGTTCCCGGGTGGGTCGAATGTGAACTGCGGCAATCCGGCCTTCGCCCAGTTGCAGGCCCGATTTACGTTCGCCGGCGCCTGTGGCGCCGCCAACGTAGCGCGGCTCCGCAGCTTCACGATCAACGGGCCCAACACGAAGACCTCCGGGCTGGAGTTCCGCGCGCAGTACGACTGGGAAGGCTGGCTCGATGGCCGATGGGCCATCGGAGGTGAGGCGACCTACCTGATCGAGTACAAGCGGGGCGTCACGAACCTGCTCGGCACGGACATCGCGATCTCCCCGGCCGAGGATCGCGCCGGCCTCAGCGACCTGGTCAACGAGTTCTTCTCCTATTCGAAACTGCGTGCGAATGCCTTCGCCGCGTTCAATCGAGGCCCGCTCTCCGTGCGTTGGCAGACCCGCTACGCCGAAGGCACCTCGCCGGCATTCGGATCACCGCTCTTCGTGACGGTCCCGAACCCGAGTGCGACCGGCGGGCGAGACCTCGTCCCCGTCGGCAAGTCGAAGGACTTCTGGCAACACGACGTGGTGGTGCGCTGGGAGGCGCCCTGGGACACGACGGTCACGGCGAGCATTCAGAACGTGCTCGACAAGGATCCGCCCTACGTGCCGAGCCAATACAACTACGACTACACCAATGGAAATCCGCTGGGCCGCGTGTTCGAAGTGGGCTTCAAGAAGCGGTTCTAGTCAGAGCGGTCTCGATGCTGGACGCCCTCAGTTCTGAGGGCGTCCCCCTATCTGCCAACAATCCGCCTTTACGGCCTGAGCCGATCTTCTGTTTTCATAAAAACTACCGGGGGAAACAAGTATGACCTTTCGAAATAAGCTGTTGCTGTCCGGCGCTTTTCTGGCCGTCGCGGCCGGATCCGCCCAGGCTCAGACCGCTAATGTCATTGAGGAACTGGTCGTCACCGCCGAAAAGCGCGAGCAGAGCCTCCAGGACGTGCCGGTGGCCATCTCGGCCTTCACCAGCAAGCAACGCGACCTGGTCGGCGTGAACTCCGTCCAGGATCTCACCAACTTCACGCCAGGCTTCACCTATCAGTCGGGGAACGACCGGGCGAGCATGCGCGGCATCGGTCGTCTGACGAACGTGCACGCGGTCGACGGCGCCGTGTCGATCTACATCGACGGCCTCTTCACCACCTCGACCGTGCTGGCCGGCGGCCCGCCGCTGGACGTGGAGCGGGTCGAAATCCTGCGCGGGCCGCAGGGCACGCTTTACGGCCGCAACGCCATCGGCGGCACTGTCAACGTGATCTCGGTGCGTCCGACCAAGGACTTCTACGCCGAGGTTCGGGCGATTGCGGAGAATTACGGGTTCACCAACTTCCAGGCCGCGGTGTCCGGGCCCATCGCCGACAATCTGAGGTTCCGCGTCTCGGGCTACAAGTTCGACCAGAGGAAGGGCTACTTCAAGAACCTCGCCGGCGGCCCGTCGGAAGGCAGCAAGCGCGACGAATACCAGGTCCAGGCCCAACTCGCCGCCGACCTCGGCGAGAACGCCGAGCTGTGGGTCTCCTACAAGACCCTGGCCTGGCACAACCGCGGCGGTCCCGGCGCGCGCGCCGGCTACCTCAACGACCCCTATCAGACCGGCCGCCTCGATCCGAACTTCTCGATCGTCTACAACTCCGCCCACGGCTACACGCCCGAGACCGGCGTCAACGGCATCGTCCCGGGCAGCCTGCGCCAGTTCGGCAACACGAACATAACCGTGAATCCGGCTTTGGCAGATTCACACGAGTTCAACACGAACACGCCCGAACGTGTCAGGCTGCGGGACGTCAATTCGCTGACGGCCAACTTCGTCTACCATTTGCCGAGCATCGACATCAGGTACGTCGGAGGCATTCAAGAGTACAAGTACGACCTCTACGGCGACACCGACGCGACCAACGTCCAGTCGTTCCAGATACCCCTTGCGCCCGGATCGATCTGTGGAACCGTTGGAGCCCTGTTCGCGGCCGGACGTTCGACGGTCAACTGCGCACCGTTGACCGTAAACGCGGACAATACATTCCACTATTTCGAATATCCGAAATGGTACAGCCATGAGATCAACATCTCATCGACTACCGATGGGCCGCTTCAATGGATTGTGGGGGCGTACTACTATAACGAAAAGTACACCGGGACCGGAAGCACCGCCGACTTCTTTCTCAATGGCCCATCCAGCTTGCGCACGCCGATCCTGGGCGCTGCGCCCAATCCTCTGGGCATTTGGTCGACCGGCAACTACGACCTGACCACCGAAAGCAAGGCTATGTTCGGCCAGGTGGACTGGCAGGCGACTGAAACCCTGAAGGTCACGGCCGGCCTGCGCTATACCAAGGACAAGAAGTCCGGGACCGAGTTCCGGCGGATCGTCTGCAATTCGGACGCCTGCTATCCTGGCCTCTACCCGGCTCTGGGCCTCAGCGCCTTCGGTCCCGGCACGGCGGCGAACTGGGGCAGCCTGCTCGGCAACCTCAACGCCCTGCCGGCGGTCGGTCAGGCCCTGGGGCTGGGCAACGCGCTCGCCCCCCTCGGCGGCCTTGGCAACGGCGCCATGGACCTGACTGACACGCTCGCGCCGAAGAGTACGGCCGGCCCGATCGAAGGGGTGACAAGCCCCTCGGTCTGCACGGCGGGCGTCTGCCGCCAGTACACGATCGGCTCCAACGGCATCGCCAGCCGCCAGCTCGGCGATACGTCGGACGCCTGGACGGGGACCTTCGGCCTCCAGTGGGAGCCGGACGACGACACCATGGCCTATGCCCGCTACAGCCGCGGCTACAAGGCGTTCGGCTTCTCGGCCGGTGGGTTCCTGGCCGACCCCAAGGCGGACGAAGAGACTGTCAACTCCTACGAGATCGGCCTGAAGAAGAACGTGGGTTCCACCCTGCAGGTGAACGCCGCGCTCTTCTATCTCGATTACCGGAACCTGCAGGCGCCGGTCACCGTGCGCGTGGGCCCGACGAACGTCGGTCAGTTCGTCAATATCGCCAAGTCGCGGTCCAGCGGCCTGGAGTTCGGCATGATCTGGCAGCCGATCCGGCCAGTACGCCTGACGGTGGACTACGGTTACAATCCGACGAAGATTCGGAAGAGCATCCCGCTGATCGATACCAATGACAACATCAACACCGGCCCCGTCAGCGTGGTCGGAAACCAGCTACCCCAGGCGCCGAAGCACAAACTGGCGTTGAACGGCTCCTACACCTTCGAGTTCGAACCAGGCGCCCTCACGCTTGGCGCGACCTATCTCTACCGGTCCGAGGCCTACGCCAACGTGTTCACACGCGAATACAACAAGGCCCCCTCATGGGATCAAGTGGATCTCCGCGCTTACTGGGCGCCTACCGGCGGCAAGTACACAGTGATCGCCTACGTCAAGAACGTGTTTGATACCGACGGCACGGGCTCCCAGGAGGTGGAACTCACCCCGCCCCGCATCTACGGCATCGAGCTCCAGTACCGCTTCTAATACGGAACGACCTGGTCGCTTGCCGCTGCTCCACAGCAGGGCGGGCGACCAGTGCCGCATCAGCCGCCGCGACTGCGTCAAGCGCCGGTCGCGGCCGGCGCAAATTCTCGCCGGCGCCATCGGGCGCATGCGGGAAGGTGCGAGCCATGCCCCGGGACGACTGTGGGGGCCCGGCCAAAGGACGTCGGGCCGCGCGACCTGATCGCCTGCGGGGAGGCGACTTGGGACGCCACCGCCACCGGCCTGCGGAACGTCTTGGACAAGGCCCGTCGCGGGTGCCAATCCAGTACAACCACGTTCAAGCTTTCTAGCTTCCCAAGGCTTGCAGATGTCGTTGTAGAGGATGGCGCAGAGCGCAGTTGCGACATCATAACCGCACCGTTCAGCTAGGTCGCCAATGAGCGTCGTAGTCTCTGCGGAGGGTGCGATTTCGAGCTGGCACGCGTCACTGCGAACCGGACCGCCACGTGCGGCTGACGGCCTCCGCGGTGTCGGGTGTCATCAGATCAGCTTCGACATTGGCGTTCATCCCAACAAATGCTGCCTACCTAACGCAGATTGACGTTCGAACGAGGGATCGGTTGGCGGGCCGCACGCGTCACGGTGGGTCATCGCGCTCGTTGGCAGAGCCATAGAGTGACGACTTTTCCACGCCGGCCAGCACGATCTCGACCAATTCCACGAGGAAGTTGTCCAGTTGCCGCAGCATCCGCGACCGCAGGCGAGCCGGCGTCATGCGCACGTGGTTCGAGATAGCGCCGACCACCAGATCCATGACGAGGCCGGGGTTCGTCGAGGCGGGGAGCTGTCGACGCCCCACGGCGCGCCGAACGATCGCCCGTCCCTCGGCGACCGTCGCCTCCGCGTAGGGTCGCAGAAACTCGAGGACCTCCGGGTGCTCGGCGATGTCTAGAGGAAGGCGCTTGTGCGCGCCGGCATAGGGACCCGTCAAGGCGCGGGCGACGATCCAGGCCAGGGCGAGAAGATCGGTCCGAATGTCTCCCTGATCGAGGCTTCCTACCCGTAGCCATCGCGCCTCGAACGTCTGGCGGAGCAGGTCTCCGCGCCGGGGCCAGCGACGATAAAGCGACGCCTTGCCCACGCCCGAAGTTCGCGCCACCGCCTCGAACGTGAAGCCCGCCCAGCCCACCTCCGCGTAGAGCGCCATCGCCGCATCGAAGACCCTGCCCTCGATCTCCGGGTCGCGAGGTCGCCCGCGGCCTGGCGCGAGCGTGACTTGATCAGCTGAGATTTGCTTGCGCACAGCGTTCAACTGCGATTTTCTGACGACCTCCGTCCTATATTAGAATTCGTAATCGATGCCTACATTCTCCACGGAAGATCGAACGTCTGTCAGGGATGCGGTGGCGAGGCTCTTCGCCGAGCGGAGCCCGCTTTCGAGCGTGCGTTCCGCCATGGAAACGGCCACCGGTATTGACGCGGATCTCTGGCAGGAGCTCGCGGCGATGGGAGTCCTTGGTGTCGCTGTCCCGGAGAGGTTCGGGGGCATCGGCGGCGACGCTGTCCTCATCGAGGCGCTCATGGAAGAAGTCGGGGCCGCGCTCGTGTGCGGTCCCTTTCTGTCCAGCGCGGTCTTCGCGGCCGCCCTGCTCGAGAACCTGGGCGACGCCGAGATTTCGGCGAAGCTGCTTCCTCAGATGGCGGCCGGTTCCCTGATCGCCGCTGTGGCCGTTCAAGACGCCGCGGCCGCCGGGACGCAATCGGGTGTTGCGCCGAAGGCGCGGCAGGAGGCGTCCGGATGGCGCATCGAGGGGGAAGTCGCCTATGTCATCCATGCGGACGCCGCGCACATCCTACTGGTGGCGGCCGAGACCACGGAGGGTCTGAGGGTGTTCCTCGTCGAGGGCAATGCCCACGGCCTGGCGCGATCACCACTCTCGACCTTCGACAAGACGCTCCGGCTGAGCCGACTTCGGTTCGACGCCACGCCCGCGCGGCGGATTGAGGCCCGCCGCGAAGCGACCGAGGCTCTGGCGAACGCACTGGACCTCGTTCGGGTCGCCCTGGCGGGCGAGCAGGCCGGGGGCGCGCGCCGGGTCCTGGACATCACGGTCGACTACGCCAAGTCCAGAATCCAATTCGGTCGCCCTATCGGCAGCTTTCAGGCGATCAAGCATATGGCGGCGGACCTTCTCCTCGAGGTCGAAAGCGCCACGTCCGCTGCGCGCGAAGCCGCGCGATTGTTGTCGATGGGGTCCGCCTCGGCCGGGGCCGCGGTCAGTCTGGCGGCTAGCGTCTGTGGCGACGCCTTCGTGAAGGTCACCGCCGACGCGATCCAGATGCACGGGGGCATCGCCTTCACGTGGGATCACGACGCGCACCTCTACCTGAGGCGCGCTCGCGCGGACGCCCAGCTCTTCGGAACGCCAGCCTTCCATCGAGAGCAGTACCTCAGGGCCGTGGGAGCCTGACGATGACGAGTCAAACACCTCGCGGGAGCCAGGAGGCGCTGCGCGATGAAGTACGCGCGTGGTTGCACGCGAACTGGCCCGGCCGGGACCCTGAAGCGCCGCACGGCTGGCTCGCGAAGGTCGTCGAGGGGCGATGGGCCGTGCCACGGTGGCCTGCCGTCTGGATGGGCCGAGACCTCGATGACGAGCACGCGCGCATCGTCGAATCCGAGTTCGCGGCCGTCGGCGCCCCCGGCGCGGGACAGGACCGCACGAATCTCTGGGCGAACACGCTGCTGGCGCGCGGGACCGACGCCTTGAAGGAGAAGCTCGTCCTGCCCCTGCTGCGCGGGGAGGTTGGGATGTGCCTGCTCTATTCCGAACCCGGCGCGGGATCGGACCTCGCCAGCGTGCGTACGAGGGCCGATCGCCAGGGTGACCATTTCCGGGTGAACGGCCAAAAGGTCTGGACAAGCTTCGCCGCCACGGCGGACTACGGCATGCTGATCGCGCGGACCGACTGGGATGCGCCCAAGCACAAGGGGATCGGCTTCTTCTTCCTGCCTATGAAGCAACCGGGCGTGCAGGTGCGCCCGTTGCGTCAGATCACAGGCGAAAGCCAGTTCAACGAGGTGTTCCTCACCGACGCGGTGTGCCCCCAGGAAAACCTGCTCGGCGAGGCGACCGACGGATGGGGGGTCCTTCAGACCGCGCTCGCCTACGAGCGGTCGGCCATGGGAGAGGCCGCCCGCGGCCCGAGACGCGGCATGGGCCAGTCCGCACCGGCAGACGACCCCCTGATCGCGCTGGCGCGGGAGGCGGGCGCGATGGAGGACCCGGTGCTTCGCCAAGAGATCGCCAAGGTGGTGATCCTGAAGCGGTTGAACGCCCTCAATGCGACGCGCGCCAAGGCGGACATGCGCCAAGGAAGCTCCTCGTCGCTGATGAGCCTCGGAAAGCTCGCGATGAGCCGGATCCTGCACGAGGAGGCGCGGGTCCGGACACTCATCCTGGGTGCGGAAAGCCTGCTCGACGGTCCGGATCACCCGCGCGCCGACGATACCAATTTCCTGACGCTCAACGCCTATTTCACGTCGATCGGCGGCGGCACCGACCAGATTCAGCGCAACATCATCGGTGAACGCGTGCTGGGTCTTCCCAAGGAACCCGAAATCGATCGCGACGTCCCGTTCCGCGCCGTGCGGACAAGTTGATCCGATCGCCAGAACAGGAGGCCGGCATGGGTTGGAACTTCGGAGACATACTGGACGCCGTCGAGCCGGTCCTCCCGGCCGACGCCCCGGCGCTGGTCCATGGCGACCGGGTGATCTGCTGGCGGGAGGCCACGCGCGCCTCAAACAACCTTGCGCAGGCGATCCTGAAGCGAGGGGCCGCGCCCGGCGACAAGCTCGCGATCTATATGCGCAACCGGCCCGAATACATGATTGCGCTGGCGGCTGCCTTCAAGGCTCGCCTGACGCACGTGAACGTCAACTACAGATACACCCCCGACGAGGTCTGGTACATCTTCGACAACTCCGACGCGCAGACCGTGGTCTATGCCTCGGAATTCCGCGACGCCGTTGCGCAGATCCGCCACAAGCTGCCCGGCGTCACGACCTGGATCGAGGTTTCCGAGGATGGCAGGGTCGCCGAGTTTGCGGAGCCCTTCGAGGCCCTGACCGCAGAGGGCGACGGCGCCCCGCTCTCCATCAAGCGCGCGGGCGATGATCTGCTGTTCATATACACCGGCGGCACGACGGGGATGCCGAAAGGTGTGATGTGGCCGCATCACGACCTGCGCGAGATCACGCTGCAGGCGGCGCGGAAGCTGGGGCCGGTCCCGGAAACGCTGGAGGCGCTACGCGAGCATACCCGCAAGGCGGGGCCCGCACCCGCCGCGCTGATCGCGCCGCCCCTGATGCACGGCACCGGCCTTCTCACGGCCATGGGGGTGCACCTCGCCGGTGGCTGCATCGTTACGCTGACGGGTGAGGCGTTCGACCCGGTGGAAATGCTCGATGCGATCGAGCGCCGACGCCCGCAGTCGCTCACAATCGTCGGCGACAGCTTCGCGCGCCCCATCCTCGAAGCGTTGGACGCTCAACCCGGTCGCTGGGATGTTTCCTCGGTCGCCGCGATCGTGTCCTCCGGCGTCATGTGGAGCCTGGAGGTGAAGCGTGGACTCCTGCGTCACATGCCCCAGGCGGTGCTGAACGACGCCTTCTCGTCCTCGGAAGCCCTGGGCATGGGGACGTCAGTCATGACCCGCGCGGGCGAGGTCCAGACCGCGAAATTCGCGCTGACCGACCGTTGCCGCGTCTTCGACGAGGACGACCGCGCCGTCCTCCCTGGATCGGGCGTGCAGGGCGTCGTCGCGCTCGGCCCGCCCAACCCCATCGGCTACTACAAGGACGTGGAGAAGACCGCGCGCACGTTCAGGGTCATCGACGGCGTACGCTACTCGATGCCCGGCGACTGGTGCCTGGTCGAGGCCGATGGCAGCCTGACACTGCTCGGGCGCGGCAATGCCTGCATCAACACCGCCGGGGAGAAGGTCTTCCCCGAGGAGGTCGAAGAAGCCCTGAAAACCCATCCCTCCGTCGCCGATGCCCTGGTCGTGGGCTTGCCGGACCCGAAGTGGGGTCAAGCCGTGACCGCGGTCATCGAGCTCGCGGCCGGGCAGACGCTCGACGAGGCGGTGGTGCGGGCGCACGTCCGCACGACCCTGGCGGCCTACAAGGCCCCAAAGCGGATTTTCGTCGCCGACCGGCCGCTGCGCGTCAGCAATGGCAAGGCGGACTACCCCGCCGCCAAAGCGTGCGCCGAGACCGCCGCCCTGTCGGCGACGGCGCCCCCGCACTGAGACTGAAGTCGCTCGCCGGGCGGCGGCCGACACATTCAGGAGGATCGCGATGCCAGATGATACCGAGACGGCCGGTGCGGGCGAACCGCAATGGAACATTATCCAGACCACCGCTCTGGATCCCGCCGCGCGCGACGACCCGCACAGCCGATTGAAGGCCTTGCGCCAGCGGTGCCCGGTCATGCGCGACGAGCCGGTCAAGAGCTGGTTCCTGACGCGTTACGCCGACGTCCGGCAAACCGTCAACGACGCGTCCATCTGGCGGGCCTCGAGCCACGCCGAGGACGGCGCGCTGCTCAAGCGCCCTCCCGAACAGATGCTGGGCCGTCAGGAGAGCATCCTCACCCTCGACAACCCTGACCACGCTCGGGTCAGACCGCCGCTGGCCCAGGCGTTCTACGGGCGCATCAACCGCATGAAGCTGCGCCTCGAAGAGGTCATCGACGAGGTGATCGACGCCCTGCCGAGCGGCCAGCCCTTCGACCTGATGAGTGACGTGGCCATCCCCGTGCCGATCCTGGTGATCGCCCATGTGCTGGGGGTCGAGCCGGATCGGCGCAGGGAGTTCCGCGACTGGTCGGAGGCCGTGATCCTGAGCCTCAACCCGTTCCGCTCTCCTGAGCAGGCCGCTCGCGCCGAATGGGGCTCGGCGCAACTCACGGCCTATTTCACCGACCTGATGGCTATGAGGCGGGCGTCGCCCCAGGAAGACCTCATCAGCGACATGGTGAAGCTCCAAGCGGACGGGGCGGCGCTGTCCGACGATGAGGTCCGCGTGAACCTGTCCGCGCTGTTGGTCGGCGGCAACCTCACCACCACGGACCTGATCGGCAACGGCGTCTGGCTGCTGCTGACCCATCCGGAGGAATGGCGCAAGCTCACGGCCGACCCGGCGGCGCTCTCGGGTTCCGCGGTCGAGGAGATCCTCCGCTTCGAGGGGCCGGTCGCCATCACCAGCCGCGTCACCGAGGCGCCCCGCCAGGTCTGCGGGCGCGAAATCCCCGCCGGCCAGTTGCTCATCACCTCGTTGCATGGCGCGAACCGGGACCCCGAGGTGTTCGAGGAACCGGACCATTTCGACATCACCCGCAAGCGGGCGCCGCATGTGGCCTTTGGCGGCGGCGCCCATATCTGCATTGGCGCCCCCTTGGCGCGCCTCGAAGCCAGGCGCGCGCTCCAACGCCTGGCCGAGCGCTTCCCCGCCCTGCGACTGACCCAAACGGATCCGCCGAAATGGCGCACTTTGCCCTTCTTCCGCGGCATCGAATCCCTGACGGTGGTGGGCGAGCCCAGTCGGTCCGACTCCGAGGCCGGATCGCGGCTTGACGCCCCCGCGTGACCGGACGCCGCATCCGCGTCGGCGCTGCGGATGCCGGACGACAGAATGGGCGAAGGGCGCCGGCGCAGATGCCGCCTGCGGCTAGGCGATCGAAAGACCGTAGAGTTCGACGACGTTGTCGTGGCATATGCGGTCGCGGGTGGCCGTGGACAGACCTCGGGTGTGTTCTTGGAGAACCGCTTGGGAGTTGGGCCAAGTGGAGTCAGAGTGAGGGAAATCGCTGGCCCACATCCAGCCGGCGCTCGTTCATCAGCTCCGTGGTGCTGAACGCGACCCAATCGTCCTGAAACGTGATGTAGATGTGCTCCTTGAAATAGTCGCTCGGCATGCGCGCGAGCGGCGGGGCCTTCATCCAGTAGCGATGGCGCTTGTAGGCGTGATCCATGCGGTACATGTAGTGCGGCGCCCACCCGGCGTCGGCCTCCACGCAGACGATCTTCAGCTTAGGATGGCGGTCAAACACGCCGCCGAAGATCAGCGTGCCGATGATGTCCTGATTGCCGCGGATGATGGACAGGAAACTGTTGATCCGCGGTCCGCGAGGGTTCTGAGCGAGCGACCCCGATTTCGTCGTCAGGATGTGGAACGAGAGCGGCATGTCCAGTTCCTCCGCCGTTCGGAAGACGGGCACCCAGATCGGGTCGTCATAGTCGGCCTCGCCCGGATCTCCGGGCATCATCACGCCCTTGAACCCCGCGACGTGCGCTTGCCGCAGTTCGTCGACGCCGACCGCTTGCGTCTTCATCGAGACCTGGGCTAGCCCATAGAGGCGCTGCGGCGCTTCCGCACAATACCCTGCCAGCCATCGATTGTAGGCCTCGAAGCAGGCCTTCTTGAAATCGAAGTCGGGGTGGTTGCAGAGAAGCATCCCGACGGTGGGATAGATCAGCTCGGCCGCAACCCCGTCCAGGTCCTGATCGGCCAGGCGATGTTTCGGATCCCACCCGCTTCGCCACAGCTCCGCAAACGCACGCCGGCCGTCGTTATGTCCTTCGGGTCCTTGCCGGCCGCCGCGAGCAGCCCGAGGGGAACAGGGGTCGCCATCCCCTCGATGACGAAGGCGTCGCCGATGTTCGGGAGGCTGTGGATCCGTGGCGCGCCGTCGCGATATGCCGGATCGATGTGATCGACGTACCAGTTCGGCGGTCGGTGATATGCGAGTCTGCCGAAATCGGCTTGCGGAGCATGTCCCTATCCTTCCTGAAATCCTAGCTTACCGCCTCATGACTTCACAGTCAGAACGCCGAGCGGCGGCGGCGTTGCGGGTCGCCGGAGGGGACGGCGTCGTGCCGCCGCGCCTCAGTGAGCGTGAAGCTTCACGGGCAAGGCGGTGAAGCCCCGGATGATGTTGGAGTAGGTGCGTTGGGGCTCGCCGACGAGTTCTACCTGCCGAAACCGTTTTGCGATCTCCTCCCAGACGATCCGCAACTGGAGCTCGGCGAGGCGGTTGCCCATGCAGCGGTGAATTCCGAATCCAAACGACAGGTGATGGCGCGGGTTCGGCCGATCGATGATGAACTCGTCCGGTTGCGGAATGACCTCGTCGTCGCGATTGCCGGACAGGTACCACATCACGACCTTGTCGCCCTTCGCGATGGTCTTGCCGCCGATTTCGACGTCCTGGAGCGCCGTGCGCCGCATGTGTGTGATGGGCGTCTGCCAGCGGATGATTTCCGACACCATGCCTGGAATGCGCGCCAACGGGTCACTCATCAGCTTGCGGTACTCGTCCGGCGCCTGGTTGAGCGCCACGACGCCGCCGCTGATCGAGTTGCGGGTCGTGTCGTTGCCGCCGACGATGAGGAGCAGCAGGTTCCCCATGAACTCGACGAACGGCATATCCCGCGTCGCCGGGGCATGCGCCATCATCGAGATGAGGTCGGGTTGCGGGGGCGCTTTGGCCCGCTCATCCCAGAGCGCCTTGAAGTACATTGCACATTCCAACAGTTCGTCGCGGCGCTGCTCGAAGGACGCGACGATGCCCGTCTCAGGTGAGGCGGTGGTGACGTCGGACCACCGGGTCAGCTTGCGCCGTTCGGCCCAAGGGAAGTCGAAGAGCGTAGCCAGGGTCATGGTCGTCAGCTCGATCGCGACGAGATCGACCCAATCGATCTCCTCGCCGACCGGAAGCGCGTCGAGGATCTCGCCGGCGCGGGCGCGGATGATCGGCTCGAGGAGCTTCAGGTTGCCCGGCGCAACTGCGGGGCTGACGGCGCGTCGCTGCTGATCGTGCTTGGGCGGATCCATCGCGATGAACATCTCGATGGGAACCGCGGCCTCGATGCTGTTGAGATCCTGGATCGCGATCCCACCCCACTTCGAGTCGGACGACAGCGCCTGATGGTTGGTGTCAGCCTGCACGATGTGGTCGAATTTGGTGAGTGACCAATAGGCCCCATTTGCGCTTTCCGCGCAGTAGTGGACGGGATCCTCACGCCGCAGGCGGGCGAAGTAGTCGCCCACCACATCGGTCTGAAAGAGGATGGGTTTGCTGACATCGATTTGTGCAAGCGGAATCTCGTGGGCGCTGGGCCGCCGGGTTGGCGCGTCCAAGGAGAATGCGGTCATCTTGCTGGGCTCCTACAGGGGGCGGTCCCCCGCTCGGTGATCGGTGTCGAGGCTCTGATCCCTGGGCCTCATCGAGACAGGTCAAATCCGTCGTAGCCGGCTGCGGCCGACGCTTCGCAGGCCTGCAGATAGAGGGGCAGGCCGCCCGGATAGTTGAGAAACTGCCGCGGCTTGCCGGGGATGTTCGCGCCGAGGTACCAGGAGTCCGCATAGGGAAAGAGCGTCATCGCTCCAGCGTCCTCGACATGCTGCGACCACGCCGCCTGGGCGGACGCTTTGGCCTCGAGGCGGTGGTAGCCGCCGGCGCGCAGATGCGCGAGCAGCCTGACGACGTGCTCGCCCTGCAGTTCGGCGCAGCTCGGCCCGTTGCAGAACCCTGAAGGACTTTGCGGACCATAGAGAAAGAGCAGATTCGGGAACCCTTTGGTTGCCATGCCCAGGTAGGTGGCGGCGCCGGCGGCCCAGGTCTCAGCAAGGCTCGCGCCGCTCGGTCCGCGGATATCGATCTGTGTCAGACCGCCGGTGACCGCATCGAAGCCTGTGGCGAGGACCAGGAGGTCGAGGTCGTGCCCGCGTTGCGCGGTCCGGACACCCGTGGCGGTCACGTCCCGTATTGGATCGGCCCTCAAGTCCACCAGCGTGACGTTCGGCTGATTGAAGACGTCGTAGTAGGTCTGTTCCAGGGACGGCCGCTTGACGCCGAACGGGTGCGGGGGTTCCGAGGGCGCGAGCGTCTCGGCGACGACCGGATCCTCGACCCGTTCGTGCACCTTCTCCCGCCAGAAATCATAGGCCGTCCGGTTTGACGCCATATTGGTCAGGATGTCGCCGAAGGTGGCGGACCAGAAAGCGAAGCCCCCCGCGGCCCAGCACGTTTCGTAGACGCGTCGCCGCTCCTCTTCCGACGCCGCCAGCGCCGACTCGCCGCCGATCCGCTTGAAATCGAAGCCGCCGAAGTTGAGCGGCCGGCTCGCGAAGCGCGCGGGATACTCCTGCTTCAGCGCCGCCTGGTCTTCCCGGCTCAGCCGTCGCTGGCGCATGGGCAAGGCGATTATGGGTGTCCGCTGAAAGACGACGACCTCGCGTGCGACGGCGGCTGCCTCCTGGACGACCTGGACCCCGCTGGCGCCCGTCCCCAGGACGCCGACCCGCTTGCCGGCCATGTCGAGGCCGTCCTGCGGCCAGAGGGCGGTGTGGTGGGCAAGACCCTCAAAGCGGTCGAGGCCGGGGAGATCGGGCGTGTACGGCTTGGCGGCGAACCCGGTGCACATCAGCAGGAAGCGCGTTTCGAGGGTTTGGCCCGTGTTGGTGCGGACCTGCCAGGTATGCCGCGTGTCGTCGAAGCGGGCGCCTTCGACGCGACAGCCGAACTGGATGTCCTTCTGCAGATCGAGTTTGCGGTCCACATACTCGAAGTACCGGCGAAGCTCCGCCCAGGCCGGGAAGCGCTCGCTCCAGCACCAGTCCCGCCACAACTCGGGGTCCGAGTACTCGTAGAGCGGCACATGGCTGTCGACCCGTGCGCCGGGATAGCAGTTCCAGTACCAGATCCCGCCCAGGTCCGGAGCGGCCTCGAGCAGGCGGACCCGGAACCCAAGCTCCCGCAACCGCCGGAGCTGATAGAGGCCGCTGAAGCCTGCGCCTACGACGATGACCTCGAACGGTTCGGCCGATGGTGATGGGGCGGCGGCGTCCGTCATTGTCCGTCCGTCCTGTCGGCTGTCGGTTCGACGAGTTCGAACCAGGGCGCCATGACGCCATCGCCGAGATCGTGGAAGGCCAGCCGCACCGGGAGCCCCAACCGCAGTTCGTCCGGCGCACAGCGCGTCAGGCGGGTTGCGAGCCGCACCCCCTCCTCCAGTTCCACGACGGCCGCGACGTAGGGGACGTCCTTAGCGAATGCCGGGTGCATCGCCTGGTGGATGACGGTCCACGTGTAGAGAACCCCACGCCCGCTCGACTCGGACCATGTGAAGTCGGGCGAGCCGCAGTGTGCGCACATGTAGCGTGGCAGGAACCGCCATGCGCCACAGCCGCCGCAGCGCTGGAACCGCAGCTCGCGCTGTCGGCAATAGGACCAGAAGGCCTCGTCGAGGGGATCCTGGGTGCGGGGCGTCGGGGTCATATGTCGTTCCGAAGGATGGCGAGGCTGCCGTCGCCGAGATCGCCCCAACCCGTGACGAGACCCATGCGAGCGCCCCGGACCTGACGCTCGCCAGCGTCGCCTCGGAGTTGGCGCACCGCCTCGACGACATGGTTCAGACCCCAGACGTGCGCCTCGCTCAGGAGCCCCCCGTGCGTGTTGAGCGGACGTCGGCCTCCGAGGCGGAGCTGGCCGTCCTTGACGACATCGTAGACACCGCCTGGCTCGCACAATCCGAGCGCCTCGAGCTGCAGCAGGACCACGTAGGTGAAGCAGTCGTACACCTGGAGGAAGTCCATCTCGTCGATCGACACGCCCGCCATCCCCAGGGCGCGCGGCGCGGCGTAGCTCAGCCCGATCTTGAACATGTCGGGGCGCGACGGGATGTCGTCGGCGGGATAGGGATGCCCTTCGGCGGCTCCCGCGATGTAGACGGGCCGATGCGGCAAGTCCTTCGCCCGCTCGGCGCTGGTCACGACCACGGCGCACGCGCCGTCGGTCTCGAGACAGCAGTCGTAGAGCCGGAAGGGCTCCGCGATCCAGCGCGCGTCGAAATAGGTCTCCACGTCCAGCGGCCGCCCATAGGTGAGGGCCCGCGGGTTGAGCTGCGCATGTTCGCGACAAGCGAGCGCGACTTCCGCCATAGCCTGGCCCGGAACGCGGTATAGCTGCTTGTGCCGCATCGCCAGCCACGCGTACATCTGCACCGGCAGGGTCACGCCGTGGGGCAGATAGAAGCCCTGGATCGTCCGCGTCAGCGTGTTCATGTTCATCGGCCGCTGCGGCGGCGCGCCCGCCTTCGGTCGTAGCGCTGAAAAGCCGTTCCAGCCGAGCACGACGAGCACGTTGTCGGCGATCCCCGCAGCGACCGCCATCGCCGCGTTCTGAAGGGCCGTGGTCGGGCTTGCGCCCCCCATGTGTACGGTTGAGGCGTAGCGCAGTACGTCGACGCCCAGGTTTGCGGCGAGTTCCTCGGACGTCGTGTAGATGGGGGGCGGAACCATGCCGTCGATGTCGCGCGGCGCAAGACCCGCATCGGCGATGGCCCGCCGGGACGCCTCCAACATCAGGTCCACGGCCGTGCGTTCGGATCCCTTGACGTAGGGCGTCTCGCCGATCCCGACGATCGCGGCCTTGTCGGCGAAATGGAATTGTTCGCGGCTCATGATCTGTCAGACCGGTGGAATGAGGCAGGAATGAATGGACTCCTCGCCCTCGACCTGGCGCGCCAGCGTCCGGATGGCCCGCTCGGCCTGCTCGAGGGGAAAATCGTGCGTGTGCATGATCTCGAGCGGCGTTGTGCGGGCGTGGATCAGATCGATCGCCTTGCGGTAGCCGGACGACGTCACGCCGATGACGCCCCTGATGGTGATTTCGTTCAGGACGATCAGATCGGACACGAAGTCATCGACGGGCTTGAAGCCCTTGACGCCCGCGAGCACGATCGTTCCGCCGGGCCGGACATAGCCCAGGGCGTCGCGCACGGGTTCGGTCGCGTAGGAGGTGACCTCCACCACCACGTCGGCGCCGCGGCCACCGGTGTAACTCTTGATCCGCTCCAGCGCCGGCTCGTTGTCGACGTCGATCGTGTGGTCGGCGCCGAGCCGCCGCGCGATCTCCAGCTTGCGAGCGTCGGCGGACCGGCCGGTCACGATGATCTTTCCGGCGCCAGCATGGCGCGCGGCGACCACGCTCGCCAGGCCTCGCTGTCCCGGGCCCAGGATCAGGACCGTGTCCCCGACCTGT
>JADHED010001125.1_pt1 | contig 24790 bp, 23 predicted proteins | sample 8952041 | NCBI WGS metagenome assembly JADHED01 (sample SAMN16124423, study PRJNA663239) | bioreactor sludge metagenome | isolation source: sludge (control) | place: India:Bengaluru | collected 2018-09-08
CGATCCGGTCACGGGACAGGGCAATGGGTTTGTGTTTTACAGGGAAACCGTCGGAGCCCTGCGGGACGCCATCGGTCGGGCTGCGAGGATCGGGGATCTGGAGCCGTTGGTCGGTGCCGCCCGTGCCGCCGATTTCACTTGGACGGCCGCCGCCCATCACCACGAAGTGCTCTACACACGTCTTCTCGCAGCCGCCGGACGCGCCGTTGCCGCGTGACCGGGCCTTTCCCATGCTTCCGGAAATTCTGACCGAAATCCCCGGTCCGCGCTCCCGGGCGCTCATTGAAAAACTCGCCCGTTACGAGTCCCGCAACGTTACTTTCTTCAATGCGGACTTTCCGGTGTTCTGGGAACGTGCCTCCGGCGGCAATGTCTGGGACGCCGATGGCAACCGCTATCTTGACATGACCTCCGGATTCGGCGTTTGCGGGCTGGGCCACGGGGCAACCTCGGGAGCCATGGCCGCCCAGGCCTTTGAACTCGTCCACGGCCTTGGCGATGTCCATCCCTCGCCGCTCAAAGCCTCGCTCTGCGAGGCCCTCAGCCGGATCACCTTCGAACGCTGGGGAGCCGGTCCGGCGAAAACCATCCTCTGCAATTCGGGATCGGATGCCGTCGAGGCGGCGCTCAAGACAGCCCTGTTGCACAGCGGAAAGCCGGGCGTCATCAGCTTCACCGGCGGCTATCACGGCCTCGGCCACGGTGCGCTGGAAACCTGTGGGCTTCCCTTCTTCCGCGATCCCTTTGCCGGACAGCTCGCACGCTTTGGAGTTCGCCTGCCCTACCCGTATTGTTGCCGTTGCCCGTTCGGCCGGACCGAAGGCTTCCGGCTGGAAGGCCGGGAGTTTCCCAACTGCGCGTCCTCCTGCCTGGAGTCGCTCCGCGAACAGCTCGACCAAACCATCCGCCGTCGGGAAATCGGATGCATCCTTGTGGAACCCGTGCAGGGCCGCGGCGGAGACATCGTGCCACCGAAAGACTTCCTCCCCCTGCTCCGTCAGGTGTGCGATGAATACAAAATCCTGCTCATCACCGATGAGATCTACACCGGCTTCCACCGCACCGGACGCTTCTTCGCCTGCGAGCACACGGGAGTTGTTCCCGATATCATCTGCCTTGGCAAAGGGCTCACCGGAGGATTTCCCCTCTCCGCCTGCGTGGGAAAAACGCATGTGATGGATGCCTGGCCGCGCTCGGGAGGAGAATCCCTCCACACGAGCACGTTTCTGGGCCACCCCGTCGGTTGCGCCATGGCTCTCGTCGCCATTGCCGAACACGAGAAACCCGGCATCGCCGAACAGGCAAAACACGCCGGAACCCTCCTGCGCTCGGCCCTGGCCGGATTGGACACAGCGGGCCACCTGCGCGGCCTCGGAGCCATGCTCGGCCTGGAACTCCTGAACCCGGATGGCTCGCCCAACTCCGCCAAAGCCTCGGAAGTCGTTGTCGCCGCCCTCAAATCCGGTTTGATCCTCCTCGGCGGAGGTCCCGCAGGAAACGTCCTCTCCTTCACCCCCGCCTTCCATCTCGGAAACGACGAGGCAGAATGGATCGGCGGACTGCTGAAAAAACTCCTCGAAGGACGATAGAAAAACTGGGTTGGGTGGGACTCGAACCCACAACCAACGCCTTAAAAGGGCGCTGCTCTACCATTGAGCTACCAACCCGGGGAGGTGGGATAGTAGCCGGATCGGAGAAAGACGCAATCCTGAATCTTTGAAAAATCCATTCGCCTTTCCCGCCATGGCGGAGGCAGATTGGGAAATCCATGAAACCGGTTTTGCGATGGGGAATTGTTGGAACGGGGAAGATTGCCGCCAAGTTCGCGGAGGAACTGCCGTTTTCCAAGACCGGCCGCCTGGTTGCGGTGGGCAGCCGGACGGAGGAGCAGGCCCGGGTGTTTGCAGAACGCTTCGGTGGGGCAAGGGCCTGGGGCCATTATTCTTCGCTGATTGCAGACCCGGAGGTGGATGCGGTCTATATTTCGACTCCCCACCCTTTTCACGCGGAATGGGTCCGGGCGGCGGTGCGGGCGGGAAAGCCCGTTTTGTGTGAAAAACCGCTGACCATGACACATCGCGAGGCCGTCTCCGTGGTGGAGGAAGCACGGAAGGCCGGTGTTTTTCTCATGGAGGCCTTCATGTACAAATGCCATCCCCGCACGGCCCGGATTGTGGAACTGGTCCGGTCGGGAACGATCGGACGGGTCCGTCTCATTGAAGCGGAGTTTGCTTTCGCCTCCCCATTCGATCCCGCGTCGCGACTGTTCAACAGGGAGCTGGGAGGAGGAGGCATCCTGGACATCGGTTGCTACACGACATCAGTCGCACGGCTCATGGCAGGCGCTGCCGTCGGAAAACCTTTTGAAAATCCCACGCGGTTTCTGGGAGCAACCCTCCCGGCACCGACCGGCGTGGATTCTTTTGCCGCCGCCACATTGGAATTTCCCAGCGGCCTGCTGGCCCAGATTCAATGCGGGATCGGATTCACGCGGGGGGACGACCTCCGGATTTTCGGGGAAGAGGGCTGGATCCGGGTGCCGCATTTTTGGAATCCTCCGGGAGAAATCGAAATCCACCGGGGCAGCCGGGTGACCGTCGAACCCGCCTTCGGATCCTGTCACAAGTATGCCCTGGAAGCCGATGCCGTGGCGGATGCATTGCCGGGTTGCGAATCCGTGCTGATGTCGTGGGAAGACACCCTGGGCAACATGGCGGCACTCGATGCCTGGCGCGGCGAAAATTGACCGCTCTTTCAGGAGCCGGTCGCCCGCCATTCGCGAACCAGCTTGTCGAAACGTTTCGAGTGGTTGGAGTAGAAGGGATATCTTTTGTCATCCGTCGCCGGCCTGTAACGCCAGTGCTTGTAGGGCCAAAGCCAGCACTCGGGATGTTCGTGAACGGCCGGCTCGAGCGCGTTCCAGCAGCGCTGGACGATGTCACGGGCATCCGCATCCGGAGGACACTCGATCGGCGGATGGTGAATGATGCGGTATTTCCCGCCGGGACCGGGCCGGCATTCGACCGGCACGATGGCGGCTCCCGTCCGCTGGGCGAGAGCGGCATGGGTCTGCGTGACGCTGGCAAGGAGCCCGCCGAAACATTCGATCAGGACGCTACCTTCCCGGGGATCGAGATTCAGATCGCAGAGCATGCCGAATTTTCCCCCGCCCTTCAGGTATTTCAACATGCGGATCATCGCACGTTCCTGCGGAATGACGTGATTGCCGGTGCTGGCCCGCAAGTGGTCAAAGATCGGTCCAAGAAGCGGATTCTTGAAACGCTGGGCGATGACGGGACCGGGCGTAATCGAGTAGGACCCGGCCAGCGCCAGCCACTCGAAATTTCCAAAGTGAAAACAGGCGTAGATCGCGGGCTTCTGCGGGTCCTTGCGCACATAATCGCGATCCCAACCCTCGAAGATCACATGGGTGTTCACAAAGTCCTCGTCCATGTTCGGAGCCCAGAACAGCTCGAACATCGTGCGGGCAAAAGTGACATACGACCGCCGGGCGATCCAGGCCTTGCGGGACGGGGAAAACTTTCCGGGAAAAGCGCTCTCGATGTTGGCCAGTGCCACCCGGCGTCCCCGGGGATCCAGCAGGTAAACAAGGGATCCCAGAACGGTTGCGAGAGCCGGCAGACAGCCAAACGGGAGGCGCGCCACGAATTTCGCCCCCGCCCAAAGGCCTGCAAACTCGATTCTCTGCCGCACTGTCGCCACGGCTACACCGGCTCGATGCGGGGGAAAACCGGCACGGGTGCCCCCAGTTGATGTCCGTCGGCAAGCCCCCCCCAGGCACAGGCTTTCAGGGTCACGGGTCCCTCCCATGCCAACTGGGCGCGGATGGCCGAGGCCGATTCCGGAAGAAAAGGAGTGATCAAAATGGAAACAACCCGCAGCGCCTCGGCCAGGGAATACAGCACCTCGTCGAGCTTGTCCGCGGCCGCAGGATCCTTCGCCAGTTTCCACGGGGCCGATTCTTCGACATAGGCGTTGCAGCGGATGATGATCTCCCATGTGGCCTCGATGGCGGCATGAATTTCAAACGCATCCATCCGCCGGACATAAGCCGTGCATTTTCTGCCACGAGCGGGGCAAGCGGGGAATCCGCTTTTTTCAAAACTCCGGCCCGGTAGCGCCCGGCCATGCTGAGCGTGCGGTTGAGAAGATTGCCGAGACTGTTGGCAAGGTCCGTGTTGTATCGCTGGATGAGCCGCTCCTCGCTGAAATCCGCATCCTTTCCCGTGGCAATGTCACTGAGCAGGTAATACCTCGTGGCAGCCACCCCGAAGGTGTCGGCCAGCACCGCCGGATCCACGATGTTGCCGAGGCTCTTGCTCATTTTGGCACCGCCGATGTTCCACCACCCGTGCACCAGAAGCGACGGAATGTCTTCATCCGCAAACCCACAGGCTTTGAGCATGATGGGCCAGTAAATGCCATGGGGCGGCACGAGGATGTCTTTCCCGATCACGTGAAGCGCGGGCCAGCGCGAATCAAAAAGGGCGTTGTCGGCTCCGGGAGAAGGATCATACCCCGCAAAGCTGATGTAGTTGGAAAGCGCGTCGAACCAGACGTAGGTGACAAAATCCCGGTCGAACGGAAGTTCGATCCCCCACTCGAGACGGGATTTCGGTCGGGAAATGCACAGGTCGCCGGAGAGCTTTTCCACGGCATTCCGCAGTTCCGCCACGCGAAAATCCGGCAGGACAAACGGGGAGCCCGCCGCAGAGCGGGAATCGATGAGATCCAGCAGCCACTGACGGTGCTCCGCGAGCTTGAAGTAATAGTTTTCCTCCTCGATGAGGACCACCTCACCCCACTCGGGACCAAACTCCCCATCCGCCCCGCGCTCCTTGTCCGTCAAAAACTGCTCCTGGCGGACGCTGTAATATCCGGTCTGCCGGGCCTTGTAAAAATGGCCGTCGTCCCAAAGCCTCTGAAGCATGCCCTGCACGCATTGTTTGTGGACAGGCTCGGTCGTCGCCGCCCAGGCGTCGTAACTGATGTCGAGCTTCTTCCAAAGATCAAGAAACCGGGCCGTGATGCCGTTGACAAATTCCGCCGGGGAGACTCCCTGCTTCTGTGCGGACTGCTGGACTTTTTGGCCGTGTTGATCGACTCCCGTGAGAAAGAAAACCCCTTTTCCTCCGAGCCGTTGGTAGCGGGCGATCGCGTCGGCAAGCACCTTTTCATAGGCGTGTCCGATGTGCGGCGCTCCGTTTGTGTAATCGATGGCGGTGGTGATGAAGAAACTCATGCGTTAACTGGTCGGATTGGCGGGCGGAATGGCCTCCGGATTGACTTTCCCTCCCCAGGAAATAATGCGGGCTTTGGCTCCGGCGGATTCCGCCTCGGGAATCTGATTGTTCCGGACATAGAAAAGCGAAAGACTGGACCAGGCAAGCTGGTCATTCGGACGCAGGCGGACGGCCTGAAGGCCGGCCTCGATGGCCCCGGGATAATTTCCGGTCTTCATGAGCGCCATGCCGAGAGCGTGCCATCCGTCGAAGAAATCCGGCCGGATCCGGACACATTCGCGGAATTTTGCGGCAGCCGCATCCAGTTCCCCGAGGGCGATGTCTCCGGTGGCTTCGTCAAACAGCTCATCGACCGACAGGCTCATCAACTCTGCGGTCTCCCCGGGACGGTGATTTTCGCGTCTGTCCGGCAAACCCGCAGCCACTCGGCAAAGAGCAGGCTGCGTTTGTTTTCCAACAGGTTCTGCTGGATCTCGGCACGGCGGGCCGCGAGATCGGCGTCAGCCAGCGGACCGCGCGATTGCAGATAGACACAAAGCCCGCCCCACGGCGCGGCCTCGAAACCGGACAACTCGCCGTCCTTGAAAGACAAGGTCAGGGAGATGACCTGCCGCTGTTCGGGAGTGAGAGTCTCCGACATCGGGGACAGGTTGGCGATCGACTCCACTGTCAATCCCTGTTCTTTTGCCGCATCCGCAAAAGTTTTTCCGGCGGCCAGTGAAGCGCGCAGAGCCTTGATTTTTTCAGCGGCCGAAAATTGCAGCGCCTGTTCCGCCTTGGTCTCACGCAGACGGGCCTCGATGGCCGGGGAGGCCTCCGCCAGGGTGAGCGGACGGGCGGCATTCAGCTCCGAAAGCTCGGCGATATAAAAAGCGTCCCCCGCCTGAATGATGTCCGTGGTCTTTCCGGTGCCCGACAAAAGGAAAGCCGTGGGAGCCAGGGCGGTGACGATTTCCTGGATCTGCCTGGCCGTGTCGCCGCCGATCTGCGAGGCGGCGGGAAGATTTCCCGTGCGATCAAAAACCGGCGTGCTCCGAACCGTGAGTCCCGCCGCGGTGGCCGCCTGCTCAAAGGGAGTTCCCGCCAGCGTGTCCACAAAATGGGTGGCCTGGTCGGCCAGCTTCTGGAGGGCTTCCACCCTGGCTTTTCCCTCCGGTTTTTCCCCGGGAGGCAGTTCAAAGGCCACATAGCGCACGGCCCGGGTTTCATTGGTGTTCAGATTCGCCTGATTCCTCTCGAAATAGGCCGCCACTTCCTCCGGGGAAATCTGGATGCCCTTCGCCACCTCCTGCGCGTCAAAGCGGACAAACTCCGCCGTGACCGGCTGCAGGACACGCGCGGCCTCGCGAATTTCCCTCTCCCCGAGAGTGATCGGAGAATCGACAATGGCCCCGATTTTTTCCAGGCGGAGAGCATCGCGCATCACCTCCTCAAGCTGACGCTCGGTGAATCCGCGCGGAGCGAGTTGGTCGCGAACAAAGGCGGCATATTTGAGCGGATCAAACTGCCCTCCCGTCTGGAACACGGGAAGCGCCTTGATCCGGGCTTCGACCTGGGCATCGGTCGGCTCCACTCCCATCACGCGCGCCTGGTGCTGGAGAATGAGCAGATTCCAGACAAATTCATTCAACGAGGCCGACTGGTCGGCTCCCGTGCCACCGAGCTTGGAAACCAGATCAAACTGACCGAGAGCCAGCGTGAGTTGGTAGTTCTTCACCTGCCGGTCAATCGCGCCGGGCGACAATGTCCGACCGTAAATGGTCGGGCTCTTCGTCGAGGCCAGCTCGTCCAACTGGGCGGTGTTGTAGAGGAAAATAAAGGCGACAATGGTGAGCACGGCGATGACGAGCATCAGTCCACGTTGATTTTTGCGAAGGAGATTGATCATGAAATTTACCGGGAAACTGTTGATTTGCGGGGGAAAAGTGATTAAAGCGTTTGCACGATGAAAGCAAGCGTCTCCCCAGTGGTCGCATTTTCGACCCTTCTGATCCTGATCGCCACTTCCCTGGCGGGCAGGGCCCAGGATGCCATTGTGCAGAAGGACGGGCAGCGGCGCGACGGCCAGATTCTCGGGGTCAAGGCAGATGCCATCCGCATCAAAGTCGGCCCGGCGGAAACCGGCATTCCCATGGCCAATGTTGCCTCGGTGACCATGGCCCCGCCGAAATCCTATGACGAGGCACTGTCCCAATGGCAGAAAGGCGATGCCGCCAAGACCCTTTCCCTTCTCGCTCCCCTCGTGGAGACTTTCAACGGACTCCCGACACCATGGGCCGAACGGGCTTCCGCACTGCTCGGGGAAGTTTATCTCGCCTCCCACCAAGTGGACAAAGCGGAAGCCGCCTTTGCCAACTTCCAGAAACTTTACCCCGCCGCCGCCAGCACAGCAGATGTCGGCCTCGCAAGGCTGGCCATCGAAAAGAAAGATTTTGAAGGAGCGCGCGCGAAGCTCGTGCCCATCGTCGAAAAAGCGAAGGCCACGAAGCTGCCGGACTCCGGCGACAGCGCTGTTTACGGACAGGCTCTCTACCTGCTCGGTCTTGTGCAGGAGTCTTCCGCAGAAGAGGCGGAGGCTCTGGAAAACTATCTGCTCGCCGTGACTCTCTTCCACGAAGACAAGGCCGTTGTCGCAAAAGCCGAAGAACGCGCCAATGCCCTCAAAGAAAAAAACGTGCTCGTTCCCTGAATTTTCGCTAATCCATCATGTCTCAAATGAAATCCACCCGCCGTCCCCTGTTCCTGTTGTCCCTCCTTCTTTTCGCCATCACGACTCCGCTGGCGCTCGCTGCGGAGGGGGGTGGAGCTCCGGAAAACATGAACATCATCCAGACCATCCTCCACGGGGGACCGCTGATCATCATGATCTGGCTTTGTATTCTCGGCACCTCGATGGTCATGCTGACTTTCATCATCCAGCTTTTTGTCGTCCTGCGCGACGAGCAGCTGGCCCCGCGGGCGCTTGTGGATTCCCTGCAAAGCACCATTCATGCGGGCAACTATCAGGAAGCCTGGGAAATCTGCCGCGCCAACAAAGCCTACATCGCCCAGGTGCTCAAGGGAGCGCTGGAACGCCTCGGCCGTGGCAAAGAAGCTGTGGAAACAGCCCTCATCGAACATGGCCTCCGCGAAGCCCAGATCCTCAAGACCAAAAACAGCTACCTCTCGGTGATCGGAGTCATTGCCCCGATGATCGGACTTCTCGGAACGGTCATTGGAATGATGGGAGCGTTCGCCGTTCTCGGTTCTTCCGGTGTGGCGGATCCCCGCAGCCTGGCCCTGCGAATCGGTGAAGTGCTCATGGCGACGGCGAGCGGTCTCTTCATCGCCATTCCGGCCTTCATTTTTTACTACTACTTCCGCAACCGCGCGACCATCGTCCTTGTGAATGCCGACGACCAGTTGAACCGCCTGGTGGAGGACATTCCTTTTGAAGAACTCGCCGGCGTCCGCATCGGAGAAAACTTCGAGGCGGGAGCAGGTGCCCCGGGAGTTTCCCAGGGATCCCGCAAGGTGTCGATGACCCTCACCACAAACTGCCCCGTCTGCAACGCGGCGATCCAGGCCGGCCAGAACCCCTGCCCGCAGTGCGGCGCCACCCTTGACTGGGCCTGATCTGTCATGTCCGAAGGAGTCAAACCGCACGGCAAGAAGAATGTCCGCAAAGCGGAACAGGAGGTGGATCCTGAGTTCCAAATTGCGCCGATGATCGATATTCTTCTCGTTCTGCTGGTGTTCTTCATGTCCATCAGCTCGACGGAAGTCTTGCAGTCGAACAAGGATGTCCGGCTGCCCATCGCCAAGGAGGCGAAGGACGCCAAGGACAATCCCGGACAGGTCATCATCAATATCACCCACGCCGAGATCAACAACTCGACCGCCATCGAGGTGGACCAAAAGGTCTACCAGTCCCCGATGGAACTCGTGGGCATGTTGAAAAACAAGGTGTCCTCGAATCCCCTGGTCCGCGTTTTGATCCGGGCCGACAGGGAGGTCAAATACGAATACATGCGCCAGTTGCTGGAAGCCATCGGGGCCTCCGGAGTCGGCAATGTCACTTTCTCCGTCGTGGACAAGGAAGCCAACGGCGGCAAACCCTCCTGATTTCTTTCGAAAAACCAACCCCGTTTCCCAACCCAAAACTAGAATAAAATTATGGCAGGTGGTGGAGTATCAGAAGATGGAGATGTCGGATTCCAGATCGCCCCGATGGTGGACGTGGTTTTCGTGCTCCTGTTGTTTTTCATGGCTTCTGCGGGATCACAGGTCATTGAGAAGGAACTGAACATCAACCTTCCCAGTGGACGCAGTCCCATGGCGGCCAGCAGCGTCCCGTCGACCCCGATCATCATCGATATTTTCCCCGATGGGAAGATCCAGAGCAGTGGGAAAGTCTACGATTCCCCCACGAGCAAGGAGCTTCCTGAATTGAAGGCCTGGCTCAAGGACACCATCGCGAAGTTTGGCGACAAGGATCCGGTGATCATCCGTCCCGATCCCCAGACCAAACACGAACGGGTGATGGATGTTCTCAATGCCGCTTCCGCCTCGGGCGTGACCAAACTTTCCTTCAGCTGACGCCTTCCCGCGCCAGCTTCCGGCCGATGCGCATTTTCTGGATCACCGCCGGGGTTGTCGTGGTGCTGCTCGCCTCGGCTCTTGTTGCCGGATCGCTCTGGACCGGCTCCTACATCCGCAGTGATTCTTTCCGCAACCTTCTGACCAGCGTCACAGGCAGGGTCTTTGATGCGAACGCGGGCTTCGGCCCACTCCAATGGACCGGAGCCTCTGTCTATTCCGAAACGGCCACCCTGGAAGGAAATGCCGGTTCCGCCCTTCGTCAGGTCAAGGCCGACCAATTGCGGGCGGAAGTCAACTGGCGGGCGATCTTTTCCGGAGCGTGGCGGGTGGAAGAAATTTCCATTGAGCGACTGGATGGCGTGTGGGGAACCCCTTCCCAACCCTCCCCCGGGCGCACCACGCAGGAACTCACTTCCCCGGGGGCTCTCTCCTCCCTCCTGCCCAAACGCTTTGAACTGGGTTTGCTGCGCATCGGAAAGGCGGATCTGGCCTTTGAAGATGTCAAAGTCTCGAACTCCTCCGTTTCGGTGAAGCCCGATGGTTCCGGATGGATTTTTCAGGGAAATGGCGGCGATCTTCACCTCCCGAAAGTTCCCCCATTGACAATCAATACCTTCCGCGCCCGCGAACAGGGAGGAGATTTTTTCCTCACGGAGGGTCTGTTCCGCCTTGGCGAAAATGGAAAGCTGGAGGCCTCCGGAGAGTCATCGGGAGGCGGCAGACTCCAGCTCTCCTGGGAAGGCGTCCAAACAGGCGACCTTCTGGAAAAAGAATGGAAGAAATACCTGTCCGGCACCTTGTCGGGAAATGCCACCCTCCGCCTCCCCCTCCGGGCAATCGGATCGGCCCGGCTGCAGGATGGCCTTCTGGAAAATGTCCCCCTCCTGGCAACTGTCGCGGAATTTACCGGCAACCCCGCCTTCCGCCGGATGCCCCTGCAAGAAGTCGATGGAGATTTTGATTACAACGGCGGACGCCTCTCGGTCAGCAGGTTTTCCGCCGAATCCAAGGGACTGATGCGCGTCGAAGGAACGTTTGTCATCGGTCAGCAGGGGGAGCTCGACGGAACTTTTGAGATCGGAGTCACCCCCCAAACCCTTCAATGGTTGCCCGGTTCCCGGGAACGGGTCTTCAAAAAAGCCCGCAACGGCTATCTTTGGACCGATCTCAAAATGGGAGGGACCGTCCGACATCCCACGGAAAACCTTTCCCCCAGACTGCTCGAAGCCATGGGGGGAGCAGTGATCGACCAAGGAGAGAACCTCATCAAAGACCCTTCCGGAACAGCTGTGAAAGGGGTTAAAGGCGTTCTGGACCTGCTGCGGCCGCTCGTGCCCTGACGGTTTCCCGGAATCCGGGAACAACTTTTCCCGACAGAGACCACCCTTTCAGGCCATCAGCAATTCCCTTTGTGGAAAGAGAATGCTCAAAACGTGACAATGGGATGTGTGATTTTGTTCAAAAAAAGTCGAAAAAAGTTTTGACTCTCCTGCCACCCACGATAATCACTTGGCACAACACATGCTTGAGGGACACTGAACATGTCTCAGATGGCATGAAAAAACCGGGGGAAACCGGCGGCAACAAAGGCTTCCCCCAAAAAAACAAAAACAAAGGAGAAAAAATCAAAATGAAACTCGCTACCAAAATTGTTTCGATGGTGAGCTTGGCGGCCGTCCTCTCGGGCAGCCCGCTTCTCGCTGGAGATGGCAAAACATTCAAGGAAAAGGTCGTGGTTGAAGAACCCACGAAGTGGTACAGTGCGGCACTCAGCACCGGTTGGGACAGCCTCTACATGTTCCGCGGCGTGAACGTGATTTCCCACGGTGCCTACGGCAACAACAGCAATTACGGCTCGGGACTTTACTGGACCGATCTCAGCTTCACATGGAACATCACCGACAATGACTTCTTGACGGTGGGATCCTGGGCAGCTTTCGGAACACAGTCCAACTACAAAGAAGTGGACATCTACACAAGCTACACCCACACGATCGGCGACCTCGCCCTCAGTGCCGGGTATATCTTCTACTATGTGTTCCCGAACGATCTGGACCTCTACTCGCATGAGCTCAATGTCAAGGCGGCCTACACCTTCGACCTTGGATTCATGTCTGTGACTCCGTCCATCGCCTACTTCTTCAACATCGGACCTGACGTCAGCGGCAACGGTGGTATCGCCAAGGAAGCTTCCAGCTACCTGCTCCTCCGTGTTGATGGCAGCATCCCGGTCTACAAAGACATCGTCGCCCTGGCGCCCTGGATTGCTTACGGAACAAACTTCCAATACAATCCGAAGCTCACCAGCTCGGGAACGTATGACTTCTTCAACGGTGCCAACAACCTCGAGTTCGGACTCGGCCTGCCGGTCAAAATCAACGACGTGATCAGCGTCTATGGTTATGTGGCCTACAGCTACGCCTTCTCCAATCTCTGGGGCACAACCAACCCGAGCACCTGCTGGGGTGGTGCGAAAGTCACCTTCGCGTTCTAAACCGGAAGAAGATTTCACTTAACTACAAAAACCCTCCCGGTTTCGACCGGGAGGGTTTTTTGTTTCCCTCACCACCATGTCTTTCTGGAAAATTCTGCTCGGGGAAAAATGGCTTCTGTTCAGCCTGGCCTCCATGGCCGCCTTTCTGGTGTTTGGCGATCTGTGGTTGAACAATATCTCCAGCACCCCGGCAGCCTGCTTTTTCTTTCTGTGGATCGTTCCCGCCATTCTGTGCGCGGCATTCAGTGTTGTCCGCAGAGCCGATGCCATTGCCCACAAACTGGGAGAGCCTCTGGGAACATTGATTTTGACCCTCAGCGTCACCGGCATGGAAGTGACGATGGTCTCCGCCGTGATGCTCACCGGACCGGACAACCCCACTCTCGCGAGAGATACGATGTTTGCCGTGGTGATGATTGTGCTCGCCGGTTTGGTTGGCGCGGCTCTGCTTATCGGTTCCTTTCGTCACCGGCAACAGGACTTCAACCTGGAAGGGGCTAATGCCTACCTTTCTCTGATTGTTCCCCTGTCCTTTTTCGGCCTGGTGATTCCAAATTTCACCGTCACCACATCGGGCCCGACATTCTCCTCCCACCAAGCCCTTGTCCTGGCTGTCCTGTGTGTGGGGCTTTACGCGGTTTTTCTGGGAATCCAGACCCTGCGACATCGGGAGTTTTTTGAACAAGCCAGCCCGGAAAGCCCCCATACCAATCAGGAAGGCACCCCCTTGTGGATTCATGCCGTTCTGTTGCTGGTGAGCCTGGCCCCTGTTGTTTTTCTTTCCGAGGAACTGGCCCATGTTCTTGATTTCGGGGTCCACAATCTGCATTTTCCGCCCGCCCTCGCCGGCGTGGTGGTCGCCGGACTGATCCTTGCCCCGGAAGGGCTGAGTGGAATCCAGGCCGCCTACCGGAACCAACTTCAGCGCTCCGTGAATCTTCTGTTGGGATCGGCCCTGGCGACAATCGCCCTCACCGTCCCCGCCATATTGGTTGTGGGCTTGATCGGGAGAAAAGAAGTGGTGCTGGGGCTGTCTCCACGGGAGACGATTTTGCTGACAGTCACCCTCGCCCTGTCCCTGATGACCTTCAGTCGGGGAAAAACCAATCTCCTGCAAGGTGCCGTGCACCTCATTGTTTTCCTGTTCTGGCTCTTTTTGGTGGTGGAGGGCTGATTTTACAGGGCAGGTTTTGCCGCCTGCGGGGTCGGCAGGGAACTCTGCTTCCATTGGAGCGGGGTTCCCCGGGGAAGGAAACGAACGGCCCGGCTGATATCCCAATTTGCCATTCGGAAGCCCCCGATGCCGGGGCGGGACATTTGGGAAGGAATGCCGGTCCCATGGAGTCCGTAGGGCAGCGGAGTGGGATTGTCGGACTTGGCGAGATCAATCCAAAGAATTCCCACGGGATTGTTCGGACCCGCAGGAAGGTATTGTTCCGTCGTCAACACCGGCACCGGAGAAGGGGTGGGAGCGGCATCTCCGACAAAAAAGGTATCCGTCGGCTTCGGCGTCTCGCGGGGTTCCTGAAGAGTGGCAAGCCGGGGCCGGGCCATGGCCCCGAGAATCGCCCAACTGCCTTTTCCCCGCAAGCCCGGCCGGGCCGAAGCCACCGGCATGACGGCAACCAGACGGTCGTTGCGATAAATTTCCAGACGGGACAGATCCACTATCGCAGCCGTCACAACATTCGTCGGATCGACCGGCGGCTGCAGCGGGAGATCGAAGGCTTTTTCAATCTGGAAAGGAACGACATTGGGAACACGAAATTCAGTCCCGGCAACAGGCAGAGTTTGGATTCCCGGATTCAGGAGCCGCAGCAAATCCTCCCGGCAGTGAAATTTCTCGGCGACAAATTCCCAGGGCGAACGGTAGGCCAGCATGGAAGAGGTCGTCATTTCCTCGTAGGAAGGCGGAGGAACAGGCGTCGGCTTGGGAGTGGGTTTTCCCTTGGCGGGCGGAGGAGTGTTGCTGTCGGCCGGTTTCTGGGCTTTCGGAGGGGCAATAAAACGAAAATCCTCCGGCTTGAGGGTGTATTTTGTGACCACTTCGCCCACATTGGCCAGTGCTTTGGCCTTGAGCAGCTCGGTATCTCCCACGTCTCCCCGCTGGGTTTGATACAGATAAACCAGCTTCTGAAATTCCAAACTGCTTTTCCCGTCGATGGGCCCCGCGGAAAAATTCTCACGGTCCAGAAACACTTGCAGGAGAAAAACTTCCTGATCCAGGATGGCCGACGGATCGGAGGACGGGGACTTTGCCTTGCCGGCAGCCTTCGCGGCAGGAGGTTCCGGCGGAAGCCCCAGCGCAATACACTCCTCCAGAGTGGGAATCTTCAAAATCTGGCCGATCCGGATCAAATCGTCCTTGAGTCCATTCGCGGCTTTGAGCTGGGCAACAGTAACCCCGTGTTTCTTGGCAATCAGGACAAGCGCATCCCCTTTTTTGACCTCGTAGGAGTTGGCCTGATCCCGGACCACGGGCGGAAGCGGGGTGCCGGGCAGAACGGCCGGAGGAGCCTCGGGAAGCTCCAATCCCCAGTCCTTTTCCTCGGAAGGAACCACCCGCCACTTCCACTTGACCGCCTCCTCAAGCCCGGGCTCGACCCCGGAAGAGGCTCCCTGCGCCAAAACCTCCATGGCAACGGACCCCAGGAAGAAAATCGTCAGGAAAAAACCGGCTGTTCGCTTCAACATGCCTGCACTCTTAGCCTCTGAAGACATTCCGCGCAAAGCGAAACCCAACGGGATGCCGGAGGGAGATTCAATCCATTTTTGTTTTACCACCGCCACACCAATGATAATGAATACGCCAATGACTGCACTGCTGGCACTTGAAGACGGACGGGTCTTCCACGGAGAAAGTTTCGGGGCACGGGGAACAACCGCCGGGGAAATTTGTTTCAATACCTCGATGAGCGGGTATCAGGAAATCCTGACCGACCCTTCCTACCGGGGGCAAATCGTTGCCATGACCTATCCGGAAATCGGAAATTACGGAATCAACGAGCAGGATGTGGAAAGCACCTCGCCCCATGTCCGCGGCTTTGTCATCGAAGAACTCAGCCCGGTGACAAGCAGTTGGCGGGCGTCCAGTTCGCTTCATGATTACCTTGAAAAGAACGGTATCCAAGGCATTCAGGGCATCGACACCCGGGCGTTGACCCGCCATCTCCGCACGCGGGGAGCCATGAGGGCCTGCCTCACCACCGAGATCCGGGATGGAGCGGAAGCCGTCAAACGCGCGCGGGAAATTCCCTACGAAGGCGTGGATTTCGTTCGCGAAGTCACAACCTCCTCCCCCTACCATTGGGATCCGAAGCAAACAGCCAGCCGCCAGTGGGTCGTCAGGAAAACCAGTCACGAAGGACCCGATTTTGACGATCAGGGAAATGCCTATGCTCCGCTCCCTGCCGCTGTCCACAAGCTGGTGGCCCTGGATTTTGGGATGAAAAAAAACATCCTCCGCTCGCTCCGACGCAATGGCTTCGACGTCACGGTCCTCCCCGCCACTTCCTCCGTGGAAGACGTGCTGGCCTCCGAAGCCGACGGGATTTTTCTCTCCAATGGTCCCGGGGATCCGGAAGCACTCACCTATGCGCATGAACTGGTGCGCGGGCTGGTGGGGAAAAAGCCGATTTTTGGAATCTGCCTCGGCCACCAAGTCCTGGCACTGGCCCTCGGAGGGAAGACTTTCAAATTGAAATTCGGCCACAGAGGAGCCAACCAGCCGGTCAAGGATCTCCGCACGGGCAAAATCGCCATCACCTCGCAGAACCATGGTTACGCCGTCGATCCGGATTCCCTTCCCCAAGACGTCGAAGTCACCCATGTGAACCTGAACGATGGCACGGTGGCGGGATTGAAACACAAAACCCTCCGCGCCTTCAGCGTCCAATACCATCCCGAAGCCAGCCCGGGGCCGCACGATGCGGATTACTTTTTTCAAGAGTTCGCCAAAGAAGTTGCGGCGGCCAAGGCGGCAGGAGTATAAGGAGACACCATGGCAAAGCTGCAGATCTTCCTCCCCGACGGCACCAACACTTCCCACGATCTCCCGGAAGGGAAAACCACTGTGGGACGTTTGCCCGACAATTCGCTCCAGATTGACGACGGCTCGGTCTCCAGCCGGCACGCGGAAATCGTCTTCGAAGGCGATTCTTTCCATCTGCACGATCTCGGTTCCACAAATGGAACATTCATCAACGGGGAGCAGGTCACGGATGCGGTCCTGCGACACGGAGACGAGCTGCGATTCGGCGTGGTGGAGACGGTTTACCATGGAGAAGAGGCGTCACCCGACCAACCGCTGCCCGCCACAACGAGTGCCACAGCCGAAGCGGCGAAAATGAGCAGCCGCCCTGCGGATTTTGTCTGCTCCTCGCCCATTCCCAAAAATGTCCGCAGCAAAGATCCCCTTGCCGCCGGCCTGGTCGCCGTCGCGGTGCTTGGCATCCTGGCATTTGCCGCAGCCACGTTCATCATCATGGGAATGACCGCACCGGTCTGAGTCCCCACCGGCGCGAAAAGCGCCTCTTTTTTCATGGAAGAACAAACCGACCTTCTCGCCGTACGCCGGCAAAAATTGGAATCGCTGCGGGCGGCAGGCATTGACCCGTTCGGCCAACGCTTTGAAATCACAGGACGTCCGGGAGAAATCCGCGCCGCCTTCGCCGAGGGAACCCCCGTGCGCACCGCCGGCCGGATCACCGCCCACCGGAACATGGGGAAAAGCCATTTTCTCGATCTCTCGGACAGCACCGGAAGGATGCAGGTCTATCTCCACGCCAAAGAAATCGGCACCGAATCCGCCGTTCTTTTTGACCAGCTGGACATCGGGGACTGGATCGGTGTCGAAGGCGAAACCTTCACCACCAAAACCGGTGAACCCAGCATCAAGGCCAAATCGTTTGTGGTTCTCTCAAAATCCCTGCGCCCGCTCCCCGACAAATGGCACGGAGTCCAGGATACCGAGATCAAATACCGTCAGCGCTACCTCGATCTCATTTCCAACCCCGAGTCCCGCGAGGTTTTCCTCAAACGCATCGCCATCGTTCGGGAAATCCGCCGGTTTCTTGAGGAACGCGGCTTCATCGAGGTGGAGACCCCGATGATGCAGCAGATCCCCGGCGGAGCCGCCGCCCAGCCATTCCAGACACACCACAATGCCCTGGGCGTGGATCTTTTCCTTCGGATCGCTCCGGAACTTTATCTCAAGCGCCTTCTGGTCGGTGGCTTTGGAAAAGTTTTCGAGCTGAACAGAAATTTCCGCAACGAAGGGATCTCCCGTCGTCACAACCCGGAATTCACAATGCTCGAAGCCTACTGGGCCTTCGCGGATTTTGAGCAAATGGCGGCCCTGGTGGAAGAAATGGTCTGTCACCTCGCCCAAACCGTCTGCGGCGGCCATGTCATTGAACACCGGAACGCCGAGGGAGAAATCACGAAATCCATCGACCTCACACCACCTTGGAAACGCGCCCGCTACTCCGACCTCATCCGCGGGGTGAAGAGCGACTGGTATGAACTGTCCTCCCAGGCCCGTCGCGAGTGGTGTGCTGCCAACGGGCTCGACATCTCGCACTGCGTCGAAGACTTCGAGGTCACCCAGCATGTCTTTGAGAAATTGGTCGAGGAAAAGACCCTCAACCCGCTTTTCGTCACCCATTGCCCGAAAGAACTCGTCCCTCTTGCCAAGCAGAACGCCCAGGACGGCTCGATCGTCGATGTCTACGAGCTGGTCATCAATGGCCAGGAGATTTCCCCGGGATACTCCGAGCTCAATGATCCGGATGTCCAGCGTGCCCGCCTCGAACAGCAAAGCGGCGGAGAAACCCAGAAGCTTGATGACGAATTCCTCCATGCCCTTGAGTATGGAATGCCCCCCGCAGGAGGCATCGGCATCGGCATCGACCGCCTGGTCATGATGCTCACCGGCGCCGAAAGCATCCGGGACGTCATTCTCTTCCCCCACATGCGCCCGCGCGCCTGAGGAAACACCACATCATGGCAAATGCTCCCCAGGGTGAACCGTCCGGGGTGACCGCCGGATTTGCAAAAGCCGGCCTCGCCAATGCGCAGGCACATGTCTTTTTGTGCATCGGTCCGGATTGCTGCCAGACCGATGACGGCCTCGCCACCTGGGAATTTCTCAAATCCCGCCTCAAGGAACTCCGTATTCCCGCCATGCGCACCAAAGCCGCCTGCCTTCGCATCTGCTCCGGCGGACCATGGATGGTGATCTATCCCGACGGCATCTGGTACGGTGCCGTCACACCGGAACGCTGCGAACGAATCGTCACAGAACACCTCCAAGGCGGCCGCCCTGTCGAAGAGTGGATCGTCCGCCGACACCCGCTCCCGGGCTCAGTCGCCTGAGAGCCTGTCTGAAAAGGGATGCCTGGCGGATCGCAAGGGAAAAGGGCGGGCGGCAAGGCGCGGCGACGGAGCGTATCCCCTGCGATCCGTGACGGAGCCGCAACACCGCCGGACGCCCTTTTCCTGCCGCAAGCCGTTGGACGGCCATTTTCAGACAGGCTCTGAGGGTTCAAACTGCCGCAGAAGGAAAGTATCGAGCGTTTCACGCGCCTCCGCGGACCATTTTTCGGCCAGAAATCCCACGTAACCATCTGGACGAACAAGAAGTGCTCCGGAGGGAGAAACTCCCGCCCGCTCCGCCGTGCAAATGTCTTCCCCGCGACCAATGGCAAAGACGCGATTCCAGCGCCAGGAGAATTCCCCCCGGCTCCAGGCTTCCGATCCCCAAACAAGCAGGTGGTGTCCGGTTCCCTGAAGCTTCGCCACTTCGGGAAAACGGGAACCCGGACGAACTTTGTGCACCCCAAGAATCGCGCCATGCGATCCCAGAATGGGGCTGTCGATGAGCCGGAGATCAACCATGGAATTCGACATGACCTTGCGGGTGGGATCCTCTGGAGGATCCACCAGCGGGCTGCGCGCAACCGCCATGTCGACCAGAAGAGCGTAGTAGCCATGCATGACATCCGAACTGGCCAGAACCTGCCGTGCGATTTCCTGCCGTTCGGGCTCGTAAGCCTCCAGAAGAAGAGGCTTTCCACCCCGGCGTATGACGGCGGCAATCATCCAGGCCAGACTGGCACCGTCAAGCACCCCACAGTTCAGGCCTTCGCCTCCAAGCGGGCTGCTGATGTGGGCGGCATCTCCGGCAAGAAAACATCGCCCCTGTGAAAAACGCGGGGACATCCGCCGGTGCATTCGATACACCGAACTCCATTGGAGATCGGAAATCGAAAAGGGATTTTCCAAATGCAGATTAATGGCCTTTTGGACGTCTTCCAAACCAGGAGGCGCATCGACATCAAAATCTTCCGGCAAATCGGTCAACACCAGTGAGCGGCCTCCCGGCAATTCAATGATCATGACCATTCCCTGCGGAGAAATCGCCACGGAAATCAGGTTGCGGTGATCATGAACTCCCGACGCGGCCACATCGGCAACAAGATAACGTCGCGGATAGGTCACCCCGCAAAGCCGCTCATGAATCGCCCCCCGGCACGTGCTGTGGGCACCTCCGGCCCCCACAAGATAGTCTGCATGGATGACAAATGGCCGCCCTTCGGAATCGGTGCATTCCACCCTCACACCATCATCGCGCACGGTGATCTCCCCCGCCTCCACTCCCCGCTCCACCACGACACCCAGATCCTCCAGACGCTGGCAAAGAATATCCTCTGTCTGCCACTGGGCCAGCGACCGGGTGTGGGGAAACGGAGAATCCGCAGGAGGAATTGGCGAAAGGAAAGCCTCCTCCCTTCGCGCATCCAGCACCCGCAGCCCCCGCATGGGAAGACTTGAAGCAAGAATGGCCTCCGCCAATCCGGCCCGTTGAAAAACCTCGAGCACTGCGGGCTGAATTTCCGTCGCCCGGGTCTGACGATGTCGCGTGGGTTCCTTCTCGATGACACGGGAAATCACCCCATGCCGCGCCAGCTCGCCAGCCGTGAACAATCCGGTGGGACCGGCCCCCACCACCAGCACCTCGACATGGGACTCTTTCATGCTCCGCTCAATAATCGCCCTCCCAGCAACAGACAAGTGCAAGAATGACACAAAGAACTTCCCACTTTTCAGACCCACAAATGGGGTCAGGCCTTGCTTATTGACATTTTTCCCAATATCCCGTCATCAATCTCCCTGCCTGCTCCCGCGTTCAAATTCCCATTGACCCGGTGCTTCCCGGCTGAAAGCGTTCCCTCGTGGCAGGAAAACGACGACATTCCAGCGGCTCCGCAAAGAAAATCTCTCCGGCAGATTTGACCCGCATGAAGGAAGAGGGACCTTCAGCCCTTGATTATTACCGCACCTCCGGTCTCGCGGAAACACGCTCCCGCGCCACCAATCTCGCCTTCTCTGGAGTTGTCTCGATTTGTGGACTCCTCTTTCTCAAGTGGTCACCGATGACGATGCTCGTATTCATGGTGGCCGACGCGGTCATCACCGTCCTCTCTGATCTGATCCGTCTGCCCATCGCAGGGAAGTGGATCAAGGCCAGCCACAAGCGCGATCATGATGCCGGGCAGATCCTGTTGATTGCCGATGGATTGGAGGATGGGACGGGAGAGCGCCCTGACAATGGATCGGCGCCCAACCCGGGAGTCATTCTCTTTTTTGGAATTGTATCCACTCTTTTCCTGGTGCCCGTTCTGGCCGCGGCGACGGAAAAAACCGGGATTGCCCCGCTTCGCGCAGTTATTGAAGAACCTTGGTTTCCATGGATTGTCGGGGTGGATGCCCTCTGGCGGATCGTTTTCGCTTTTTTCAAAGCCATCCGTGTCCGTCGTTTCCAGCCCGGAGAGAAAATGATCTTTGTGGAGAGCGGCGGAGTTGCCGTCCTTTACTGTGGCCTGCTCGTGCTCATCTGGCTGCCGTTGAACTGGGGAGAAAAAGGTCTCCTCATCCTGTTCTTTGTCCTTTATATTTTCCGACTGTGTTTCGGAATTTTTGCCTGCATTTGGACGCCGAAAGCGGTGGCGAATCTCAAACGCCGGATCGCACAGGGCGATTTCAGTGTGCGAAAAAAATCCACTCCGTGAAAACCGGCCTGACACTGCTTTGCTGTCTGCTCCTCTGCTCCTGTGGAGGAGGAAGCTATAAGGGCTACAAATACAAGCCATATACCGTCCGGGGTGTTTCCTACACTCCCATGAGTCCGCAGGAAGCGGTCGGCTATGTCGAGGAAGGAGTGGCCTCGCACTACGATGAGAGCTTTCTCTTTTTCTTCCCTGGAAAAACGGCCATCGGCGAAAATCAATTTTCCTGGTCGGGTTCCGCCGCCCACAAGACCCTCCCGCTGCCCTGTCGTGTGCGTGTCACAAATCTCAAAAATGGCCGCTCCACCGTGGTCCGGGTCAACGACCGCGGACCTTTCATCGACGGGAGAACTCTGGATGTCACCACCGGGGTCGCCAAGAAACTCGGCTTCCATTCCGCCGGCCTCTGCCCCGTGCGTATCGAGGTACTGAGTGTTGGCGACGGAAAGTGGAAAATCAAAAAGCGGCATTGATCCGCGCTTCCCGAATAACGAAGCACCCCCTTGGGAATAAAATTGTTCCTGTCTCGTTGGAAAATCTGCTGCAACTCTTTCATAAAAAGCGAGTTTCATTGTGACCCATGTGTTTCCGTTTTCCTTCCCCCCTTTTTTCCACTGCCACGTGGTTTGTCACCCTCCTTGGCCTGCTGACAACAGAATTGACGGCAAATGCAGAATCCCCCGGGGAGTCCCGCCCTCCGGTGCCTCTGGGAAAGTTGGAGCCCTTCTGGCGATACAGCGCGGCACTCGGTCCGTTTCTGGAAACCGGATATCCTCTGGTTGAAATTCCGGATTACCTGCAACGCGGAGATTTCCCCTATCGCAAGCGCCCCTTCCCGAAGGAAGTGCCTTTTGCCGATCATCTGAGCATCGTGCGGTTGTTGGGAGGATGTTCAGCCAAAGGAGATGCTCCAGTGGGAGCAACCGATCTGGCTTACCGCGATGCGCAAGGGAAAATTCAATACCGCATGGAACTCCTGAGGCCCCGCCTTCAACCTTATCTCGACCAAGGCTACAAGGATTTCACCCTGGTCCTTGACAACGTTCCCTGGTGTTTTCCGGAAAAGCCGGAAGCAGGTTCTTCGCTCGGACAAAGTTCCCCGCCGCGCGATCCCCGGGAATGGCAGGACTTCATCCACGCGCTCTGCCTGGAATTGAAAGCCATCATGGGCCCGGATGCCGGACAGCACCTGCGGTTCCGGGTCGGAACGGAAAACAACGCCCTGCAGCGTTTCAACGGCTCCCAGGAACAATTTCAGGAGCATTACACCGCCGCCGCAACCGCAGTGAGGGAAGTTTTTCCCGACGCAAAATTTGGCGCCTTCAACATCTCCAGCGCCAATGTCCGCAATCTGGATCGCAATCACAATGTGAAGGCATTCCAGTTGGCGGAGTATTGCCTTCCCAAAGAAGAAAAACCCGTGGCACCCTTTGACTGGGTGGCTTTCTCCCGTTACTACCGGCCCGGGAACAACCCCGTCACCAGCGCCAATGGCTGCCGCGAGGTCTGGGAAGAATTCGAACGGAGGGTGCCGCAACTCGCGGGGGTTTCCCGGGAGATCCATGAATTCGGAATTGCCCCTTTTGGCGAAGTGGAGAAAGGCCAGTTCACCAGCGCCGAGCCGGGTGCCCTGGGCGCGGCACTGACCAGCCAGATGATGTGGCGTTTGCGGGAAGCCGGAATCGACCGGCTCTGGCACTGGCCGCTGGAAGACAAGTTCCGGAACAGAGCCAACCAACTGACAGGCCTCTTCACCAGCCAGGCATGGCTCCTGAGCGTGATGGAATACATGGTCGGCGGAGAAACTTTCCTGTTCGAGCCAATGGAACAGTCCCCGTCCGGAACAAATTACCTGATGGCGGTCTCTTTTCAGAAAGACCGCCTTCTCCTCATGATCTCCGCCTACAACACCGACAGCTCCAAACATGCGGTTGAGAACGTCAAATTCCACATTCCCTCCAACCTGCCCGTTCCCTCCCCGGTCACCGCCCGCTTTGTCCGCCTTTCTCCGGAAAATTCCCCGCACGACGCCATCCGTCGGGATCTCGCCGAAGCCGGTTTGTTGAACAAAGATTTTTCCTCACGTCCCGACCGCCTCGGCACCGTGCGCGAAATGGGAACCGGTCGCGAGGCCGAAAAACTTGTCGGAGATCGTCTGGAAAATTACACCGACGGCTGGGTGGAATCCCTGACCCTCAAGCCTCTGAACGACTCCATTGGAAAAATCGAGCAGGACCCTTCCGGCACCACCCTCACCCTTTCCCTGTCGACACCCGAAGTCCTCGTTATCGAGCTTCGCTGACTTTTTCCAAAGCACCGGCCTCCCTCCGGGCCGCAAGGATCTTCTGTGTTTCCATCGCCCGCTTCCGGGTGATCGGGTAAAAGCTGATCACAGCGAGACCAAGCAGCACCACAATGCCCTGGCCCCAGACGAAATCCAGCTTCAAGGCACGACCGACCGCCTCGGGAACTCCGGTTTTGGCTGCCTCCCCGGCATCAAAACCGATCAGGTTGAGCACCGTGCCGCCCAGCACGGAGGCTGCGGCGACGGCCATCTTCCGCGAAAATGCTCCCACCGAACTGAAGATCCCCTCGCGACGCAGCCCTGTCTGAAGTTCGTCTTCCTCGCAAACGTCGCCAACCATGGTGAAAAAAGTCATCCACGTCCCCTGCAACCCCAGCCCGACAATCACGGTGGAAACCAACTGAAGATACGGCATGTCGGGTCGCAGCGTGAACCAGAGGCTTGCCACCCCGACCAGAGTCACCCCGAGAAGAATCTGTGCCGCCGCTTTTTTTCCGATGCGCGTGCCCATCCAGACCGCAAGAAGAACACTGAGATATGAAACAGCGGCGTAAACAGAACCCGCAAGCCCGCAAAGTGCCAACCCCGCATCCCGGTCTCCCCCGTAAATCAGAAAAATGTTCACATACAGGCTGAGATTCACAAACGTCGCCAGCCCCGCAAGGACGATAATGTTTGCCAGCGCCACAATCAAAAACGGACGGTTTGACGCCGCCTGTTTCAAGGCAACCCAGAAACCTGTCTGCTCCTGGTGCGAGGTCCCCGCGATTTCCCGTCCGAAAACCACCGGCATAATTCCGCCAAAAAGGACGATCACCCCGATGCCGATGCTCACGTAGATGGCTCCGGAAACGGCCCCGCCAAAGCCGTCGTATTCGATCAGACGCGGAAGCCACGGCAGAAGGAACGACGTCGTCATCCCGACATAATTCGGCCACGCCAGCAGACGCGTGCGCTCGTCATAGTCGGTCGTCATTTCAAACCCCAGCGCCTGGTAGGGAATGATGAACACCGTGTAGGCCAGGAAATAGTCGTCCCTTAAAAACTCCTCACAGGCTCAGAGGCAGGCAGGAGATCG
>JADHED010001128.1_pt1 | contig 24720 bp, 17 predicted proteins | sample 8952041 | NCBI WGS metagenome assembly JADHED01 (sample SAMN16124423, study PRJNA663239) | bioreactor sludge metagenome | isolation source: sludge (control) | place: India:Bengaluru | collected 2018-09-08
CCCGACGCGCTAGCGCGCCTGCAGGACGTAGGGCGCGCCGCGCCGGCCGGCACGGACGTGCATACCGCCCCGCTCATCGCCGCGCCCGGCCGCCTGCGCGTGGCCATGGGGCCGGCCGTCAACGACTACGTGGGCGCCGTCATCCGCTTCACGCCGCCACCGACGGCGCGCCCGCCGCTGCGCTTCTGGCTGGTACTGGTGGAACAGCTGCCGGCCGGCGCCGAGGGCAGCCCCGTCGCACGCCATGTGGTGCGCAATGCCTGGCACGGCGAATGGCCCGGCGGCGCGCTGGCCGATCTGCGCCCCATGCGCATTCCCGACGGCGCCCGCGTCGAGCGCCTGGGACTGGCGGGCTGGGTGCAGGACGCCGCGGGGCGCACGCTGGCGGCCGCGCAGGCGCTGTGCGCTGCCCCGCGCTGACGGGGTCGCGGCGCTTCGGGCTCAGCGCCTGCCGCGCACGGGTTGCGGCGCATGCCGCAAGCCATCCACCGCGTCGGTTTCAAAGTGCTTCCACAGCGCTTCGCGTCGCTGCAGGAGCTGCGCCACCTCGCCATGGCGCAGCTGCGCCACGGCCGACACCAGCGCGTTGCCCAGGAAGAACGCCGCGGTATAGGAATCGAACGGTGATGCGTTGGCCGTGCCCACCACCAGGCTGTGGTGCGCGCTGACGACGATGGGCGCAGCCATGCTGTCGGTGATGGCGAGCACCGTGCAGCCCTGGTCACGGAACTGATTCGCGGTCAGCAGCGGGCCGTTGGAATAGCGGCGGATGGAAAACACCAGCAGTACATCCTGCGGCGCAATCCACAGCAGCCGGTCCACGGCCACGGGTGCCCCCGCCCCCAGATCGTGCACACCGGGCCGACACATGTTGAGCTGCGTGGCCAGGTAGGACGACACGGGCGCGCTGTTCTTCTCGGCCAGCACGAACACGCGCCCCTTGGCCGTGGCAACGGCGCGCGCGGCGGCCTCGAAGGCCGCCATGTCCAGCCCCTGGCGCGTGGCGGCAATGTTGTGCTGGTCGTGCAGGAATGCGTCGTCCACGCACTGCGCGATGCTGCGCGCGCTGCCAATCGTGGCGCGCGCGCGCTGCGCGGGGGTCTGCAGCAGGGCCGTGACCTCGGAGCGCGCCTCGCGCCGCACCTCGGCCAGGCTGGCATAGCCCAGCTTGGAAAACAGCCGCACCACGGTCGATGCGCTGGTGCCGGCACGCTCGGCCATGGCGCTGGCGGGGTCGAGCAGCCCGTCGGGATAGCGCAGCAGCAGGTCATCGGCCAGCGCGCGCTCGCTCGTCGTCAGGGTTGCGGCATGGTGTGCCAGGCGTTCGGTCAGCAGCATGGTGGCGGTGGTTGGGGTAAGACGCGCCAAGCATAGCAACGCCAGGGTCATTTGCAATGAACGTTTCAAATAACTATGATTGACGAAATATTCATTTCATCCGCAGTCCCCCATGTCCGACACCCACCCCCACGCACCAAGCGCCCCCCTGCTGCAATGGCTGGCCTCGCAGGAGGGCGCGATGGTCGATCTGCTGGCGCGCATCGTGAACGTGGACAGCGGCAGCGGTCACGAAGAGGGCGTGAAGCGGGTGGCGGCGCTGCTGCGCGAGCGGCTGCAGGCCGCGGGCATCACGGTGCAGACCCTGCCCCAGCCCGGCTGGGGCGAATGCCTGCTGGCGCGCATCCCCGGCAGCAACCCGAACGCCACCGCGCATCTACAGCTCATGGGCCACATGGATACGGTGTTCCCCCTGGGCACGGTGGCCGAGCGCCCCTGGCGCGTGGAGGGCCACAAGGCCTTCGGCCCCGGCGTGGCCGACATGAAGAGCGGTCTGGTGATGAACGTCTTCGTGGCCGAGGCGCTGGCGCGCTTTGGCGGCCACGCCTCGCCCGTGCAGCTGTTTTTCTCGTGCGACGAGGAGGTGGGATCGCCCGCCTGCCGCGAGGTGATCCGCGAGGTCTCCCAGGGCGCGCGCGCCGTGCTCAACGCCGAGCCGGGCCGCATCAGCGGCAACGTGGTGCATGAGCGCAAGGGCTCGTACCGCATCGACTTCGAGGTGCAGGGCGTGGCCGCGCACGCGGGCATCAACCCGGCCCAGGGCGCCAGCGCCATCGAGGCGCTGGCGCACAAGATCCTGAAGCTGCACGCGCTCACCGGCTCGCAGCCCGGCGTGACGCTGAACGTGGGCTGGGTGCAGGGCGGCATGGCCTCCAACGTGGTGGCACCGCTGGCGCACGCGCACCTGGACCTGCGCTACCAGGCCGAGAACGACCTGGAAGCGGTGCTGGCCCAGATCCGCGCCATCATCGAGGAAGAGTCCCTGCCCCGCACCAGCGGGCGCATCGTGGCCCAGACCGGCACCCTGCCCATGGCGCGCACGCCCGACGCGCTGCTGCAGGCCTACCAGCGCAGCGCGGCCCAGATCGGCTTTGCCGTGGAGGGCGAATTCACCGGCGGCGCCGCCGACAGCGGCATCACCTCGTCCATGGGCATACCATCGCTGTGCGCGCTGGGCCCCGTGGGCGGCTATGCGCACAGCGAGCGCGAGTTCTGCGATCTCTCCACCTTCGTGCCACGCGCCCAGGCGCTGGCGCTCACGCTGATGGCGCTGGGCTGAAGCCTTCATTCATTGCCTGATTGGAACCACCATGTCTGCACAACACACACGCCCCACCGACACCACGCGCCGCCAACTGCTGGGCGCGGGCCTGGCACTGGCCGGATCGGCCGCCCTGCCCGCCCTGGCGGCCGACGACAAATACCCCAGCCGCCCCATCACCCTGGTCGTGCCGTTCCCGCCCGGCGGCTCGGTGGACGCCATGGCGCGCATGTACACCGAACCGCTGGGCCGCCTTCTGGGCGTGCCCATGGTGGTGGAGAACAAGCCCGGCGCCGGTGGCTCGATTGGCGCGCAGTTCGTGGCGCGCGCCAAGCCCGACGGCTACACCCTCGTCGTATCCTCGCAAAGCAGCCACCTGGCCAACCCGCTGGTGCAGCCCAACCTCGGTTACGACCCGATCAAGGACTTCGAGAACATCGCCATCCTGGGGCGCCAGCCCAACGTGCTGGTCACGCACCCCAGCATTCCAGTGAAGAACCTTGACGAGTTCGTGGCCTACCTGAAGGCGAACGGCGGCCAGATCAACTTTGGCAGCGCCGGCGCCGGCAGCATGGGCCAGCTCAACGTCGAGGCCTTCCTGCTCGCCATGAACGCCAAGGCCACGCACATCCCCTACCGTGGCGGCTCGCCGCATGTCGCAGCCGCCCTCAGCAACGAGGTGCAGTTCGTGCTGGACAACCTGGTCGTGTTCCTGCCCCACGTCCAGGCCGGCAAGCTGCGCGCGCTGGCCGTCGTGTCTCCCACACGCGTGCCGCAGCTGCCCGACGTGCCCACCTTCGCCGAGCTGGGCTACCCCGCGCTGAATCTGACCTCGTGGACCGGCATTGCAGCACCCAAGGGCACGCCGGCGGCCATCGTGCAGACGCTGCACAAGGCGATCCGCACGGCAGCCACCGAGCCCGCCATGGTCGAGAACCTGAAGAACCGCGGCGTAATCCCGCCCGAGGAAATGACGCCCGCCGCCTTCGAGAAAATGATGAGCGAGCGCCTCGTGTCCTATGGCGAGGTGGTGCGTCGCGCCAAGGTGCGCCCCGAGTAAACCCCTGCGACCCGTGGCGCCAGTGTGGCGCGGGTAAAATCAATCACCGGGCCCAAGTATCTTGCGCCCGGTTTTTTTGTGCCTGTGCAAACAGGGTTCGGCGCCGCCAGCTGCGGCAGTGCCCGCAAAGCCGGAGCCCAAGCCAAGCGCCCCACGCCAGCGCAATCGTGCCCTGGCGACCTTTTCTAAGGAGCTTGGAACCTCATGGAAATCTTCGACTACGACAACATCCTGCTGCTGCCGCGCAAGTGCCGCGTGCAAAGCCGCGCCGAATGCGACACCGGCGTGGAGCTGGGCGGGCGCCGCTTCAAGCTGCCGGTGGTGCCGGCCAACATGAAGACCGTGGTGGACGAGAAAATCTGCGCCTGGCTGGCCACGAGCGGCTACTTCTACGTCATGCACCGCTTTGATCTGGACAACGTGCGGTTCGTGCGCGACATGCGCGCGCAGGGCTGCTTTGCCTCGATCTCGCTGGGCATCAAACAGGCCGACTACGACACCGTGGATCGCCTCAAGGCCGAGGGCCTGACGCCCGAATACATCACCATCGACATCGCCCACGGCCACTCCGACAGCGTGCGCGACATGATCGCCTACCTAAAAAAACACCTGCCCGGCGCCTTCGTGATCGCCGGCAACGTGGCCACGCCCGAGGCCGTGATCGACCTGGAGAACTGGGGCGCCGACGCCACCAAGGTGGGCGTGGGCCCGGGCAAGGTCTGCATCACCAAGCTCAAAACCGGCTTTGGCACGGGCGGCTGGCAGCTGTCGGCCCTGAAGTGGTGCGCGCGCGTGGCCACCAAGCCCATCATCGCCGACGGCGGCATCAGCAGCCACGGCGACATCGCCAAGAGCGTGCGCTTCGGCGCCACCATGGTGATGATCGGCTCGCTGTTCGCGGGCCACGAGGAATCGCCGGGCAAGACCGTGGAAGTGGACGGCGAGCTGTACAAGGAGTACTACGGCTCGGCCAGCGACTTCAACAAGGGCGAGTACAAGCATGTCGAGGGCAAGCGCATCCTGGAGCCCATCAAGGGCAAGCTGGCCGACACCTTGATAGAAATGGAGCAGGACATCCAGAGCTCCATCAGCTACTCGGGCGGCAAGAAGCTCATGGACATCCGCAAGGTGAACTACGTGATTTTGGGCGGCGACAACGCGGGCGAGCACCTGTTGATGTGAACTTTTTGCGCCGCTTTGCCTGACCAGGTCTAAAACTAGTGCATAATCTGCGGCTGTGCTGCAATGCAGCGCCTCTGCAAAGAGAGGGCTCTTAGCTCAGTTGGTAGAGCAGCGGACTCTTAATCCGTTGGTCGAAGGTTCGAATCCTTCAGGGCCCACCAAGAATCAAGACGAAAGCACTTAGCGAGGAATCACTAAGTGCTTTTTTCTTTCGCATGCTGTGTTGTGGGTGCCCGTGCCGGGCAGTCCGGCCCACCCGCAGCCGCCAAGCTTTTGGCATCGCCCTGCAGACCGCCAGGTTTTTTGGTTCCGCACGATGGCCCAACACTCCAGCATCACCAGCTCAGCCCTGGTTCGCCTGCTGTCCAGCATGGGTGGCGCGCGGGTGCACGCCCGCGTTGGCGCCTTTGCCGATGGCCTCAGTCAATGGACGGCCTGGACGGACGCGATTGCCCTGTCCGCCGCGCTTGAACGGCCCCTGGCCGCATCGCCCGTGGCCGACACGGCCGAGGCCCAGACCCGTTACCAAACCCAGCACAGCGCCTGCGAGCAGCTGCGCGGCCTGCTGACCCAGGCCATTGCACGCGAGACCGAGTCCGTGGGGCGATCGCCACTCGAAGCCGCGCAGGGTTTTGCCGCCTTCCGGCAGTGCCATGTGGCACGCCAGCAGGCCATGGAGCTGGCGATCGAGCCACTGCGCGAGCGGCTGCGGGCAGCGTTGGCGGCCTGCGGCCCCGCACAGACCCGCCTGGCTGCCGTGGACGCCGTCATGGCCCAGGCCCTGGCGCCGCAGGAGCGCCGGCTGCTCGGCGCGCTGCCCGGCTGGCTGGAGAAGCGCTTTCGGCAAGAGGGTGCCGACGAGCTTGCCGAGCCCGCCCGCTGGGACAGGCTGCGCCATGAGCTGCAGGCGCTGCTGCTGGCCGAGCTGGGACACCGATTGCAACCCATCGAGGGGCTGCTTGCGGCCCTTCGCCCCATTCCGACATCGCCTTGTTCATGAATAAACCACTTTTTGCCGCCGTCTTCGCCGCCGGGCTGGCCAGCGTGGGCTGGGTCGGCTCCGGCTACCTGGCCTCGCACCCGCTGGCGCTGGTTACCACGCTGCTCATTACCGGGTTCTACCTGCTGGGGGCGCTGGAGCTGCTGCGCTTCACGCGCGCCAGCGCGGCCCTGGCGACTGCGCTGCGCGGGCTGACGGCCCCGCCGCAGCAGCTGGCCGACTGGCTCGCGCCCCTGCCCGACACCCTGCGTACCGCAGTCCGCCAGCGCATCGAAGGCACCCGCGCGGCACTCCCGGGGCCGGTGCTGGCGCCCTACCTCAGCGGTCTGCTGGTGCTGCTGGGCATGCTGGGCACCTTCGCCGGCATGGCCGTGGCGCTCAGCGGCACCGGCGTGGCGCTGGAAGGGGCGCAGGGCCTGGCCGCCATCCGCGATGCGCTCTCGGCCCCGGTGCGTGGGCTGGGGCTGGCGTTCGGCACCTCGGTGGCGGGCGTGGCGGCGTCGGCCGCCCTCGGGCTGATGACGGCCCTGGCGCGGCGCGAGCGCATTGAGGCCGCGCAGCAGCTGGACGCCGCCATGGCCTCGGCCCTGCGCCCGTTCTCCAGCCAGCACCAGCGCGAAACCCAATTGCGCCTGATGGAGCAGCAGGCACAGCTGCTGCCCGAGGTGGCCGAGCGCATGCAGGCCTGCATGGCCGCCCTGGAGCGCCAGCAGCAAACGCTGGGCGAGCACCTTGAAGCCGAGCAGACACGCTTCTATCGCAGCACCGAGCAGGCCTTCCAGAGTCTGGCCACGTCGGTGCAGCACAGCCTGATCAGCAGCGCCGCCGCAAGTGCCGAGCGCACGGGGGCGGTGTTGCAGCCAGCTGTGCAGGCCACCCTGGCGGGCCTGGCACAGGAGAGCACACGCCTGCAGAACGCCATGGCAGAGCAGCTGCGCCAGCAGCTTGACGGCCTGGCGACCCAGTGGGGCCAGGCCACGGCGGCCACGGCCACGCACTGGCGCCAGGCGCTGGCCGCGCACGAGCAGGCCAACACCGCGCACAGCCAGGCACTGGGCCAGGCACTGTCACAGTTCACCGACGGGTTTGCACAGCGCGCCACCGCCTTGGCCGACCAACTGGCAGAGCAATCCGCACGGCAGGCCGACGCGCAGGGCGCCCACTTCCATGCGGCACTGGCCCAACACGGCCAGCAAGCCCGCGAGCTCACCGCCCTGCAGCAGCAGGCCCTGCAAAGCGCCACCGACACCCTGGCCGGCCACGCCGCGGCGCTGCAAACCACCGTGGGCCAGGCGCACGAAACGCTGCAGACCCGCTGGGCGGCGCACGACGCAACCCGCCTGGCGGCCTGGACGCAAGCGCTTGAGACACAGGCCGCCGCCCTGCATACCCAGTGGCAGCAGCACAGCGCCCAGGCCCAGGGCGACCTGCAGCAGCTGCAGGCTGCGCTGGCACGCACGGCCGACCACATCGACACCCAGGGCCAAGCGCAGGCCCAGCGCCTGCTCGACGCCTTGGCCCAGCGCGCCACGCAGGACGAGCAACGCCTGGCCGCCTGGGCCCAGGCCCTGCAGACCGAGGCCGCAGCCCGCCAGGCCCGGCAGCACGAGCACGACACCCAGGCCGAGGCCCGGCTGCAGCAGCTGCAGGACGCGCTGGCCCACACGGCGCAGCAGTTGCAAGCGCAAGGCCAGGCGCAGGCCCAACATTGGCAAGAGACGCTGGCGCAGCACAGCGCCGCCGACGGGCAACGCCTGGCCGCCTGGACGCAGGCCCTGCAAACCCAGGCCGAGCAGCAGCACCAGGCCCTGCAGCAGACGGCCGCGCAGGCGGCGGCAGAGCAGCAGCAGGTCAGCGCGGCACTGGCCGATGCGGCCGGCGAGATCACGCGCCAGTTGCAGGCCCAGGCCCAGGGCACGCTGGCCGAGGTGGCCGCCCTGCTGCAGGCCGCGGGCGAGGCGCCGCGCGCTGCCGCCGAAGCCATGGGCGAGCTGCGCACCCAGCTTGCCGACAGCCAGGCGCGCGACGACGCCATGCTGCAGGAGCGCGGGCGCATTCTGCAGGCGCTGAACGCGCAGCTCGAATCGGCGCGCGCCGCCGCCACCGAGCAACGCAACGCCATCGACGCGCTGGTGCAATCGTCCACCAGCATGCTGGAGCAGGCCCAGGCGCGCTTTGATGACGCGCTGCAGGCCCGGGCCGCACAGCTCGAAGGCGTGTCCACCCAGATCAGCGGCAGCGCCGTCGAAGTAGCCAGCCTGGGCGAGGCCTTTGGCTGCGCGGTGCAGCTCTTTGGCGATGCCAACGCACAAACGCTGGCGCAGCTGCAACGCATCGAAGCCGCGCTGACCCGCTCCATGGCGCGCAGCGACGAGCAGCTGGACTACTACGTGGCGCAGGCGCGTGAGGTGATCGAACTGAGCGTGGGGGCGCAAAAGCAGATCATCGACGCGCTGCAGCAACTGGCGGCCCAGCGCGGTGAGGTCGCCGCGTGAACGGGGGCGACAGCCTGGACGACTCCATGGACGACGCCCTGGACGGCAGCGTGCCGGTCTGGGCCGCCTTTGGCGACCTGATGGCCGGCGCGTTGGGGGCCTTTGCACTCATCCTGGTGGCGGCACTGGGCATGCAGATGGAGCTGTCCGAACGGCTGCGCACCGAGCAGCAGCAGCGCGCGCAGCAAGAGCAGCGGCTGACCAGCCTGGAGCAGGCACTGGCCGGCCCGCTGGCCGCCGGCCGCGTAACGCTGGCCCATGGCCGCATCGGCATCAGCGGCAGCGTGCTGTTCGCCTTCAACTCCGACGAGCTGCAGCCCGAGGGGCGGCAGCTGCTGCACAGCCTGGCGGGCCCGCTGGCGGCCTACCTGCGCCAGCGCGGCGAGATCCTCATGATCAGCGGCTTTACCGATGACCGGCCGATGCGCGGCGGCGGGGCGCAGCGCTTTGCCGACAACTGGGAGCTCTCGGCCCAGCGCGCCCTCACCGTGACCCGCACGCTCATCGACGAAGGCATTCCCGCGTCCGACGTGTTTGCCGCCGCCTTTGGCGCCGAGCAGGCCGTGGCCTCGAACCAGGACGCCGCGGGCCGCGCCCTGAACCGCCGCGTGGAGATGGCCCCCATGCCGCGCCCGGCGCGCGAACCGGCGCCCGCACAGTGAACCCCACCATGATCCCCGCCGCGCATGCCGAAGCAACGGCCGCAGATGGCGCTTTGAAGCCCCCGCCGGCGCCCGGTGCGGCAGCCGTGCGCCTGCTGTGGGCGCACGCCCTGGAGCAGCGCGCTGCCGCCCAGCCCGAGCCAGTGCGCCAGCTGCTGGCCGCAAGGCTGGCGGCGCTGGCACAAGACGAACCGCCAGCGCATGACATGGCCCCTGCCGACCCGGCCGACGCCCCACCTGCGCCCGCGCGCGGCCCCCTGGGCCGCCTGGCCGATACCCTGGGCCAGGGCCAGGCGGACGGCGCCCCAGCCGCACCGTTGACCACGTCGCCCGGCCAGCCCGCGCCCGAAGCCGCACCCCCCGAGCTACAGGCGCTGCAGCGCTTTCGCTCCACCTGGTCGCGCCTGGCCGCCGAGGAGCGCGTGCAGCAGGCCCTGGCCCAGGTGCCGCCGCAGGCCGGGCCGCTCAACTCCAGCCAGCTGGTCTATCGCGCGCTGCTGCTGATGCGCGACACCGCGCCCGAGTACCTGCAGCGCTTCGTGCCCTATGTGGACGCGCTGCTGTGGCTGGACACCATGCAGTCCCCCAGCCCGGCGCAAGCCACCCGCGCCGGCACGCGGCGCAATGCCGGCGCGGGCAAAAAGCGTTGATGGCGCCGCCAGCTTGTTGACGCTGGTCCCGAACTGGATCGCGTCCTTCGCCGCAAGGACGAGGATGACCACCCCACGGGGCCGGAGCAATGAGGGTCAGAGCCCCTGCCCCGCCTCGGGCACATAGACCATGGAGCCGTCTTTCATGCGGTAGGCCACGCCGGCCTTCTCACCATCGCCCTCGCCGATCTCGCCGCTGGACTTGTATTTCTCGATCTTCTCGCCGCGCTTCTGGATGACCTCCATGGTGGGCTTGCCGGCGTCGGTGATGACGGTGACGTCCTGTTTGGAGAACGGGCTGAGCAGCGGGTTCTTGGCCACGGTGATGAGCAGCGCGGCGATCACCACCAGGAACACGTCGATCAGGTTGACCACCGACAGGATCGGGTCGTCGGCTTCGGTTTCGTCCAGAAATTTCATGCCTGGCTCCCCGCCTCGGCCATGTGGCCCGCGGCCGGGGTGCGCACGCCCTGGTGCTGCAGCCACACCAGCTCTTCGGCCAGCCAGCGGCGCTGCACCGACACCACCCAGAAGGTGATGGCGGCCGCAATCAGCGCCAGGATCACCGCCGCAAAGGCCACGGCGAGGTTGTCCGACACCTGGCCCAGGTTGCCGTCGGACAGGCCCTTGAGCGCCGGCCCCATGGGGATCATGGTGGCGATCAGCCCCAGCATGGGCGCGACGCGCGTGGCGATGCGCGGCAGCTCCAGAAGCTGGTGCGCCTTCACGTCCAGCTCGTCGGCGCTGGCACCGGGCCGCGCCTGCGCCCAGGCCAGCAGGTGGTGGCCGCGCGTGACGGCGGCCCCCATGCCGGCGCGGCGTTGCCACCACTGCATGGCAAACACGCCCAGCAGAAAGAAGGCATAGACGAACAGCAGCGCAATCGCCACCAGCGTCGGGAACAGAAAGACCTGGCTGGCCTGGTACATCAGGGATTCAAGCAAATGGCTCATGGATACAACTCCGTGGGGATGAAATCAGTCAAGGAAAAAAGTGGGGGCGGGCAGGAACAGTAGCGCCGCCCCTACCACTTGCCTTCCAGCGTGAGCAGCCAGGTGCGCTGCCCCGCCTCGCTGGATGCCAACAGCCAGGGCTGGCCGCCCTGGCTAGATTCGGCGCTGCGCCAGCTGTCCTCGCGCAGCAGGTTCTGCACCGACAGGCGCAGGTTCAGCGCCGGCGTGAGGCTGCGCACCAGGTGCGCGTCCACCAGGTTGCGCGATCGCGTGCTGGCCTGCACCTCGCCCGGCACCTGGGTGCGCACGGCCGCCATGTGCTGCCACTGCAGGCCCCAGGTGGACTGCCACGCGGGCAGGCTGCCCTCGTAGCCCAGGGTGAACTGGTAGCGCGGCAGCTCGCGCGTGTCGCGGGTGATGCCCAGCAGCGCGTCATCGACCCGGCCGCGCGGCAGGGTGAACTGCGCGCGCAGGCTGCCCTGGCGGCCTATCCAGTCCTGCAGCCACGGGGCCTCGCCATTGATCTTGGCCGACAGCTCCAGGCCCCAGTGGCGCGCGTCGCCCTCGTTGTAGGGACGGTCCACCCAGCGCGTGCCCTCCCACAGCGTGCGCCGCTCGATGAAGTCCTGCGTGCGGCGCACATAGGTGTTGATGCCCAGCACGCCGCCCTGCACATGGCGCTCCAGCCCGGCCTCCAGGTTGGCCACGCGCTCGGGCCGCAGCCAGGGGTTGCCGCCGCGGTCGCTCTCCAGCGGGGTGTTGGCCAGCGCGCTGCGCGAGGCCACGCGCGAGAGCTCTTCGAGCTTGGGGAAGCGGATGGCGCCCGACAGCGACGTGCGCGCCACCCAGCCCTTTGCGGCCTCCCAGCGCAGCGCCAGCGACGGGTCCACCGCGCCGTGGCTGCTGTCGCGCTCCGTTGAGCGGATGGCCATGCGTTCGCCGCGCAGGCCGCCGGTGAGGGTGAGCGTCGGGCCCAGCTGCCATTCGTCCTGCAGCCACAGCGTCTGCTGGCCGGCGCGGCCGACAAAGCGAGTGTCGCCGGCGTAGGCGCCGACAAGGCCCTGCCAGTCGTCGCGGCGGTGCTGGGCCGCATCCAGCCCCACGGACAGCAAATGCTCGCCCACGGCCCGGTCATAGCGCAGCGATCCGCTGTACTCGCGGTCTTCACGGCGTTCGCTCTCCTGCCAGCTGGCGGCGGCAGCGCCCAGGCCCAGGCGCTGCCGGTCGGCGTTGCGCCGGCCTTGCATGACGGATGCGCGCCCCGTCCACTTGCCCTCCCAGGCGCGCCACTCGGCCTCGCTGCGCAGGCGGGCAATGCGGATGCTGTTGTCCTCGCTGTCATGGCGCTGAAAGCCATCGCTGCGCAGGGTGTCGGTGCTGCGGTCGCCGTCGTTGTAGTACAGGCTGGGCCACAGCGTGAGCTGCCCCGCGCCACCGCGCCAGGCCAGGCGGGGCGAGAAGATGAACTCGCGCAGGCCGTAGCGGCCGTGCTCGTGGTCCTGCTGCAGAGCGCCGCCGGGCAGGCTGCGCAGCAGGGTTTGATCGACCGGCATGGCGTGGCGGTTGAGCGTGAGCGGCAGCAGCCAGCTAAAGCCCCCCTCGCCGCCGCTGCGGCTGGCGGTGAACTGGCCGTTGGCCTGGTCGCCGCGCTGGCCCGCCGCCAGCTTGACGCTGGTGGCCGCGCGCGCCACCGGCCGGCGCATCACCAGGTTGACGGTGATGGGCGCGGCGCCGCCAAACTCGGCCGAGCCGCCGCGCAGGATCTCCACGCGCTCGAGCTCCCCCGAGGGCATGCGCCCGATCTCGGTGAGCGCAAAGCGCGCATTGGCCGTGGGGCGTTCGCCGTTGACGAGAAACTGCACGCCATCGCGCGACATGCCCCGGGCGCGGGCGTTCATGCCGCCGTCGGCGCCATGCTCGCCCGCGTCTATGCCGGGCAGCTTGCGGATCAGCTCGCCCACGGTCAGGCCGCCAAGCGCCTCGATCTCCTTGCGGTCGATGATGGTTTTTTGCGTGGCCGCCTCGCGCTGCTCCTCCAGCGCGTCGCTGGTGGCGCGCACGGTGACCTCGCCCAGCTGGCGCTCTGGCGCTTCCGGCTGGGCCTGTGCCTGGGCCGCGCAGGCGACGGCCAGCAGCAGGCCGGCAGCGCGCCACTGATGCATTACATCAAAAGACATGTCACTATAATTTATGTAGCTGTTAGCGCTTACCTATCAAGCGCTATAGGCCGTTTTGTTCAATATTCCCACCCTGCGCTGCCACCAGCCGCCGCCCAGCACCACGGCGCCCAGCGCCAGGGCCACCAGCAGGGTGTGCAGCGGCGCCGGCGCGTGTTCGCGCACCTGCTCCACCACCTTGTCCAGCCGCATGCCGCTGATGGGCGGCGGTGGCGGCGGCGTGGCTGCTGCGGCCTCGGCCGGCGGGGCCGGCTGGGCCGCTACCGGTGCCGCAGCCCCGGCGGCCGGCGGCGTGCCGGCGGCCAGGCCAAAGCCGGCAGCGCCCTGCCCTGCGCCCACGTAGCGCTGGAAGGCGGCGTTGTCGCTCTGAACGTCGTAGCGCTCGGACAGATCGCGCCAGCGCTCCTTCAGCTCCCGGACGGTGGCGGCGTCGGCCTGCCAGTAGCCCTGGCGCGCGGCCTCCAGCATGCGCTCCATGGTCTGCGCCAGGGCGTGGGGGTTCTTCGTCTCGAACCAGTCCTTCAGGCCCAGCTGGTGCTTGTCGCGCACGTAGACGTCGACCATCTCCTGCCACTGGTCGTCGCGCACGATCTCGCGCGCGGTGGCCGTCCAGCCCCAGAAGTTGTTGGTGGCGTCCAGCACCTGCAGCGTGCCGGCGTAGCCCTCCTTCATCAGGCCCTGGATGTAGCCGGGGTGGAACTGGCGCGTGGCCAGCTCCTTGGCCAGGAACTGCGCCGCGCCCTCGACCTTGCCCGAGCCGCTGCCGCGCAGGTTGCTGATGTAGAGCTCGGGCGCCTTGCCGTCCAGGTGGCGCACGGCCAGCGCGATGCCGCCCAGGTACTGGAAGGGGTCGTCGGTGGTCAGCATGCCGTAGAGGTTGGAGCTGCGCGAGAGCACCGCGCCCTCGGTGCCGCTCAGGTGCTCGGCGTAGAGGTTGACGGCCTTGCCGCCCTTGCCCTGGCCGGTGCCCGCCACGCCCGCCGTACCCCAGTCCTTTTCGTCCGGGCCGTAGGCGAACTGCATCTTGGACAGGTAGAGCTCGGCCATCTTGCGGTCGCCCTCTTTCTTGCCCTTCCAGGTGTCGGTGGCCAGCGCGGCGTCGTCCAGGCCGGTGCCGTAGCGCCCGCTCTCGGAGGCAAAGATGCGCGTGGCGCCGGCCAGCTCGGCCGCCTTGGGCGAAGCCCCCTGGGCGATGAGCTTTTGCGCGATGCGCCGGGCGTTCTGGGCCACGGGGTTATCGGTTTCTGCAGCACGCGACGCCAGCAGCACGGCCTGTGCAAGCTGTTTCATCACATTGGGGAAATGGTCGCGGTACAGGCCGGTGGCCGACAGCACCACATCGACCCGCGCGCGGCCGAGCTGCTCGCGTGGCACCAGCTTCACGCCGCTGACGCGCCCGCCGGCGTCCCACACCGGCTCCACGCCCAGAAGCCACAGGGCCTGCGCCTCCAGCATGCCAAAGTGGCGCATGGTCTCGACCGACCACAGGCTGAAGGTGAGCTTGCTCGGCTGCTTGCCGTGCAGGCGCCGGTGCTCGGCCAGCATGTTCTCTGCCGCCTGCTTGCCGGCCTCCCAGGCCTGTTTGGTGGGCACGCGCGAGGGGTCGAAGCCGTAGAGGTTGCGGCCGGTGGGGTAGGCGTCGGGGTTCTTGATCGGGTCGCCGCCGTAGGAGGTGGGCAGGTAGCGGCCGGCCAGCACGTCCAGCAGGCCGCTCAGCTCGCCCTGCGCGCCCAGGTTGTCATATGCCACCTTGGCCTTTTGCAATGCTTTTTGTAGCTGCTCAGGCATGCCATTTGTGGCCTCGCCTTCGATCACATGCTTTTTCAGGATCTGGTAGGGCCGGGTCTGCGCCAGCTTGTCCCAGGGGCCGACCAGGGCCTCATCAACGTCGGCCGCGCTCACGCCGGCATGCAGCGCGGCGGCCTCCCAGAAGTCCTTGCCCAGCATGAGCAGCACCGTGCCCAGGCGGTGCAGTTCCGCAGGCGCCCGGCCCAGGCGGTGCAAGCCCTGGGGCTGGGCGGTCTGCGCCAGCTCGTGCAGGTGGGTGTGCAGTTCATGAACGAAGGCGGCAAAGTCGGTTTTCACCCGCGCCTCGGTCCAGCCCATGTCGGCAATCACGCGCTCTTTTCTAGCGGCGGCCAGCAGGTCGGCGGCCATGCGCTCGCGCACGGCGCCGTCGTCCTGCGCCTGCCACTGGTGCAGCAGGTCGTGCATTTGCGTCAGCGCGTCGTGCAGGCCGCCGGGGGCAAAGGGTGGGGTCTGGTGGCTGACTATTGTTGCGCGGCCGCGGCGCTTGGCCTGGGTGGCCTCGCCAATGTTGTCGGCGATATAGGGGTAGGCCACGGGGATGTCGCCCAGCGCCAGCAGCGGCGCGTCATGCACCGACAGGCCGCGCTCCTTGCCCGGCAGCCATTCCTGCGTGCCGTGGGTGCCGTAGTGCACCAGCGCGTCGTTCTTCTGGCGCGTCCACAGGTAGGTGGCCAGGTAGTGGTGCGGCGGCAGGTCGGTGGTGGAGTGGTAGATCTCCTTCTCCTTGGCGCGCGCGTCGGTGCTGCCGGGGGCCGCGCCGCTGCGGCCGGGCTGGGGCAGCAGGGTCACGTTGCCCAGCTGCAGACGCGGGATGATGAAGTAGGCTTGGCCGTTCTGGCGCAGCACCCAGGGGGATTTTTCGGGCTCGCCCCAGGCGCGGCGCAGCTCGTCCTGCGTGGCCTGGGGCAGGCTGGCCAGCCAGGCGCGGTAGTCCTTGACCGGCAGCAGCTCGGCCAGGCCGTCGCGCAGCAGCGGCTCCAGCATGCCGGGGCGATAGCTGGGCGCCAGCAGGCGCTGCAGCAGGGTGATGAGATGGGTCTCGTCGGGCGTCTCGGTGCGGTAGCCGGCCTGCGCCATCACGCCCAGCGTGTTCTGCAGGCTGAGCGGCACGTTGAGGAACGAGGCGCTGAGGTTCTTCTCGCCCGCCGGGTAGTTCCAGAACATCACGGCCACGCGCTTGTCGGCATGGGCCATGCGCTGCAGCTTGACCAGGTTGAGCGCCTTGGCGGCCACGGCGGCGGCTTGGGGCGCAATGGGCATGATCTGCTCGTCGCCCTTGCGCATGGCGGACGCCACCTGGATGTCGGTGATGCCCGCGTACTCGGCCTGCGCCAGGTAGAACGGCACGTCCATCAGCGCAATGCCCTGCTGGCTGGCGGCCCATTCGGCCTCGTCGCCGCGGCGGTAGGTCATCGCCTGGATCACGGGCAACCGCAGGCGCTCGAACTCGGCACGGCGCTCGTCGGCGAGCAGGGTGATCTGGGTGTTGATGAGCGCGTCCGCCAGCACGGGCGTTCCGGGGCCGCCGGGCTGCAGCACCTTGGAGAAGCCGCCGTCGCCCATCATGGGTGTGTAGAACGGCAGCGCCACGGCGCCGCCGGCCTCGATGCGCGCCACCATGTCGTCGATGTAGGCGGTCTGCATGGAGCCTATGTATTGCTGGTGCAGCGACAGCGCCACCACCGGTTTGCGCTGCGCCGCCCCGATTGCCACGCCCTGGCCACGCAGGTAGGCCAGCGGGTCGGCCGTCACCAGCCCGGGCAGGCGCGGGTGGTAAATGGCGGTCTTGGGGAAGACCACCGGATCGGGCGCGGCGGCCAGCGCGTTGCCGCCCGCCAGCTGCGCCGCCAGGGTGGCAAAGAAGCCCTCGAAGTTCTGCCGCCCACCGCTGGAGTAATAGGTGATCAGGCGCCGCGCCACGGCCTCGGGCAAGGCGCCGCCCCAGGCGGGGCGCGCGTCGTACAGCCAGGCGTTGGGCGCCTTCAGGCCGGGCAGCGCACGCGCCAGGCGTTCGCGCACCTCGTCCTGCTGGTAGCTGTCGAAGAACACCGCGTCGCGCCCCTGCCACAGGCCGCCATCGACATCGGCCGGCAGGCTGCCCAGGTAGCGCACCTCGATCTGGATGCCGTGCGGCCGCGCAATCTCCTGCAACTGGTGGAACTTGCCCTGCGGCACGTTGCCGGTGGCGATGAACAGCACCGACGCGGCGCGCGCCGCGCCGCCCCAGAGCAAGAGCGCGGCGCAGAGCAGCCAGCGCAGTTTATGAATATTGGTCAAATTGGCCTCCTGCGCTTTATGGTCAAGCGCTAGCAGCTACTATTTTTATAGTCAAAAGTCCAGGCGGGCAGACACGAACACGCGCCGCCCCTGCTCGGCATAGCCAAAGTTGGGCGACTTCTCGGCCAGGCGCACGTTGCCCAGGTTCTCCAGTCCGACGCGCAGGTTCACGCTTTGCGTGGCGTTGACCTTGAGCGCATGGCCGACGCTGACGTCAAACAGGGTGTAGGACGGCAGATCGACGCCGTAGCTCTCCTGGCTGCCGGTGAACTGCAGGCCCACGCGCGCGTCCCAGCCAGCCTGGCGCCAGGCCAGATGCGATGCCACGCTGGTCGTGGGCCGGTCATTCAGGCGCTTGCCGGTGGCCTTGTCGCGCGTGCGCAAGAAGGTGGCGTCCGTGCCCCAGGTCAGCTGCTTGGTCAGTGCCAGGGTGAAGCCGGCCTCCATCCCCTGGATGCGCGCCGAGTCCACGTTGTCGTACTGGTAGATCCGGCGCGGGCCGATCTGCTGCAGCAGGCGGTAGGTGATCAGGTCCTTGACCTCGGTGTGGAAAGCCGTGGCGCGCAGCGACAGGGTCTCGCTGGCCTGCCAGTCGGCGCCGACCTCGAACGAGTTGGAGCTTTCGGGCTGGATGTTGCCGTTGCCCAGGAAGCTGTGCGGCCCCTCGGCGCCGACGTAGTTGGGCGAGATCTGCTTGAGCGTGGGCGCCTTGAAGGCATGGCCGTAGCCGCCCTTGACGACGAGCTGCGGGCTGGCCTCCCACACCAGGTAGGCGCGCGGGCTGAGCTCGGAGCCGAACAGGCCGTGGTGGTCGGCGCGCAGGCCCAGGGTGGCCGACAGGCTGGAGGTCAGCGCAAACTCATCCTGCACGAACAGCGCCTTGTGCGTCACGTCGTCACGGCCACCGGTGGCCGTCAGGCCGGCATTGACCAGATCTTCCTTGCGCCACTCGCCGCCAAAGGCAATCTGGTGGCCGCCGCGGCGCAGCGTGACGTGGCCGTCCACCACGTCGTCGGTCATCTCCTGCGTGCGCGTCGGCGTCACGCCATTGGTGCGGCTGTTGACCACGCTCATCTCGCTGCGGTAGGCGCGCAGCTGGGCCTTGGCATCGCCAAACTTGCCCGTCCAGCCGACATGGGTCTGGCGCCGGTCCAGGTCGTAGCGGTTCTCATAGGCGCGGCCGGCGCTGCTGACGTCGTCGTACAGGCGCCGCTCCTTGCCGTCGCTGATGCCGGCCTCCAGGGTCTGGTTGGCCGTCAGGTCGAACTCGGCATGCACGCCCAGGTTGCGCGGCCGGCGGCCTTCGATCTCGCTGTAGCGCGGGTCTGCGGCGTCCGCCGTGGGGTTGCTGTGGGCGTATTCGGCGTTGACCGACATGCGCGCGCGCTCGCCCAGCGGGCCGGCGGCAAACACCGATGTGCCGAACTGGCTGGCCGCGTCGCTGCTAACGCCGGTGCCGCCGGAGACGCCGACCGAGCCGACCCAGCGATCCCTGGGCTTCTTGCTGATGATGTTGATCACCCCGCCCAGGGCCTCGGAGCCGTACAGCGCCGACATCGGGCCACGGATGATCTCGATGCGCTCGATGGCCGACATCGGCAGCCAGCCGTACTGGTAGTCGGAATGGCCGATCACGTCATCGCTGGCGCTGATGCGCCGCCCGTCGATCAGCGTCAGCGTGTGCTTGCCCTCCAGGCCGCGCAGCGCCAGCGTCTTTCTGCCGCCCACCTGGCGCCCCTGCAGCGTGATGCCCGGCGCGCCGCGCACGGCGTCCAGCAGGTCCGCCGCGTTCTTCTCGGCCAGATCTTCGGCGGTAATCACGGTGACGCTGGCCGGTGCTGTGCGCACGTCGTGCTCGGTCATGGTGGCGGTCACGGTGACGGCGGGCAGGCCCCGGGCGCTCGCCTGGGCCACGGTTTCGGTCTGCGCCTGGCTGGCGCCAGCGATCAACAACATTGCCGCCAGGGCAAGCGGATGGCGGCGGCAGGGTACGAAGAATGCGTTGCTCATAAAAGTCCAGTCATAAAACCGCAGTGGCTGGACGCTGGCGCCGCAAGGGTGCGCGTGGGGCTGGGCGGAAAGTAGAAGAAACACGACACATCAGCGCCGCCGGCCGGCAAGCGCCCTTGCACCGCCGCCCGATGGCGGGCGCGCAAGAGACACCGGCCAGAGGCTGCGGCGGCAAAAGATTGCGCGGCATTTTATACAAGTTAATGCAAGTCATTCGCATTCGTCATGGCATTCAATGTGCATTCAATGACGCGAATGACCTGCCTCAACCATTGCGCAGATAGGCGCCACGCCGTATCGGTGACACCACAACGCCGCCTGCCCCCAGGGGCGCCGATAATGCGCCCCACCATGCCCCTGCTGCGCAACCCTCCCTGCCTGGCCCGCCTGCTGCTGGCCTGCTTTGCGTTGTCGCTGGCAGTGGCCATGGCCGCGCCATGGGTGCAGGCCCAACCTCTGGAGCGCCTGTGCTCGGCATCTGGCGACACGCGCTGGGTGCCCGTTGGCGGCAACGACGCCGGCGCCCTGCCTGATGAAGGCCATCCGCTCCAATGCACGCTGTGCCTGCCGCCCATGCTGCCCGGCGCGCACAGGGCCGCCTTGCCCGCGCCACAGGGACGGCCCGTCATGGCGGCCGCGGCGCGCGTGCGCATGGGCCATGTGCCGGCGCTCAGCCGCGCCGCCTTTCCGCCGCGCGCGCCGCCGGCGTCAACCACGGCCGTACACCATCTTTGAGCGCGACTGCGCCCTGCACGCATCGGCAAAGCCTGCCCGCCGCGTGCCCCCCATTGATTCAACCCAGAGATTTTTTTATGAACTTCCAACCCCTAGCCACCCGCATCACCCTGGCCGCCGCCTTGCTGCTGGCCGGCGCTGCCCATGCCCAGGTCAACGTACAGGACGCCTGGGTGCGCGCCACCGTGCCGCAGCAAAAAGCCACCGGCGCCTTCATGCGCCTGACGGCCGCACAAGACATGCGCCTGGTGGGCGCCACCAGCCCCGTGGCCGGCGTGACCGAGGTGCACGAGATGAAGCTGGTGGACAACGTGATGAAGATGCGCGCCATCCCCGTGCTGGATCTGCCGGCCGGCCAGGCCGTCGAGCTCAAACCCGGTGGCTACCACATCATGCTGCTGGACCTGAAGCAGCCCGTGGCCCAGGGCGCCAGCGTGCCGCTGACCCTGGTCTTCGAGGGCAAGGACGGCCAGCGCCAGACGCAGGAGCTGCAAGCCCCGGTGCGCGCCCTGAGCGCCACCCCCGCACCCGCCGCGGGGCATGGCAAGCACAGCGGGCACTGAGTGTTTTATGGCCAAAGCGCTTTACCAATAAGCGCTAACAGCTATTAATAATATAGCTCATCGAGCGCAAGCCACATGCAGGCGGGCATGGGCTTGACCCATAATCGGGCGCTTTTGCGTGCGCCCCCCGCGGCGCACGCCCTTCCCCCCCAAACCCACCGCCATGCACCCTGAAGCCCAACACCTCTGGCGCGGCCCCCGCTGGACCCTGGCCATCCTGCTGGCCTTGCTTGGCATGGTGGGGCCGTTCTCCATAGACACTTATTTGCCGGCCTTCCCGGCCATCAGCCAGGCGCTGTCGGCTACGCCGGTGCAGATGCAGCAGACGCTGTCGGCCTACCTGTTCGCCTTTGCCTTCATGGCGCTGTTCCATGGTTCGCTGTCCGACAGCTTTGGCCGCCGGCCCGTGGTGCTGTGGGGGCTGGCGCTGTTCACGCTGGCATCGGCCGGTTGCGCGCTGGCGCAGACCACGGGGCAGCTGGTGGCCTTCCGTGCGCTGCAGGGCCTGTCGGCGGGCGCGGGCATCGTGGTGTCGCGCGCGGTGATACGTGACCTGTTTCCGCCCGCCCAGGCGCAGCAGGTGATGAGCCAGGTGACCATTTTCTTCGGCGTGGCGCCGGCAATTGCGCCCATCGTCGGCGGCTGGCTGTCGGTGCACCTGGGCTGGCACAGCGTGTTCTGGTTCCTGACCGGCGTGGGTGTGCTGCTGTGGCTGGCCAACTGGCGGCTGCTGCCCGAGTCGCTGCCGCCGCGCGATCGCCAGCCCATCGACCTGCGCCATTTGATGCAGGGCTACTGGGAGCTGATCACCAGCCCGCGCTTCATGCTGCTGGCGCTGGCCAGCGGCGTGCCGTTCAACGGCATGTTTCTGTACGTGCTGTCGGCTCCGGCCTTCCTGGGCGACCTGCTGGGCCTGGCGCCGCAGCAGTTCTTCTGGTTCTTTCTGTGCACCATCTCCGGCATCATGGGCGGGGCCTGGGCCAGCGGACGGCTGGCCGGCCGCATAGCGCCCAAGCGCCAGATTCGGCATGGCTTCGTGATCATGCTGGCCATGGGCCTGCTGAACCTGGCCGCCAACCTGCTGCTGCCGGCCCACGCCGCCTGGGCCATGTGGCCCATAGGCATCTTCTCGTTCGGCTGGGCGCTGATGGTGCCCGTGGTCACGCTGCTGGTGCTGGACCTGGTTCCCGCACGCCGCGGCATGGCGTCCTCGCTGCAGGCCTTCGTGGGGTCCATCGCCAACGGCCTGGTGGCCGGGGTGATCGCACCGCTGGTGATGCATTCGACCGTGCTGTTGGCGACCGCATCGCTCGTGATGATGTGCGTGGGCCTGGTGTCCTGGATCTACCTGCACCACCGCTGGCCCGAGATCGGACGCACGGCCACGCATGCCTGAACGGCGCGGCGCGCGGCGCCACGATTGCAGCATTCGTCGGCAACGGCCACCTGCCTTGAAGCGAAAAAAAGCCAGCCGCGTTGCCGGGGCTGGCTGGGGTCACGTTTCAGGCTGGCTGCCCGCCTGATCAACGTCCGGTGCGGGCCGGGCGCTTGCGCGCATCGTGCGGTGTGAAGGGCTTGCCGGCACCACCGCCATGGGGCTTGGCAAAGCCGCCCTTGCCAAAACCGGGCTTGGAAAAGTCACCGCGCGGGGCGCCGTCGCCGCGGCCCTGGCCGTGACGCGGGCTGTCATTGAAACGGGGAGCCTCATTGAAGCGGGCGGATTCACCAAAGCGGGGCGCTTCGCCAAAACCGCCCTTGCGGCCATAGCCTTCGCCGTCACGACGGGCGCCAAAACCACCACGGTCGGCGCCGCGATCGCCACCAAAGCCGCCGCGCGGGCCACGGTCGCCAAAACCGCCGCGATCACCAAAGCCGCCACGGTCACCATGGCCACGGCCGCCGCCGCCGCTGAAGCGTTGGTCACGCCCACGGCCACCCTCGCGGCCGCCACGACCACCGAAGTCGGGACGAGCGCCGCCCTGCGGGAAGCGCTGCGTGGGCTCCAGGCCGGCCACCACTTCGGGCTTGAACTGCTGGCGGCTGTAGCCCTCGATGTCGAAGATCTTGCGGCGGTCGCGGAACTCGGCAAAGGTCACGGCCAGGCCGTCGCGGCCGGCGCGGCCGGTGCGGCCGATGCGGTGCGTGTAGTCCTCGGCCTTCATCGGCAGGCCGAAGTTGAACACATGGGTGATGGTGGGCACGTCGATGCCACGCGCGGCCACGTCGGTGGCCACCAGGATCTGCACCTGGCCGTTGCGCAGCGCCATCAGGCGGCGGTTGCGCAGGCCCTGGCTCAGGGCGCCGTGCAGCGCCACGGCGCTGAAGCCGTCTTGCTGCAGGTCGTTGGCCAGACCGTCGCATTCCACCTGGGTGCTGGCGAAGACGATGGCCTGGTCGATGGCGGCGTCGCGCAGCCAGTGGTCCAGGAGCTTGCGCTTGTGCTGGGCGTTGTCGGCCCAGTACAGCTTTTGCTGGATGTTGGCGTGCTTTTCCTGCGGCGAGTCGATCTGGATCTTCTTCACGCTGGCGCCGCCGTCGTGCATCACGCGCATGGCCAGCTGCTGGATGCGCGGCGCAAAGGTGGCGCTGAACATCATGGTCTGCTTGCGCTGGGCCGTGAGCTGGTTGATCTCGGCCAGGTCGTCGGAGAAGCCCAGGTCCAGCATGCGGTCGGCCTCGTCCACCACCAGGAACTGCACCTGGTCGAGCTTGATCTGCTGCGAGCGCTGCAAGTCCAGCAGACGCCCCGGCGTGGCCACCACCAGGTTGGCGTTCTGCAGCTTGGCGATCTGCATCTGGTAGGGCATGCCGCCCACCACGTTGGCAATGCGCAGGCCCTTGCAATGCTTGACCAGGTCGATGGCGTCATGCGCCACCTGCTGCGCCAGCTCGCGCGTGGGGCACAGCACCAGGGCGCCGGGCACTGCGGCCTTGAAGTTGCGCGCCTGCATGGGGTTCTTGCGCTTGGGGCGCTTAGGCGCTGCCTCGCCGCGCGCGGCGGCCTCAAGAGCTGCGCGCTCGTACTCGGCGCGCTGCGCGTCCTCGGCCTCGGCCTGCTGGCGCAGCAGCGTGTGCAGCACCGGCAGCAAGAAGGCCGCAGTCTTGCCGCTGCCGGTCTGGCTGGAGACCATCAGGTCGATGAAGCGGCCATCCTCGGCGCCGGCGCCCATGGCCAGGGGAATGGCCTTGTCCTGCACGGCCGTGGGCTGGGTGTAGCCCAGGTCGGCAACGGCCTGCACCAGCTCGGGCGCCAGACCCAGCTCGACAAAGCCATTGGGCGCCACGGCTTCGGGCGCTGCATTGGTCATGGAAATAACGGAATCGGCAGGCGCGCACTCGCCCTGCAACAGAACTTGCTCAGTCATGAATTGCTCACACGAAGACGGCCGCAGGCGCTACCTGGGCAGGCTTCGCTCGATGGTTACAAAACATCAACCATCAAACGAAACCAAAGGCCGCAGCGGACGGCCTGGGTGGGCATTGATTTGCAAGGCGCCGCGTGGCTGTCACGCTGGCGTGCAGTGCCCGGTGTGTGAAGGGAGATGCACAAAAAAATTGCACCGCTCTGGTAGCGATGCAAGCGGCGGATTATGGCATGCCCCGGGTTTTCCCGCAAGCGGTGTGGCGATGCACTGACACGGCAAGCGTGCAGTAGGCAAGTCCTGGGCATCACTTGACTCACCTCAAGTCGGCTTGGCATTCCCGGATGGATAGTGTGGGAATGGGATGCGTGCCGCGGCGATCCTCGCCGCGGCCATTTTCTCGTTTCACGCACCACACGCACCATGACCAAAGCCACCCCGCGCACGCAGCGCAACACCCCCCCGCCCGGCAGCAACGGTATCCACGGCACCCCGGCAGGCAAGCGGGCTCGCCCCGCCGACACCACCCCAGACGACACGGTGCGGGCCGTGCGCCAGGGCGATACGCCGCCTTCGCTGCGCCCGCAAGCCATTGAGCGCTATGTGGCCGAGCGCGCCACGGCATCGGCGCGCGACGCGCAGTTGCAGGCCGCGCTGCACCTGATCGACGATGCCGCCGCCGGCACGCCGGGCGAGCGCGCCAGCGCCCTGCGCGCCCTGCTCGAAGGCGCCTCACCCGACGATCGCAAGGCGCTGAGCAAGGCGCTGCACAAGCAGGAACAAGGCGGCCCAGACCCCGCCATCGACCCCGACGAAGAGCTGGCCCCGGGCTGGCGCGACGGCGGCTACCCCTACCGCAACCTGCTTCGCCGTTCGGTCTATGAGAAGCAGAAGTTCAAGCTGCAGGTCGAGCTGCTCAAGCTGCAAAGCTGGGTCAAGGAAACCGGCCAGCGCGTCGTCATCATCTTTGAAGGGCGTGATGCGGCCGGCAAGGGCGGCACCATCAAGCGCTTCATGGAACACCTGAACCCGCGCGGCGCGCGCACCGTGGCGCTGGAAAAGCCCAGCGAGGTCGAGCGCGGCCAGTGGTACTTTCAGCGCTATGTGCAGCACCTGCCCACCAACGGGGAGATCGTGCTGTTCGACCGCAGCTGGTACAACCGCGCCGGCGTCGAGCGCGTGATGG
>JADHED010001129.1_pt1 | contig 24717 bp, 27 predicted proteins | sample 8952041 | NCBI WGS metagenome assembly JADHED01 (sample SAMN16124423, study PRJNA663239) | bioreactor sludge metagenome | isolation source: sludge (control) | place: India:Bengaluru | collected 2018-09-08
CGGCGCTCAGCGAGGCGATATTGATGGCGCCATTGATGTTCAAACGCTGACGACCCGTATTGCTTGGGAGGGTCTGCTCCTGACCCCGTTTGATCCAGCCATAACCCATGATAGGGTTGTGTTGCGGATGGACCGCATCCACGAAGTAGATAACATCGTCTTGCGCTTTGTCCGCCTTGAGTTTTTCGTATTTCTCGACAAAGGCTTGCTGTACCTCGGCGGCGGGATGCTTGCCGGGCTCCAAGGTGGCTTTCTTGTAGACATAGTCCAACCGATGGAGCAGTGCCGTCATCCCACTGAGGGTATAACAAACCCCCCAGCGTGCTTGAACATAGCCGGCGACCTCCGCCGCCGTCAGATACAGCGTACCGCGCAGATGCTGATCCAGTTCCTGCAATTGCTCCGCATCCAGCCAGGCGTCACTCCCGACATAATTCATGTGCAGCAAGGCGGTGATCCCACCTTCCCGGTAGCGCTGGAAATGACTGCGCACGGTGTCCGGATCAATCAACAAGGCATCGGCGACATCCCTCACCCGCCAACCCGTGCCGAGCAGGATTACCGCATTGAGGCGATAAGCCTCACGCACATCGCGGACACGCTGGTGGGCCGCACGGAGTGCGCCGAGTTCCAAGGGGGTCAGTTGGTAATCTTGCATGTGGAACAGTTTACCAAACCTACTCGCAAGTTACCGAGGTAAAGTAAACCGATTTTTCAAATAGGACGGGTATACCGAGGTAAAGTAAACCGATTTTTCAAATAGGACGGGTATAACGTGCTGCGGGTGCCCCTGGAGCCCGCCCTCCGGCCCCTGGAGGGGCTGGACGCCGCCGCCTGACCCGGCCGCGGCCGCCCCCGCCGCCCTAGGCGCCGCCGCCCGCCGCCCGGGCGCGCTGGGCGGCGCGCAGCGTCTGGGCGAGACGGGCCAGGCTGGCGGCCAGGGGGTCGTCGGGTTGCCCGGCGGCGAGGGCCTCCAGCTGGTCGGTCACCGCCGGCCCGGGCACGGTGAGTCGCGCCCGCGGCGCGGCGGCGGGCGTCAGCTCCGCGCCCGCCGCCCGCAGGGGCGTCGGCGGCAGCACCCGCACCTGGACCTTGGTCAGCGGCGCGCCGCGCTGGGCATACGCCGCCAGCAGCGGCGGGACGGCAAAGCGCAGCCGCGCCGCCCACACGCTCGCCTCGGTGGTGAGGGTCAGCCGCTCCCCCTCGCGGGTCGCGCCGACGCAATGCGCCCGCAGCTCCGCCGGCAGCAGCGCCCGCACCTCCGCCAGCAGCCGGTCACGCTGGCGTAACCCGGCGCCGAGCGCCGCGCAAGGCGCGCCCTGCCGGAGGAGGGTGCCGATCGAGGAGGGGGATGCCATCTGCCTGCCTGCCGCGCGCCCGGCGCGGAAAGAACCGTTTTGCCCTGCACCATGCCGGGCAAAAACGCCCGCCCGGCCGGATAAGCTTACACCCGCGGCCCGTCAGCGGAAACCGCGCCGACCGCGCCCGGGGCGAGCGGGGCCGGCGTGGCGCCCGGTGACGGGCCGCCTCCCCCGCCCCCGCTCGCGCTGTGCGCAGGATCGCCGTCATGTCCGCCTGGTCTCCCCGTTGGTGCCCGTCCCGCCGGTCCGCCGCCCTCACCCTGCTGGCGACCGTCCTGCTGCTGACGGTCGCGCCCGGCCGCGCCGCGCCCCCGGCGGCGCCTGACGCCGGCCCCGCACCCTATCCGGCGGACTTTGATCCCTTCCTGGCCCTGCCGACGCCGCCGCCCTGGGCGGCGCAGGCGACGTTCAGCGCCGACGCCGCGGCCCTCGCCGACCGCCTCGCCACGCAGGACCGGGTGTGGGCGCGGGTCGACCTGCGGGTCCCCACCCCGGATCTCGACCGGCTGACCCCGGCGCAACGTCAGGCCTGGCAGGCTGCCCTGGCCCTGGATGCCGCCGCCCTGGCCGCGCTGCGCGCCGCGCCGCAGGTCGCCGCCGTCGAGGCCCTGCCGCCGGTCGTCCGCGCCGTTGCCGACCCGCCCCCCCCTGAGATCCGCCGCCCCGATGAGTATCTGGTCGTTTTCCCGCCGCAGGTCTTCAGCGCCGCCGGGCGCGCCGCCGGCCAGACCGGGGCCGAGGTCGCCCGCCTCGCGGCGCTGCTCGCCGCTCAGCACCAGGGCCAGGTGGTCCATCACTGGGGGCATGCCCTGGCCGGGGTCGGCCTGCGCCTGAGCGCCGCGGCGGCCACCGCCCTGGCCGCGGACCCGCGCGTCGCCCATCTCGAGCCCAACCAGCGCCTGCAGGTCCACGCGGTGCAGGTCGCGCCGCCGTGGGGGCTCGACCGCAGCGACCAGCGGGCGCTGCCGCTCAACCAGGCCTGCGAATACACGCCGACGGATGCGGACGGGGTCACCGTCTATATCATCGACACCGGCATTCGCCTCAGCCATGCGGACTTTGCCGGTCGCGCCAGCTGGGGCGCCAACCTGATCGACGACCGCGACAGCGACTGTCACGGGCACGGCACCCATGTCGCCGGCACGGTGGCCGGCACGACCTATGGCGTGGCCAAGGGCGCGCACCTGGTCGCGGTCAAGGTGCTGGATGCCCCGGCAGCGGCACCCTGTGGTCGGTGCTTGGCGGGCTGGATTGGGTCATCGCCCAGCACCGCGTCCCCGCCGTGGTCAACATGAGTCTCGGCAGCTACCTGTCCCCGGCGCTCAATGAGGCGGTGGCCACCGCCGTCGCCGCCGGCCTGACGGTGGTGGTGGCGGCGGGCAATGACAACGCCGATGCCTGCCAGTACTCCCCCGCCGCCGCGCCCGCCGCCCTCACCGTCGGCGCTACCGGGCCGACGGATGCCCGGGCGGCGTTTTCCAACGATGGCGCCTGTGTCGACCTCCTCGCCCCGGGGGTGAACATTCCCTCCGCCGGCGCCGGGGGCGATAGCGCCACGGCCACCCTGAGCGGCACCTCGATGGCCACACCGCACGTCGCCGGCGCGGCGGCGCTGGTGCTCGGCCGTCAGCCGGGGGCCACGCCGGCGGCCGTGGCGGAGGCGCTCACCGGGCGGGCCACGGCGGACGTGCTCAGCGGCCTGGGCGCCGGGACCCCGAACCGCTTGCTGTATGCCGACGCCGGGGAGCGCCGGCCGCTAACCGTCATTTATAGTTTTTCCTTGCTCTTTTCAGCTATAATTAAACAATATTCAATCCCTTGAAAAAATCTTAACCTGATGAATCAGGAGAAATGCTCCCATGGGTAACGTCATGGGTAACAGCGGCGGGGGTTAAGGATTGTTATGTTAATAGGTTTGTAGGGGGTCCAGAAACAGCACCTCTTGGAGGAGCATGAAGATCAGGCGTCGGTGGCCTGGGCCGGGACTGCAATCCCGGCGGACGGCCTCATCTTTCCCCCCGGTTCGGATGGTCGTCAATCCCCCGCCAGCCAAAACCCCGATAGCCCATTAGGGACCCCGGCTTGGACCGGGGCATCAACCCCAATCGCACGTTTAGAGGGTTTCGCGCACGCGCACGCGCACGCCTCTCGCACTCCTCCCCTCGCGCACGCCTCGCGCTCGGGTCGCTCTCTCTGCACTCTCTCGGCACTCTCTCTGCACTCTCGCATGCTCCAGGCGATCTCCGCCCCCCCTCCCGCCCCCCGCCAGGCGCTCCCCCGGCGCTCCGCCCCCGGGCAAGGGGAAGAGGCCCGCCACTTTCCCGCTGGCCTGGTGCGGCGTATGGCTTCCCTGGCGGGGTCTAGGCGCAGTCCCCAGGCCCTGGATTTCAGGCGGCGGGTTCCCGGTGGCGCTCCTACGCGCATGGACCAGGGGAATAGGTGGCGAGGAGCTGGAAAATGCGCGTAGCAACGCGCAAAACCGGGGCAAAAAAAAGCCGGGCTTTCGCCCGGCTCCTCGCTTCGGCTAAGGGTTCACAGGTCCCAGAAGCTCGGCTTCTTCGTCGGCAGAGGCATCTCCTTGATGCGCTCCCCGAACATGCGGGCCGAGTCGCGCATCAATCTGAAGTGCTTCCAGGACCAGGGGCACCGCCAGGCAATGATCGCCTGCAAGTTTCGCTGCATCGCCTCACGGTCATCGAAATACCTCTCCCAGGTATTGCGCAGCACCTGACCCATCTCCAGCACATCGTCCGGCGTGGTCAGCACCGGCCAGGTGCGGCACAGGTAGTCGGCATAATCGGTCTTCTTCATGGCGGCTCTCCAGTTCACAGGTCACGGAACAGGTCCCGCTGGCCCCGGGCGGCCAGCTCGTCCACCAGGCGCGGCGAGCCGGTCAGATGGAAGGACAGGAGGAGCGCGTCGGCCTGCGCTTTGCGCTCCTCTTCCTGCGCCTGCTCCCGCCGGGCGGCCTCGGCGGCGGCCAACTTGCGCAGGTCGCTCGCGGTGTAGTTCGTCAACATGGCGGCTCTCCTAATGGGCTCTGGCAATCGCGGACTTGCGCAGGGCCGACTCGATCTTGCCCAGGTCGCGCCGGGCCAGCTCCAGCAGATCCGCCAGGCGCAGGCAACTCGGCGGGTCCAGGGTCGCGGCCGCAGGCACGCCCCCGTCGTCATCGAAGCACTTCCTGACCAGGGCCAGGGTGCGCTCCACCCCCTCCTCCAGGGTGGCATGGCGCTTCAGGTCCTGGGCTGACGGCGGCGCCGGCGGGGCAAACATCTCCTGTTGCTTCTCCGCCTCCGCCAGGGCGAACGCGGCGTCCCGCAGTTTCTTATACGTGTCGCACTTGTCGTCCCGAATCAGGGCGAACAGCCGGTCTTGAAGGTGCGGCGGCAGGCGGCTCATCTCATACGCCTGCGCGTTGCTGAGGATCTTCTTGCGCAGCAGCTCCTGATACTCCTCCCGCAGGTTCAACAGGGTCGTGCGCTCGAAGATCCGGAACACCTGTTTCATCCCCAGGCGCTTGGCCAGGTCCTCGGCGGAGATCCCTTGGTCTAGCATGCGCTGGAAAGCGGCGGCCTCCTCCAGGGGCGTGATGTCCGCACGCTGGAGGTTCTCCACGATCGCCTGGATGCCCAGGGTCACGTCGTCCAACTCGTCCACCACATCGGCGCGGATGGTCTTGATCCCGGCAATTTCATGGGCGCGCAGGCGGCGCTCCCCGCACACCACCATGTAACGGCCGCTCCCATCCGGGCGCACCTTGATCGGTTGCAGCAGGCCCTCGCGCTGGATCGACTCGGCCAGCTCGGTCAACTTGGCCGGGTCGAAATACTTCCGCGGTTGCTCGGGGTTGCCGTACACGCGGCTCACGTTAAGGTTTCTAATCATGGCGGCTCTCCAGGGTCACGGTGACTTTCTGCCCCAGGGGCGTGACACCGGTCACGGCGGCGCCCTCCCACTCCCAGGCCCGGGGCTGCCGGGCGACAGAGGCGCGGATGGCGCCCTTCGCATCTCCGGCACCCTCCACCCAGGCGGCGATCCGGCGGCGGCGACCGCCGGCGGTCCAGGTCTCGCCCTGGATACGGATTGGCCAAATCAGGGCTTTCATGGCGGCTCTCCTACTCAGGCTTGTTCTCGTTCAACCACTTCGCGGCGGCCAGGGACGCGGCGCTCCCGTCGTGCTTGTCCGGGTGCACCAACTGCATCAGGAGCCGCCAGGTCGGCTTGGGAATGGAGCACGACCCCGCGGACACCGGGCGGCGACGCAGGCGGCGCACCTCGGCGGTCAGCTCGCGCACCTCGGCTTGGTAACTCGCCACCCGGGCGCGCTCCTTCGCCAGGCTGTCATTCACCAGGCGCAGGGTGTCCACCATGGCCTGCAGCTCCCCGCGCAGGTGGCGCACCTGGCTTTGCAGGCGGCTCACCTCTTCCGTCTCCGGCACCGGCATCGCGCTCAGATGCAGATCCCGGGCACCGAACAAGTCGGCTTGGGCCGGGTTAAAGGTCGTTCTCATGGCTGCTCTCCCGAAACTCGCGCCTTCTCAGAGGGTTAGGCGATTCCCCTACTTAAAGTGTACCTCCCCGCCGGGCTTGCGCAAGGGTAAAAACGCGCAAAATCAGCGACTTGGAAAACGGGGGCGGGACGCGAGCCAGGTCCCGAGGGGGGGCGAGTGAACAGGGGCCAGGACCGGCCAGGACGCTCTCTGGCGCGCGGGCGGGGCTGAGCGATGGGGTTAGATGGGATAGGGCGGGAGCGGCCCGGCGGGGCGGAGACGGGCAAAAAAAAGGGGGCCTCGCGGCCCCCCCTCGGGTTATGCCGTCACATCTCGATGAAATAATGATGGTCTTCCTCGCAGTACCCGCCGCCGCTGGTCAGGTCGCGCCCGACCCAATCCCAATCGACATAGCCGAGCAGGCGCTGGACCGTGGCGTCCTTGCTCTCGAATGTCCCGTTCTCGGCCTCCAGCTCCATGGCAAAGTCGGCGGGCCGGTCAAAGGTCCCGACATACGCCTCCGAAATGTGCTCGGGGCTGATGCCCAGGGCGGCGCCGGCCTCGAACACCTCCAGCGGGAGGCGGCTCTCAGTGAACGCCTCACGCCAGGTCCAGAAGTCCTCCGACAGGTCCCACTCCCCGATGTATTCCCGGGGCACCCCCTCGAAGTCCGCCACGATCCACTCCTCGCACAGGTGCCCGGTCTGCTCGGTCAGCTCCTCCAGCCACTTGGCCCGGGCGGCGGCAAAGTCCTCCTGGTCGGCGTAGTCGTCCAGGTCAAACGTCTTCGGCACCAAACGCCCGTCGTTATAGGCGGACAACTCATAGAAGGTAATCGTCGTGCTCATGGCTGCTCTCCGGTCTCTCTCGTTAAACCACGGCGTCCCACTGGTCGGTGAGCGTCCAGTCCGGCATCCCATCCACGCGCTTGCCCCAGCGGATTTTCCCCATCAGGCACTCCATGTCCCAATGGCTCACCAGGCGGCGGCCGTCCACCCGGCGGACCAGGGTCTCGGCATAGGTCACCCAGTGCTCGCAATGGGCAAAGTCCTGGATCTGCGTCTCGTCTTTCCCGGGTCGCGTCCAGCGCAGGCGCTGGCCCGGCCGCAGGGTGATCTTCACGGGCTGCTCGTTCGCGGTGATCCAAAATCGTGCGTTCGCGGTCATGGCTGCTCTCCGAAACTCGCGCCTTCTCAAAGGGTTAGGCGATTCCCCTGCTTAAAGTGTACCTCCCGACCGGGCTTGCGCAAGGGGAATATCGCGATATTTCAGCGGCTTACACTTGACAGGGCAAAGCCCCAGGGGCGGCTTTAGGGGCAAAAAAAAGGGGGCCTCGCGGCCCCCGCTCTCGGTTCGGTGTCTGGCTCGGGTCACCTCACAGCAGGCCCCGCTCGGCAAAGCTCAGCACGTCCCGGCCGACGATGAAATGATCCAGGACGCGGATCTCCACCATGGCCAGCGCGTCCTTTAGGCGGTTCGTGATGCGCATGTCAGCCATGCTCGGCTCCGTCTCTCCCGAAGGGTGATTATGGGCGAGGAGCACGCTGGCGGCGTTCAACTCCAGGGCGGCTTTCAAGACCTCACGCGGGTAAACGGCGCTGGCGTCGATGGTCCCGTAAAACATCTCGCGGTACTCGATCAGCTTGTTACGGTTATCCAGGAACAGGACGGCGAAGCACTCGTTTTCCCGGCCGGCCAGTTTGGCGGACAGGTATTCCCGGGCGGCGTCGGGAGATGAGAACTCAGAGCCTCGCCCGTAGATATACCCGACTGCGCTCTTCGCGGCGGCCAGGATCTCTTTCGGGGTCGCCGGCCGATACTCGCCGGACGCCTCCAGGACCATCAGGGTCGCGGTGGAAATGGCGCTCTTCTTCATGGCTGCTCTCCGAAACTCTCGCCTTCTCAAAGGGTTAGGCGGTTCCCCTACTTTGAGGATACCCGCCAACCTCGCTTTGGCAAGGGTTTCTGCGCAAAATAGTTCAACGCGATCAAGCGCTTAGATGAGCACGCCCGGAGAAGTGAGGACGACGGTCAGGCATGGGTCTAGGACGCGCCAGGACGGGCCTGGACGCGCGGGGGCGGCGGAGCGATAGGGTTAGATGGCCAAGGCCAGGAACGTCTTGGCGGGGCGGGGGCGGCTTGCCCAGGTCTGCGCTGGCCAGGATGAAAGGGCGGCGACTCCCATAAAAAAGGGGCCTCGCGGCCCCTTTTGATTACCTGGAATCGGTTACTCTTCGGCTTCTGGCTCGAACATCTCGTCCAGCTTCTCGACGCACGCCAGGACCTCGAACTCGTCGAACGGGTCACCGACCCCGATCTCCTGCAGAATCCGGGCGCAGGTCAGGATGAGTTCGCGCCGGCACTCGCGCTCCTCGCACTCATTAAAGCTCTGGTCCTCGGGGTTCAAGGTGGCGAGGTTCGCGAAACAATCGCCAAGGTCGCGCAAGGTATTCTGAAATCGGCAATAGGGCATGTTCATCGCGGCTCTCCGAAATTCTCATCGTGGAAAAAACCCCAGGGGCGGCTTTAGGGGAAAACCCCGATCGCCGCTTTAAGGGCACACGCCTCCCGGCGGCTCTCTCCGCCGCCTCGCGCCTCCCTTCGCTTCGCCTCCCGTCTCGGCCGATCTCGGCCGGTCGCGGCCATGCGCTTCCCGTTTGGGTGCCCGTCCGGTCTCCCCAGGGGCGGCCAGGTAATCGCCTGGCGTCCCATGATGGCGAGGCCATGGGACAGGGTGACCATGGCGCGGATGGCGCCAGGCGCGGCCCTGGAAAGCGCTTGACCATGGATGGCTCCGGTCTCCAGAAAAAAGGGGCCTCCCGGCCCCGTTTGGCTTGGGTTAGATTTGCCACCCTTCGCCATAGAAATAATGACCCCGATAACGCAGGAACTCGCCAGACTCCAGGAAATCCCGGCCGGTGCGCCTGTAGCCACCCAAGGGCCTAAAATCCGGGCCTTGATCGAAGGTCACGTCTTTTGCAAATTCTTCGAGGTTCGGATATTTCCCGTAATACCGGAACGGGGTCTCTTCTGCCGGAATTCCCAGTTTAGCGGCGGCCCGGCAAATCTCGGCGGAAAGCGGAGGCGGGTTGCGGATGGCCTCGGGAAGGGCGGCCACCATGCGGCGACACCAGTCAAGATTGTCTCTGGTAATCTCCGGGTCGATTACTTGAATACTCATCGCGGCTCTCCGAAACTCTCACCTAGTCAAAGGGTTAGGTGATTCCCCTACTTTAATAATAGCCTCCCGGCGGCCAGTGGCAAGGGTTTCTCTGAAAAAAGTCTCAGCCTTTCAATAGGATAGCCAAACTCAGGAAATCAAGGGAGTGTATAGGGGCGGCACAGGGCCAGGACGCGCCAGGCGGGGGCAGGACGCGCCGGGGCGGCGGATCAATAGGGAAAGATGCGGGGGGCCAGGAAAGGCCCGGCGGGGCGGGGGCGGCCTCCCCGGGTCTGAGCTGGTCCGGGTGCCCAGGATGAAAGCGCCAGAAAAAGGGCCTTGCGGCCCTGGAATTAAAAAGGGGGCGGAATTTCGCCCCCGATTTTAATTAGGATTATTTCCTGACGTAAAGTTTAATAATAAGTTTAATAAGGTCAGGATGATGGTGAGTGAAATTATGTCCATTTATTTCAGATGCGCCAAAGCGGAGAAAGTCGAATAATGGGGAATTTATTGTTTCTTTGATTTTATTGTCATATTGTTTATTGTCTCCCCAATACCCGGCGCGGAGTTCGTCGCGAGGGATAAAATCCCAGGATTTAGGTAATGAATTTAGAATTTCGTCCGGGCACGGAACGGGACGGAATTTTTCGATTTCCTGGCAAATGGTTTCCAGAGTGTATTTTTTGGGGCGAGTGTTCACGGAAGGTCTCCAGGTTCGGTGAGGTGATTTGGTAATTAGAATATAGGTCAAATCTTCGGGAGTGCAAATAACCCATTGCTTTTCCTGACCTTTTTTTGCTGTTCTCGCGAAATTATTTTTTCGCCCCGCTTCCCTGGCAAGTCTCCCAGCTCCCGGCTCCCAGATCCCGGACGCAGGACAGGGGGCCGAGGGACCGAGTGCAGGGGGGGCTGTTCGCTGGTGGCTGTTAGCTGTTAGCAGGACGCCTGGACGCAGGACGCCGGACGCCTGGACGCAGGACGCCGCGCTCTATGCTATTGAATTGTTTTGCTAATTCTCTAAGCCAATGATTTTGGGGTCCTTTCGCTCGCTCACGCGCCGGGAGGTTGCCGGCCGCCCGGCCTGGCCCTAGGCGTAGACGATTGATTTCGTTTCTGTTTCAGGCCAGCCATGCCAACGTGGCGTTTAACCGCTTTTATTGGGTTTCATCCTGGCGTCCCGAGGCCGATTTTGGGAGATTTGATAAGGGGTTAGGATGCTTCCTATGGGGGGCCAGAGGGCGCAAAATGGCTCCTGAAGGGTCCTAATGGCCACCGGAGGATGCAGAAATGCTCAAAATCGAGATCGACGCCAGCGAAGTCTTCGATGTGCTGCGCAGACTGGAGGTGAATCTGAAGCCGGCGGTCGCTGAGGGCATGACGCGCACCATGCGGGCAGTCGAACAGCATGAGATCAAGGCCATGGAGGATCAGATCGACCGTCCTACCCCCTTCACGCTGGACAGCCTCTGGCTTCAGCCTGCCACGGCCAGCAAACTGGAGGTGACCCTGGGAATCAAGCCCATTGCGAGCAAGTACCTCACCCGGCCGATCCTGGGGGGCGACGTGAACAACACCCTGGTCCCGGTGCTGGCCAACGAGAAGCTCAACCAGTACGGTAACATCGTCGCCAAGCGCAAGGGGATGAAGTACCTGGCCCAGCACCGGAAGAAGTCTTTTGTCGCCAAGATCAAGGGGACCCTGGCGGTGTGGCAGCGCATCGGCAGGAATCAGGTCCGCGCCCTGATCTACAAGGACCCGGATGCCCCGCGGGCGCCGCGGTGGAAGTTTTACGAAACGGGCGAACAGGTGATCCAGTCCCGGGTGCTGCGGGACATCCATACCGCCATCAAGAAGGCCCTGGGCTAAGCCTTGGGCTAAAACAGCTCGGCTTGGACGTGGGTCGGGGCTTGAGTTGGGGTTGGGGCGGGGGATTGGCTCGGGGCGGTCCCATACTCCGGGACCTCGACGCCCAGGCGGTCTTGGAACCAGTCCGCCACCAGGCGGCGGTGGCACCAGTTGGTGGGGGTGAAGGGCGGGCGCTCCCAGCAGAGGAGGACGGGCTCCTGGTCCCCGGCCAGGCGGTGCAGATCGTCCCAGACCTGCTGGGGATCGAGGGCGTTCAGGATGGCGGCGTACCGGGGCAGATAGAGCGCCTGAGTCATTTTGAGCATGTCGGCGTCCGGGGCCAGGGCGCGGTATAGGCGATAACCCGCCGGCGTTCCGCGGGGGGCATAGCGGGCGATGGATATCCGGCCGGGTCCGGTGTAGGTGAAGAAACTGGCGGTTTTCATGGTTGCTCTCCCTGGCAAGGGGTGATGATTTAATTATACGGCAACCACTTGTTTTCGCTCATTTAATAGTAATTCTCCAGGCTATTGGGTTCGGATAAATGGCATTGGTGTAAAGCGACTGGCCGCTCGTCGCATCGTTCGCTTACCTATAGCTGGTTCCACCTTCTCCATGTGGCTGTGCACGCGGTGGCTACCGACCGAATTGTCCCCGCGGGGGTCATTCCCATCGCACGTTATCGGCGCAGCCAGTCTTGGCCCCAACGGTCACCTACCTCATCACCCGGCAGCCCGTGGTGAAGGAAGCGGTTCTCACGTCCCATCCTGTCGCATCCCTCCGCCACCATGGTCCCTTCCGTCACCCGACCTTCCGGAACGACCATGCCGTACCTGTCCAGAATCGCCGCCCATTTCAATCAACGCTTCGTCCATTGGGGCATCCAACTCCCACCGGCGGACCTCGCCCAGCGCCGCCGGGGCCAGCTCAGCCAGTCCGGCTGGTGCATCTGGTACCTGTTCGACGCCGATGAGCAAGGTGACTACCTCGACTACTACGCCCACCACCCCGTCAGTGGCGACGAGCACCGCCGGCTGCGCGCCAACGGCGGGCGGGAGTGCCTGCCCGCCCTCCAGTGGCCGGACCCGGACCGGGACGACCCGGCGGAGACCCCTTGCGAATCTCGAGCCTGGCAAGCCGAGAACCGACGCATCGCCGCCCTGCTGACGGCCAAGGGCTTTGGCATCCCGGCCGGCGCGCCCGGGGTCCCGGTCCGCACCCGGGGCCGCCCCCTCCACCCCTCCCCGTGAGGCGTGCGCCCGGCCGGGGCTGGTCACCGGGGCGCACCCCAGGACCAGCCGGGTCCTTTGCTATGATCCCTCGTCACCCGTCCCGCTCACCCTGCCGCCTACCCGGGAGCCGCCCATGATCGACACCCTGCTGCGCCAATGGACCCTGTTGCGCCTATTGCCTCGCCATCCACGGCGGCTGGAGCCCGCCCGCCTCAAGGACAAACTCGACGCCATGGGCATCGCGGTGACCCTGCGCACCGTCCAGCGCGATCTCAACGCCCTGGCGGCGGTCTTCCCCCTGGAGGCCTCGGCGGGCAAGCCCCAGGGCTGGTGCTGGTGCCAGGGCGCCCGCCAGCTCGATCTGCCGAGCATGGACCCCCATGCCGCCCTGACCTTCCACCTGGTCGAGCAACACCTGCGCACCCTGCTGCCGCCGGCGACCCTGGCCGACCTGGCGCCCTGGTTCGAGGCCGCCCGCGGGGTGGTCGCGGCCGGGACCTCACGGGTGACCCAGTGGCGGCAGAAGGTGCGGGTGGTCTCCCGCACCCTGACCAAGCTGCCCCCGGCCATCGACCCAGCGATTCAGGCCAGCCTCTACGAGGGCCTGCTGCTGGACCGCCAGGTAGAGGTGACCTACCGGGCGCTGACCACCGGCGGGGAGGCCAAGACCTACCCGGTGCATCCCCTGGGGCTGGTGGTGATGGAACAGGTGGTGTACCTGGTGTGCACCCTGCGCGATTACCCGGACCCGCGCTTTCTCGCCATCCACCGCATCGACGCCGCCCGCCTGCTCGATGTGCCGGTCCAGCGCCCCACGGGCTTCGACATCGACGCCTTCATTGCCCGGGAGTTCGGCATCCGCCGCGGGGACGAGGCCCTCAAGCTGGTGCTGTGGGTGCGGGGGACTCTGGCAGCCTATCTGGAGGAGACCCCCATCGCCAAGGGCCAGAAGCTCCAGCCCCGGGACGCTGAATGGACGGAGGTGCGGGTCAAGGTCGCCGACACCCAGCAACTGCGCAACTGGTTGCTGTCCCTCGGTGCCCAGGCGATGGTGGTGGCGCCGGCGCGGCTGCGGGAGGAGCTGCGCGAGGAATTGCGCCAGGCAGCTGCCCGGTACGAGGGGCCGACGCCAAGCTAATGGGGGCCGGCACTGGTTTTGACCCCGGCACGCCCTTAATGGAGTGTCACGATGCCGTACCCCAGTCCGCTGGCCACGGGCCTGAAGCAGCGCAGCGTCAAATCAACCTTGGCGCCGCGCATGGCTTCCTCGTACAACTCGGCTCCACTGTTGCTGCCCAGGATGACCAGTGCCCCGGCGGCGACCTCATGCGCCATTGATCCGATATTTACCATTTCATCCCCATCTGCGTCTTTGACGATCGCGCTCAAGCTAACCTCGGGAATGGTGTAGCGCGTGGGATTGTACAACAGGTACCTAACCCCAAATCCAGGATGATCATCTTCCCAGATGCCACTGCTCACTAGGCGCAGGGCGGGTTCAAGGTTGACAAACGGTAGGGGCTCAGGCGACAGGTTTGACGTCGGTACGTCCACCTCCCCAACCTTCCATTCTATGTGACTGCTGGCGTCCACCCTGACCACCACCAAGGCCTGGTCGGCGCCGGGCACCAACTGAGCAGGCATGAACTGGTAGATTACCTCGGCTTGGACGGTCTCGCCCGCCGGAAGGCAAATGTCTAACGACTTATTTCCCCCTTTTACAAAAAAACCCTGAGCGGTGATGAGGTCAGCGCGGAGCGTGACATGCTCCAGATTTTCCGCCGTTGGATTATGGATGGCACAACCAATGGTCACCTGGCGTTTGCGCTGGCGGCCGGTCCCCGTCATCTGCGCAGTGAGGATGGTGATCCCCAGCGCGGCTGAGCCCATGGGGTCCCCACCTAACCGAACGGCGTCCAACGCATCGCGGATCACCGTCAGGTTGTTGGGTAAGGTGGTCGCTGCTTGAGGTTGGGCTGCGACTAACTCCAGGGGGACTGCCTTCGTTCCGGATGCGTTACAGACATCATCCTGGGCGGCGGCGACCGGCACCAGTCCGTAGGGGTTGCCATCAGAAAATAGCAGGGCCTTCTCGCTCAAGGCCGTCAATGTCGCGCGCAAAGCACCCTCATCGGCGGGCGGGGCCTTCAGGGGCAGGCGCCAATCGGCCTCCAGGTCGGCGATGAACACCTCGCCTTCAATATGCCAATCACCCCGGACTGCTTGTGGCCTGACCGTTGTCACCTCCGGCGGCAAATCGATAAGCTGGCGATCGTCATCTGCCAAATCATCCAGGCGCAGATCGCCACCGATCAGCAGGGAGAGAGTCCCGGGTAAGTCCAGTTCCAAGTCACCGACCAGGGCCCGTTGGTCCTCTTTATCGTCGCTGAGGAACTGGTAAGCCTGGTTGAGGGCGGCCGTGCACAACAAGGTCAGCCCAGTATCACCGGCCATGGGCAGTTCAGCCTCGTCCTCCTCATCCAATGGCTGTGCCCGCGTGAGGATGGCCACCTTGCCGGAGACGATCCCCTTGGCCACTGGCCAATAGCCACTCAGCGCCAAGGACACCTTTGCCCCTTTCAGTTGCTGGGCCTTGGCATGCCCGGACTGAAGCAGGTTATCAACCGTGCCGGGGTGGACTTCCTGGGACGTGCTGGTATCCATCACCTTTCGCCCTTGATGGTCGATGACCACCGCGGTCAGCTTGACCTTGGGCAGATAATGGCGTGTGAGGTTGTGCACGAGGGCCTCTACTTCCACCCAGCGCTCACCCTTCCTGGCGGCTTTGGTCTGCGCCAGACTGCCCCCGAGTAAGCGCAAAACCGGAGGCAGGGTGGCAGTGGGCAACGGAGTGGGACCGCTCGCCACCGTTGGCAATGCCAATTCCCCGAGGGGACCTTCAGCGAAGGTACAGGCAGTGACCTCGATGACCACCCAGGCTTGGTCCGCATCCATTGCCGGCAAGGGCGGTTCGAGTTCGAAACTCACCGAGGTACGATAGGTTTCACCTGGCAGGATCGCCACCGGGTGGTTGACCTGCGCTTCGCTCAGGATCAGACCGTTAAGGGTCAGGAGTTGCGCGCGCCCCTCCAGACATTTCAGTTGCAGCGCCGTGGTATTGGTGACCGCATAGCGAATGGTAAAGTCGTTGTACTGAAACAGCCGCGCGCCCGCCGTGGCGGGGTCGAGTAATTCCAGGTGAAGGGCCGGCAGTCCCAAGGGGTCCTCACCCAGTTGCAGGTCTGCGAAGTGGTTACTGCCCCCCGTGGGCATGAGGGGTGCCGGTGGGGCGTCTCGCTGCGGGGCAGGGGTGTTCAGGGCCGCGCCCTCAAGCTTGATACGGACATCACTCCCCCGGTGGACGCCAAACTCCAAGCCGTAGGGGTTGTCTTCAACAACATAGAGGGCGTAATTGCCCAAGGCGATCAAGGACTCGCGCAACTCATCCGCATCAGCGGGCGGGGCCACCAGGGGCAGGAGCCAATCGGCCTCCAGATCGATCACGAAGACATCCTGTTCGATCACCCAGTTGCCACGAACGGCCAGCGGCCTGAGCGCCGCCACCGCTGGGGGCAGGTCAATGAGCTGACGGTGCTCCGCCCTCAGATCAGCCAGGAGCAGATCGCCAACGATCAGGTTGGTCAGGGTTCCTTCCAGGTCCCCCTCCAAGTCCCGCCGCAACGCTTTCAGCAGCGCCCGGCCCCCACCCAGTCGATACCAGGCCCCGTCCATCCGGGCCGTGCACAACAGGTGTAGACCCGTCCCTTCCACGCTCCGCGGCGGGGCGACAAGCGCCTCTGGTCCCAGTTGCGGCCGGCGGCCCCGCAGCCTAAGGGCCACCTGTCCGTTACCTGAGCCCCTGGCTACCGGCCAGCAACCGCTCAGACCCAAGACGACCTTTGCCCCACGCAGGCGGTGCTCAGCCGCAGCGCGACCGCTTTGCAGGGTAACGAGGGCCCGCGGCGGAACCTCCCCGAGGGTACCCGCAGCGGTCAGTTTCCGTCCCTGTTTGTCGGTGACCACCGCGGTAAAGCCTGCCAGGGGTAACGGATGGGGGGTGAGGTTTTGCACCTGACACTCCAATTTCACCTCGCTTGCCGTGTCAAGCAGATAATTGTAACTAGGTTCGGTCCGCCACATCCGGCCGCTCACCAGGCGAAAAGCGGGCGGCAGGGTGCCGGTAGGCAGATCCACGCAGTCGCCGGGCGTATTGGGCACCTCCAACGCTCCCAGCGAGCGGTGACCGCAGTCACAGCCCGTGACCTCGATGGCTACCAGGACCTGGCTGAACTTGGGGTTCTCGCACAGGCTCTTCATGCGATCAAAGGTGATCTCGTAGGGTGCGGTATCACCGGCGAGCAGTGTCACCATCTCGCCCTGTCGCACCGTTTTTAGCTTTCGTCCGTTTGCGGTGAGGAGTTGCGCCGTAATCGCCAGGTGTCCCAGAGCAAAGGGCGTGGTATTGGTGACGCGAAAGCGTACCGTTAGCGGCGGGTTGTCGCCGTGGTCTTCACCCCGGGTGACCGTGCCGAGCACCGCGATAGCCAGGTCGGGCAACTCAGGTGCCTTGCCTTCCCCCTGAATGACGGCCAGGTTGTCCAAGGAGGGGGTGAGAACGGGGGGAGTGGTCATTTTGTGTCCTCATGATGTTTTTCTGTCTACTTGCCGCAGGGTACATGGCAGCGGAGGGTCGCCAGCATCCCGCTACTCGTATTCCATTTCGCTACACACCAGGCCTCTGGCCACCGGCCAATAGCCGCTCAGGGTTAATTTGACCTTTGCCTCATCAGGGCACGGCGGCGTTGCAGAGCCGCGACCATAAAGGGTTATGAGCCCGCCCGGGGGGATCGCATCAGCCGCCTCCACTTCCGCCACCTTAAGCCCCGCCTTATCGGTGATCACACCGGATAACCGCACCTTGGACAGCAACTGCGGAGTGAGATTGTGTACCAGGCCTGCCAACACCACGTCACCCGATCGCTCTCTCCAGAGACTCCCCCCCACCAGGCGACAGGCTCCCAAGAGCGTGGTGGGTGGTAGCGCCACGGGGGCCTCATGCTCTCTGCGCACCGGCACTTCTCCCAGCGGACAGATTGCGGAGGCACAGGCCGTCACATCGATGAGTATCAAATCGCCCTCGCCAGGTGACGCCTCTGACAGATGCGAGGGTAGGATCAGCTTCTTGCGGATGGTTTTACCCGGGAGCAGATCCACGTTCTCGCTTTCCTCGATACCCTCGATACCCTCAAAAATCACTCCCTGCTTAGTGAGAAAGTACATCCCGATCACCAGTGCGTTAAGCGCCACCGTTGTGGTATTGGTGACCGCAAAACGTATTGTGTAGGTGGTGTAATCACTGTTGCAGTTCGTTTCTTTGGTATCCCACTTGCGCAACTTGATGCCCAGTGGCGACAGGCCGTCCGTGACACTTTGCGCCTGGATGGCGGAGAGGGTTTCCGCAAGAGATGCGGCCTCGTGCAGCGTTATCATTGAATTGTCACCTCGTCTTGTAGCAAGCCCCTGGCCAGCGGCCAATAACCACTCAGAACCAAGGTAGTCGTCGCGCCCTTGAGGCGATGCCCCTCAATGCTAACGTTAGCGGCCAGGGTCTTGAGCGACCCGGGATGGACGAGTTCTTGGGTGTCCATATCGCCCACCGGGCGCCCAAAGGTGTCATGAATCTCCGCCCTCAACCTCACCTCGGGTAACAGATAAGGGGAGCGATTCCGCACCAGGCATCGCAGCTCGACCGGTACCTCATTTTCCCGTTCAGGTTCACCCAACCAGAGACTCCCGCTGACGATGTTCAGCACGGGTTCGAGGCCGCTGAGCGGGAGGGGGACGGGGATCATCCTCGTCAGGGGCACGTCAATCGGACCGAGCAGGCGTTCTCCGGCCCCATACGCGAGTACCTCGATCACCACCCGGCCCTGCGCGACGTTGGGTGCTAGCCAGAAAGTCTCCTGGCTGTCAGCGCGTGCGCCTGCGGGGATCTTCTCCAACACGGTGCGCGGCAACGACGTGTACAGGTCAGCATCCTCGCCGATCACCTTTGACTCCTTCCGATGGACCGCCCCCCGCGGGGTGACCAGATAGACGCGGGTCTCCAGGTAGTCCAGATCGAGCGCGGTAGGATTGGTCACCGTGTAGCGGATGGTGACCTCGTCATAGCCACGTTCATTGGGACCCTCCTTCTCGCTGCCGGTGATGGCGATATCAAGGATGGGCAGGCCCAGGGGGTCCACGACCACCTGGTTGCCCGCGTGTTCCGTGGGGGTTATGGGTATGGACATCGCCTCTTCTCTCCTCTAGGCGTGGATTAAGCTTGGCGGGTGATAATTTGCCGCACGTCCTCCTGGAACAACACACCCTTATCCATCAGGGCCGCGATGAGCCGGTCGAGCACCGCGCGGTGCTGGCGCAGCAAGGCCAACACCGCCAGATACTGGGTCTGCAGAAACCCCCGGCAGAGCGCCTCCGCCCGGGCCAGATCCGCGTCCGCCACCTGGCCGTGCAGGATCGCCAGATTGCTGGCGATGGCGGCGTCGCTGCTCAGATCGGGCGAATGGCCATTGGCGACGAACAGATCGCAGGCGAGGGCGTAGACGCGCAACAGATCGCTCCGCGCCCCGGTGGCGCTGACCTGGTCCGCCCCGAGCACCAGTTGCTCCGCCGCCCGCCCGGCGAGGCCGACGCGGATGCGGTGCACCATGTCGGCATAGGTGTGCTCCTCGCCCTCCGCCACCCCGTCATAGGGGGGCACTACGATGCCACCGTTGTCGTTGCGTGGCCGGGCGCTGACATAGACCGGAATCGTGCCGCGGGGACCGTCCAGGGCGGCCACCAGGGCATGCCCGGCCTCGTGGATGGCGGGCAAGCGTCGCTGCACCTGGGTATCGGGGGACAACTCCTGATCCGCGGTGCCGTAGGTGGCGAAGAGCAGCAGATCCTGGAAGCTGGCCGGACGCCCCTCGCGCCACTGCAAGCGGCGCAGGGCCTGGTGCAACAGACTGCGGCGCCGGTGGTCGGCGAATTCGTAGCGGACCAGGGCGCCCAGATGGTTGAGGTCCGCAGTCACGCTGGGGTCGAACAGGCGGGGACCCAGTTCGTCGACGAAGGCCCGGGCCAGGTCCTCGTTGCCCAGGTGGGGCAGGGCCAGGCGCCGGTCGAAGCACCCCTGGCGGCGCAACTGGGGGTCCAGGTGGCCGACCGACTTGAGGGCGATGACCAGCACCAGGGGCGACTGGGGCAAACCGGCGGCCAGAAAGCCGCGCAGGGCCTGGCGGAAGGCGGCGGCCGCCAGTTCGTCGTGGCCGAGGGCGCGGGGGAAGCCCAGCTCGTCCGCGTCGTCCTCCAGGGCGGGACCGACCCACAAGCCCGCCTCCAGATAGACCAGGGTGGGCGTGTCTTCCGGCAGGGCCTCCACCCAGGCGGGGAAGTCGCTGACCACCTCCGCCATCGGCACGCGGCGATAGGCCAGACCCGCCATATTGGCCACACAGTGCAACACCCCGTCCATGACCTCCAGGTCCTCGTGCTCCACCACCACCGCCTGCCCGGTGAGCGCCCAGCGCTCACGGTCGGTGGGGTGGGCGGCGGCCTGGGTCAGTTCCCGCGTCCAGCGCTTGACGGCGCTGTCCTCGGACCAATAGTTCCAGTAGGGGGTGTAGTCCCGGGAAGGCGTGCGGCGGGCATAGGGCATCAATTGCTCTCCTGTCGGCGTCGTCATGGGGCCAGCTTAACCGAGGGTGGCGACAGAATGTGTCGCAGGGGATCAGTCTGCCAAGGTCCCGCCCGCGGCGAGCGTCATCAACTCCGCCTCGCCGATGACCCGCACCCCCAGCTTGCGCGCCTTGACCGCCTTGGCGCTGGTCGTGTCGGGGTCTGCGAGCACCAGCAGGTCCAGCCCCTGGGTCACGCTGTCCACCAGGTCGATGCCCTGGGCGGCCAGGGCCTCCTGGTAGTCGGCCTTCTTCTTGCCGCTGGGCAGGCGGCCGCTGATGCACAGGGTGCGGCGCGGGGCGCTGTCCGCCGGGGCATGGAGGTCCTCCGCCGGGGGCAGAATCTCCACGCCGTTGGCCAGCAGCTTGTCCATCACCGGCGCCAGGGCGTCGATGGCGTCCTGGATCGGGCCGCCCAGGTTGGGCACCCCGGCGCGGGCCGCCAGGGCCGGGTCGCGCAAGGTGCCGGCGCGCCAGTCGTCCAGGCGGTCCAGATCCCCGCCGGCGGCGGCGATCATCAGCTCCACCCGCCGCTGGCCGAGGGCCTCGATGCCCAGGGCGCCAAGGAACTGGCTCAGGCGCAGGGTGCGGGTGGCGTCGATGGCGGCGAGGATGCTGGTAGCGCGTTTCGCCCCCAGGCGCAGTTCCTTCTCCGGGTTGATGATCAGTTCAGCCATGGCCTCCGCCTGGTCGCGCAGGGTGTAGAGGTCACCGGCATCTTCGATGGCGAAGTGCTCCACCAGGGCCTCGAGGACCGCGTCGCCGATGCCGAGGATGTCGAGACTTTTGATCCAGCGCGCGATCTTGCCGATGGACTTCTGCGGGCAGGCACGGTTGCGGCAGGCGAGGATGGCGCCCTCGGTCCCGCCGGTGGTGACCTTGCGCCCGACCTCCCCGCCGCAGAAGGGACAGGCGCTGGGCACCGGAATGGGCTGGCGCTGGGACGGACGGTCGGTGACGCGGACGATCTTGGGGATGATGTCGTTGGCCTTGATCACCCAGACGCGATCGCCCAGGGCCAGGTCGAGGCGGGCGATCTCGTCGTAGTTGCCCAGGGTGGCGCTGCTGACGGTGGTGCCCCCCAGGTTGACCGGGCGCAGGTGGGCGACGGGGATCAGGGCGCCGGTGTGGCCGCCGCTGACCAGGACCTGCTCCAGGACGGTCTCGGCGCCGGCGGAGTCGAACTTCCAGGCGATCTGGCCCTTGGGGCGGCCGGCGGTGGCGCCGAGGTCCCGCTGAGTGGCGAGGTCATCGACCTTGAGGACGATGCCGTCGATCCAGAACGGCACCTGGTCGCGCTCGCGGGCGACCTGGTGGAAATAGGCCACGGCGGCCTCGGCGTCCGGGCACAGTTGCTGGGGGATGAGGTTGAAGCCCAGCTCCGCCAGGCGCGCGGCCTTGGCGGTCTCGGTGGCGAAGGGCACCGGCTGGCCGTCGCGGGTCTCGTCGAGGTCGAAGGCGTAGCTGGTGAGGAGATCGCTCTGGTGGCCGTTCTTGCGCCCCATGATGCCGTTGCCGGCGTTGCGGGGGTTCTTCTGGCGCAGGGGGTCGACCCGGGTCCAGTTCTCCACCGTGAGGATGACCTCGACGCGCACGGCGCCGGTGAAGCCGCCTTCCGGGGTGCCGGCCCAGGCGGGCAGGCCCGCAAAGCGCAGGGCGTTGGCGGTGATGTCCTCGCCCACGGTGCCATCGCCACGGGAGATGGCCTGGACCAGGCGCCCGTCGCGGTAATAGGCGGCGGCGCTGGCGCCATCGCCCTTGAGGCTGGCATGCAGGGCGCCCCCGCCGGCCTTGAGGTGCCACTGGCGGAACTCGGCCTCGGCGTTGACCTTGCTCTGGCTGCCCATGGGGAGGGCATGGCGGGCCTTGGTGAGCATGTCCGCGCCGGAGACCGGGGCGCCGACCAGGGCCAGGACCGGATCATCCGGGGCCAGCAGGCGCAACTGGTCTTCCAGGGCGTCGTACTCGGCGTCGCTCATGAGCGGCTCGCCGCTGTAATAGTAGGCGTGCTTGGCCTTGAGGATGAGGTTGCGCAGGGCGTCCAGACGGGGGTCGGGCATGGTTGGGTCTCCGGGGGCGTAGGGGGAGCGTACCGGGGCGCGTGGTAGATGATCCCATCCCAGGCCGGGCCGGGGGAGGTCAATCTGGCAGGGAAGCGCGCCGGGTCGCGCCGCGGTGCTTCCCGGCGGGAGCGCCTGGGGTACGGGGGACAGGATAGGGCCGGGGTGCGACCAAATGGGTCGCAGGGGATGGGTGTCGAGTCATCTTCCTCGCATTTTCTCGCGACCCATCCTGTCGCACCCGGCCCTTATCCTGGCGCTTCCTTCCCCCCCTGGAGAGCGCGCGATGCCCCTGCGACCTGAGCAACCGTCTTCCCCGTATCCCGCCGAAGCGGTCACGCCGGCCCCGGACGAGTGGCTGACCCCGGCGGACTTGCTGGCGCTGCTGGGGCCAAGGTCGCCCGCCCCCCGGCGTCCCTGGGGTGACGTGCCGACCCCGGCCCGCGCCCCCGCGCTTGACTGCACATCCCCACCCAGCACCCGCACGGCCAGTGCGGAGGAGTAAGCCCATGACCCGACTCGGGACCCTCGTTCAGGAAGCCCTCGCGCAACTGGCATGGGCGGGCGAGCTGACCGCCGACGAAGCGGCGGGCACCAGCCAGCTCCAGACCCTGATCACCATCGACGATCAGCCCTGCTCGCTCTACATCGACACCCGTGAGGAGAAGGATTACATCGGGGTCTTCTTCTATCCGCCCTTTCGCGCCAAGGCCGCTGCCTACCCCGAGACCTGCCTGCTGATCAATGCCATCAACACGCGCATCCGCCATGGCCACCTGGAGGTTCTACAGCACAACGGGCGCCTGCGCATGGTGGTCAGCGCGGATGTCGAGGGCGCCAACCCCACCGGGGCCTTCGTGGCGCACCTGATGCGCTACGGGGCGGATTGCCTCTTTACCTGGATGGGGGAGCTGGCGGCGGTGGCGGTGGGCAATCGCCAAGCCGCTGACGTGCTGGCGGCACTGGAGCAGGACGAGGCGTCACCCCCGGCGTTAGGCGAGGAGGAGGCCGCAGGCTGAACGGGGTGACCCGCTGCTGGACACCCGTGCCTGACCGTTGGCCTTGGTCAGGCGCGGTGCGCCACGCCCCGGGCCGCCCGCCTGCGACCCATTCTGTCGCCACCCTAAGCTATGCTGACCACCTGTCCCCACCCGTCACCCACGCCTGCGTAGCAGAGGGAGGTAACCCATGACCCGATTGGCCCTGATCGTTCAGGACGCCCTGGATCAACTGGAGTGGCAAGACGAGATCACCGTCGACGAGGCCGCGGGCACCAGCCAGCTCCAGACCCTGGTCAACCTCGAGGACCAGTCCTGCCCCGTCTACATCGACACCCACGAAGCGTCGGACGCGATCAGCGTCTTCCTCTACCTGCCCTTTTGCGTCAAGGCGGCGCACTATCCCGAGGCGTGCATGCTGGTCAATGCCATCAACACCGATGCCCGCCACGGTCATCTGGAGATTGTGGCGGATTCGGGCCGCATCCGCCTGGTGGTGTCCGCCGATGTCGAGGGCGCCAACCCCACCGGCCTCTTCGTGGTGCGCATGCTGCAATGTGGGCAGGCCCTCCTCAGCCACTGGATGGGGGCCTTGGCCGCGGTGGCGATCAGCGGCCGCCCGGCGGCGGCGGTCCTCGCCGAGATGACCACCCCGACAGCCGAGGAGGTACCCGGGGCGGAAGGGGTTGCTGGGGCGACCCCGGCGCCGGCAGATATTCCCGCCGCCGCCCGCACCCTCCACTGATCCGGAGGGGGGTGCTACCCTTTCTCCTCTGTCTTGCACGCGGGGCTATGCCTGGCCCCCTTCCTCAGGAGCCAGTCCGATGACGACCGTCGTGTATTTCCATGGTTTCGCCAGCGGTCCCCAGGGACCCAGTCCCAAGACGGACCTGATCCGCGGGTTGGGGCATGAGGTGGCCCTGATCGCCACCGATGGGGACTACCGGCCCGTCGGCTACCGGGCGGCCTTCGCTCGGCTGGATCTGGACCCCACCGCCCCGCTGGTGTTGATGGGGACCAGTCTGGGGGGCTTCTGGGCGCGCCGGCTGGGCCAGGAACTCGGCCGGCCCTGGATCGCCCTGAACCCGGCGATTCAACCTTCTCAGTCCTTGCAACGATACATTGGCCCCAATACCCGCTTCGACACGGGCGGGTCCTTTACCTGGACAGCGGCGGATTGCGCGGCGTATGTGGCGGAGGAGCATTTTGCGTTGCAGGCGGATCTGCCGGGCTTGCTCATCCTCGCGGAGGATGACGAGGTGCTCGATTACCGGGTGGCCCGGGACGTGGCGGGCGCGGCGAGGGTAGTGGTTCTGCCCCGTGGGGGACATCAACTGCACAATACGGGGGATTATGGGGTGGCAGTGGGTACCTTTCTGTCGGCGGTAGTAGATGGGCTATCACCCCGAAACTCATCTTAACCATTGGCTAATCAGCCAGGAAATGACTGATCGTTACGGAACCGATTACCAGGCCGCTATTAATCTCCTTGCAACCCATACTTATGCGCCGTGCCGTGGTCATTACTGATTACTCCTTATCTTTGCAGGAGGTGGTGCATGATCAGGGAAGAAATCCGATAAGGAGGGGTAATGCTTTGATTCCAGCCTGCCCCGTTAGAGCGCCCAGGCGGTCCCGATCCTCATCACCCAACAACCGCACCCCTTCTGGGAGGAACTGACGTCCAAAGTGCTCGGCGTCCAGAGTCGCGGGCAGGGGGTAGACGCGGATATCGTCTTCGCGCCCGTCGATGATGCGGTCCAGTTGTCCGAGCAGGCCATCCAGGCCGGCGGGGGTGTCCAGCAGCAGGAAGACGGAATACTGCAACGCCAAGCCGCGCCTGC
>JADHED010001131.1_pt1 | contig 24701 bp, 22 predicted proteins | sample 8952041 | NCBI WGS metagenome assembly JADHED01 (sample SAMN16124423, study PRJNA663239) | bioreactor sludge metagenome | isolation source: sludge (control) | place: India:Bengaluru | collected 2018-09-08
AATACATACCCAGCCGCATCAGTTGCCCATATAAGAAAGACTGAAGAGAGTATGATACTTTGCTTCCAGATTTTACCTGATAGCCGAGCTCTGCAATAATGATACAACCATACTATTGAATAAATACAAAACAGGAATTGGAATATCCAGGCAAACCTCCCCAATGTTCTGAATTGTCTGAAAGGCCCGAGATATTCTATGTATTGCTCTAACCCAAGGCTGAATGGTACAGCTAATGCACAGGCAGCACTTGCAAAAGCGATAAACAACCATTTAACAGGCATTGGTGATTTAAATGTGTTGCTACCCCTGAATAAAGTCAAAATAATTGAACAAATCATTACAACAAAAACAACAATTACAGCTATCCCGGGATAGCCTAAACCTTCTTCACTATTATCCCAATTATTTTTTATAGCAGATGTAATTAGTGAGTATTCAGAACCCAGAAAATCTTTAAGATGACTTCTGTATTCAATGAAACCATGAGGAAATTCAGGACGATCTGTTATAGGGTCTGAAATTGTGGTATATATTTTCACTACTATAACCGGGATGCCTAAAGCTGCTACTAATAGAACTATTGCATACAACCTGTTATGAAGCGCTTCCTTGTTACTAAAAAGTATTGATAAACAGTATAATCCGCAAAGTACAAGTGCTATTGCAAAGTAATACGGATGTAGCATAACTACTGTTGAAGTTAGAATAGCGATATACAGAATGTATTTAGCCTTTCTATTTTCGTCAAACTGTATGAGCCAATACAACAGCATTGGTATTACACATGCGTAAGATAACGCATAGTGTCCTGCAGAAAAACGCAATACCTGTGGAGACATTAGAACTGTAAGAATTGCAAATAAGAATGCCCATCCGCCGGATAGTTTATAATGATAGAAGATTTTATAGGTATAAAGTATAGCCAGCAGGAATGCTAAAAATGGCGCTAAATTTAATACAGCAACAATACCATGCTTTTGTAAACCGAAGTGTTTGTGAAAAAGCTGCAAAATATATGACAGCAGTGGCTGTCCGTCCAAATACATGATATTCTCACCATAAGGATAATTCATGTGTTGGAACCAAGCCCCATCATCATATAATGCATGATGCAAAAACGTGAAATAGTTTTTTACACCATCACCACCTACCTGAAATATTCTTAATGAAGGATGTAAAAGTACTTGGCCAAACGCGAAATATACTACTACCAGCAAGATAAGCCATGCAAAGACAAATAGTAATTTGTTGGCTGCACTATTCATGGTTTTGCAACAATAGTATTGAGTATGACGATAGGGTTTTCTTCATGGGTTATTGCCAAATAATTACCACTCCATATCAGGATATGCACGTTGCATAAACTGCATTTCAGCCAATACAAAACCGAGGTTTTCGCTATGGCGACATTCTTTACCACCGCTATGCATCCAGTTGTTGGCAGGTAGCGTAAGTGTTGCTTCTTCAATTACTGTAGTAACGTGTGGCATCCATTTAGTTTTGATGGCTGCAAGGTCTATACCAATACCTTCTGCCAGCATTGCTTTATCTGCTTCTGTAGCTTCAAACATTTCGCCTGTATATGCCCAGCGATTATCTAATGCTTCCTGCATACGGGCTTTGCTTTCGTCGGTACCATCACCCAGCCGTATCATCCATTCGCTGCTCCAACGCAGGTGGTAGGTTACTTCTTTCAATGATTTTTCTGCAATGGCAGCCAAAACAGTGTCTTTGCTTTTTTGCAGTTCTGTATAGAAATAGTAATTGAAAGCATCGTAGAAGAATGAGCGAACTATCGTGTATGCCCAGTCTTTATTAGGTTGTTCTGTCAGCAATACATTGCGGAAATCCCAGGAGTCGCGCAAGTAAGCCAAGTCATCCTCGTCAATATTTTCGCCCTTGTATATTTTAGTTTGCAGTGCAGTAGAAGTAAACAATGTATTCTTCTGCGCTGCAGGCAGTGCATTAAACATATCAGCAGCATGCTGATACAGTGAACGTGCCTGACCAAGATGATCGAGCGATGTATTTGTAATAGCAATATCCTGTTCCAGTATCGGGCCATGACCACACCATTCGCTGATGCGATGTCCGATTATCAGTGCATTATCTGCTATCTGTAATGTGTATAGTAGTTGATTCATTTGTTGCTACGGAGTTTGTAATCGAGGATTTGTAATCAGGATTACATGTGTTTCAGTTCGTCCGGCAGGTTGTAGAACGTTGGGTGGCGATATACTTTATCGTTTGCCGGTTCGTACATTGATGCCGCCTCGTATGGGTCTGATGCATGTATGTTTTTGCTTTCTACCACCCAGATGCTTACACCTTCCATACGGCGGGTATATACATCACGAGCATTTTCTATAGCCATCTGTGCATCTGCTGCATGCAGGCTACCAGCATGCTTGTGGTCAAGACCTGCTTTGCTGCGGATAAACACTTCCCACAAAGGCCATTCGCCTGCTGTGTTGTGCGTACCGCTTGCACCTGCTGCCTGTTCTTTATCGCCGTAGTCTCCGTAGAGGTTTTTATTTATAAATTGATTCATTCTGTTGTTTTTGTGATGCTGTTATTAAGCAGCTTTTATTTCTTTGTTTTCTTTGCGTGCTTTGCGCTTTTCAGAATGTGCCAATGCGGCATCGCGCACCCATGCACCTTCGTCCCACGCTTTTTTACGTGCATCCAGGCGTTCTTTATTACAAGGACCGTTACCTTTTACTACGTTCCAGAACTCATCCCAATTGATAGGGCCAAAGTCGTAGTGACCACGCTTTTCATTCCATTTCAAATCTTTATCCGGCACTTCAAGACCTATCAACCTTGCCTGCTCTACTGTTACATCTATAAACTTCTGGCGCAGTTCATCATTAGTAAAACGTTTAATCCTCCAACGCATGCTTTGTGCCGTATGCGGACTTTCAGCATCGTTAGGGCCGAACATCATGATAGATGGCCACCACCAACGGTTCAGCGCATCCTGTGCCATCTTCTTCTGTACATCGGTACCGTTTGCCAGTGTCATCATGATTTCAAAACCCTGACGCTGGTGGAAGCTTTCTTCCTTGCATACACGCACCATAGCACGCGCATACGGACCATATGACGTGCGGCACAGTGGCACTTGATTCATAATTGCTGCACCGTCTACCAGCCAACCAATGGCTCCGATATCGGCCCATGTAAGTGTTGGATAGTTGAATATAGAAGAGTATTTAGCTTTTCCTGTATGTAGCTGGTCAAACATTTCATCACGGGTAATGCCCAAAGTTTCGGCAGCGCTGTACAGATACAAGCCATGTCCGCCTTCATCCTGCACTTTTGCCAGTAACACTGCTTTGCGGCGCAGACTTGGGGCACGGGTTATCCAGTTGCCCTCAGGCAGCATACCTACAATCTCGCTATGAGCATGTTGTGATATCTGTCGGATGAGTGTTTTGCGGTAGTCATCAGGCATCCAGTCGCGCGGTTCTATCATCACCTCATTATCTATCTTGGCATCGAAATGCTCTTGAAAAGAATGCACCGTCATTTATTAAAAATTTTAAGATTACAAAGATAACAAATAGGGGGTAAAGATGTTTACCCACCTGTATATATCGTTACTGTGCGAATATGAACCTCAAAGTAACGCCTGCGCGCGTTGTAGTAATTGGATATGAGGTAGATACATAAGGTATGCTCTGTCTGCGGTCGTAGAAGAAAATAAGGGTAAGTTTATCGCTCACTATATAGTTGATGGTAGGGGATATTGTTACTACTTTTTGTCCCCTTGTGATGATACTTTGATTTTGTGCCAAGTAGTTATTGGTACTCTTATCATCGCGTAAACCGATATCAACTTTTATGTTCAAATCGTTTTTAAGTTTTTTAACTCCAAATATCTCGAACGGAAGTACTAAACCACGCACACGATAACCGGCACCTATGGTGTACTCTGTGCTGTTTGTTTCGCTTACTTGATAGTCAATCATACTAAGACTGGCAGTACGGGTTTTGCGATAGTTGAAACTAAGTGACATACCATTTCGGAATGCGCCTTCTATTCCAAACAACGGATTTAATGACTCTGATATGGTAATGTTAGGCACCTGATAGAACGGTACAAAATTGCCTGAGTTAGAATCTACAAATGATGGGAAGCCCATACTGAATACATCCTGATAGTACAATGTAGAAACAAAGCTATTCATAGACATTGTACCTGTGTAAGCATGGTTTATTACAAGATTGTTCATGGCATTTGCAATGAACGGTATTTTTGTAAGGCCTGTGTAAGCGACACGCCAGTTTGGCATTGGCATATAATTGCGGAACGGATTGCTGCGCATATTACTGCTGGATGCTTCAACAAGCCCGATTTTACCAGCACCCTTACCCGAATAGGCCGCAAGAAATGCTGGCACTAACACATCCTGAGAATAGGCAGTATACCCCTTTTTGTAGGATGGGTCATTAGGGTCTGCTACACCATTACTATACGGGTTACGATCACTAAGCCTTGCAGATATCTCAGGCCTGCTATCTCTGAAATCCTTAAATGCTCCCTGATTTACGTCTGAAGCACTGAATAAAGTTTTTAGTCCTATAAATGATGAAGAGAACGAACCTGTCTCATAAGGATTGTTGTGCGTAAAGGTGCCATTACCTGTTAAAGTAGTATCCTTGAAAACCTCTGTCAAAGATTTGCTGAACGACCTGTTAATCGTAACATCAACACGAAAATCTTTAATAGGCTCTATTGTAGTAGTAATATTAAGTGTTTGTGAGTATTGTTGTTGAAATTGACCATTAAACAGGCTGTCACGGCTTATTCGCCCTGCTGCAGCTTGCTGCTCAAGCCAACTACGTGTAGGTTGCATACCGTATATGTAATCCAATCCCGGCGCTCCGCTTGATGTATTAAGACCAAAGAAACGCGTACTATCCATATAGCCCGGAAGTGTAGAACCAGCACTTTCTGTAAAGCTTACTGTTGTACGTTTAACCATTGTTAGTAATCTACCCGTAAAGCGCTCCATATCAGTTACTTCAAGCGGTGTATTCTTACGTTTCTGACGTGCCAGCTTACGCTCCTTTTTCTTCTTTTCTTTATCGGCCTTAGCTTTGGCAAGCGCCTCTGCTTTTTGCACTTTGTGCAAAGAGTCCAGTTGTTTATTGGTCATATTGCCTGCTTTTTCGGCAATACTCATATCCTTGTTTTTGGAACTGGTATCTGTATCAGTTACTGGCTTACCTTTTACTTTCGGTTTCTTTGCCAAGTCTTTTACTTCGCTGCCTGGTCTTAAGTCTTTGGGCTGGTTTTTATCTTTATCATTCTTATCCTGTTGGGCTTTAGCAGGTTTAGGCTGATTTACTGTACGCAGCCATTTATTTTTATTGTACAATTGCGAGAATTGCAGCTCAAGGTTTGCCTGCTTGCTTTGTGTATTACCAAGTGTGTTACCAAGATTATATGCCAGACGAGATGCAGCTGTCCACGAATAAGTAGCACCGTATTGCAGACGAATGTTTGTCCAGTCTAGTATTGGTAGTTTTTGTAATGGTACATTGTAGGATGCAGAAAAGTCTTGTGAGTAATATGTATTACGTCCGAAAGACCATATGCCATTCCAAAGGGAATCTCGTTTTTGGTCATTATCTATACGTCCGTAAGGCTCATCAATACGAGAATTATTGGTCGCTCTATAGCTGAAAGAAAGTGATCGTGTAAGCTCCCATCTTGTTTCGTAAATACGAGACCATGTAAAGTTTTTATAGTACGTTGGCTCAATGGCAATAGGACCGTCAGACACATTGCGTACCAGTGTTTCATTCATTATCTTATTAAGATCTGTACGGAATGTAAAGTTTGATGGCAACAAGTTTATATTAAAATCTTTGAGCAAAGCCCACCACTTAGACTTAGATTTTATCAACCGTTTGAATGGTTCAATTGGGTATGCTTTAATATTGTACGCATAACCCAAACCTATTTTATGATTTACGAGATCATCTGATTGTATGATAGGATTGCGTTTAAATTGCCTGTTATATGCGTAACTGACATCAAAGTTTTTCACACTCCAAGGCATTGTCTGCTTGGCTTGTTTTTCAGGATTCCCCAATATGCGTACGTTAGACAAATTGAAGCTGGTAATTGACGTATAGTCTTGGGCTACTTTACGTAAAGAATCGCGTTGTGCGCCATCGCGTGCAGAGTTGAGCTTATCTTTATATTTCACATCCAGATCATATGGATCGTACTGCGGATTGCTGATGTTTTCTGAATACCCAACGAACACAGGCAATTGTACTCCCCATTTACGTGGCATAAGCTTGCCTATATTCAGGTTTGTAGAAGCATTGTATTGGTAAAAGTTATCGCGGAAGCGCTGATTTAGTTTCTGGTCTATGTTGCCATACCCTGCAGTGTGCATAGTACCACCCAGATTTACAGTACCTAAGTCTGCAAGCTGTATTGCAACCTTACCGGATGCTGCATACCCTGCGCTCTCGTTCAGCCCAACCATGCGCAATTCATTAAACCATACTTCGGTACATTTTGCCAGGCCGTCGTCGTTAGGGGTTTGGTTAGTCTTCTTAGGGTTAGTAACACCCAGCAACATGGTTTTGGAGTCGCCTATATTAGGATTACCAACTACGGTAATATAGTTACCTTCTTTTGTACTAATGGTATAAGGTATAAATGCAGCAATGCCTTTACTATTGCGTTCTGTCTTCGCATTTACCAAATCATCCAATATTAAATCGAGCCTGTTTGCCGTGGGCCAAACATCATCAGTAGATGTACTGGACGGAGGTGTGATTTTTAGTGGCACCTGGTACTCATAGTAGTTGTTGGTAAAGTCGCTACCTATACGGATAATGGCTCTTAAGTCTCCATCTTTTAATGGCTGCTGCCCTACCCGAGACTCCGCATGCATAAACATACGCAGCCCTTTGAATTGGCGCATATCAACACCTACTTCTTTAAACACGGCACGTGTATCTCCATCTTTCAAGTTGCATACCTGCAGTGCAAGTGCCTGCTCGTTCAGTTGCAAACTTTGACCAGTACCTACGTTTGCTACCTGACGATTAACTCCCGGTGGTATTACATAAGGTACAGGTTGACGATCGCCATTTTCTTCAAAACTAACAGAAGTAACCGCAAAATCAGATTTATCCTGATCATCTTCAGGTATATATACCCCCGGGTCTTGCAGCGAGAACATATATCTGCGCCAGTTGTTGCGGCCAAGTTCCAGACGGGCAAAACGGAAAATTACACTATCCTGAAAACCACTAAGGAACATACGCATGAAGCGTATAGCACGAAAATCTGAAATATTACCAACCTTGCTGGTAAACTCTCTGATAGGAACTTTAAACTGGTACCAGGTTTCTACTTCAGAGTTTCCATTTGGTAACTTAACAGTAGACTCCTGTTTATTAATCAGATAACCGGCACCTACCTGCATATTCGGTTTAAAATCGATACGGTATTGATAATAATCCTCGCTGGTATTGAGTGTATTATCTCTGTTCAGATCCTCAGACTCCGGTATGGTAGTACCAGCGTTAGAATATGTTGCATTGCCCTCATTGACAGGAGAGTTGCCATGCGGGTTATTGAATCTTTTATACCTTCCTAATATACCTGTTACATCTTTATCATACTGCTCATCGCGGAAGTACTTATAATCATCACCTGATGGATCTGTATTTACGTTATTTACAAATCCGGGGTTTGCAGTAACAGTGCTTGCCACAGCTTGCAGGTATTGTGCAAAAAAGCCTTTTTCTTCTTCGTCATCCAAACCATCATAACCAACATCCTGCACCGCACGTGCCTGTACATCGTTATCAAACGACCTTGTTACCTGTTGTGTAAGTTGCGGAGAGTATCCCCAAACAGATTTGTAAAGTTGTGCTACATTTTTGGGATAGGCCAGACCATTTTCAAAAAAGCGGCGTGAATCTTTCAGCACATCTTCAGATATACTACCAAGATTGATGTACAATGCCCCACCTTCCGAACTCGGGTTGTTAATGAACGGATCCATCACCCAAAATTCTATAAACTCAATATTGGCTTGTTCAAAGTCACTGTTATCTATCGCACGCATAATGCCACCCCACTTATCCTTCGGATTCTTGAGTCGGCCATCCGGCTCCAGCATGGTTGCATCAAAATTGTACGGACCACGCTCTTTCGGATAAAATCCAAGATCTAGTGTTGAGAGCGCTCCTTGCAATGCAGTTGTATTTTTGTTAGGGAAAACGTCTTGCTGTTGTACTAACCTGATATAGTGTTGGTTAGGATCTTTCTTTACCCAATCAGGTATGCCTGTACTAGGCTCTGCAAGTGTAGGCTCTATCATATACCATGCAAGACGTGCACGATTACGCCCATAGCTCAGTTTGTCATTATCCTCTGCCTCAGGAAACAGCACTTTACCATTTTTATCGGTAGCACCAAATGGCGTACTGGCTAATGCCCAGGAATTGGCAGGAAATTTCAAATCGTAAGAGCCACGTGTGCCTTCAAAGTCATCAACATAAACGCTACCCTCAGGATCTAATGCATTGATTTGTTTGGCGTGACCGGGCAACAAACCTGCTACCTCTCCATTTACAGATATTAAGGACGGTGCTGTAGTTGAATAAATCGGCAGCTTATCAAGCATACGTGTTAAACCTGGTGCTTCTCCTTGATAATTGGCATCTAAACCTATTACTGTATTTCTGATAGGGTCTTCCCCAAATGTAGTTTTTTGTGTAAACGGACGCTCTGATAAACGCATGAACGTACTACCGATTGTTAGTTTATCATTTACAAAATAATCTAACCTCAGACCTGTAAAATTTTGCTGCTGAAAGCCGAATGTTGCGTTATCCTCGTATTGTACATTGATAGGAATACCTGAATTGAGAATACCTGAGTTTAATATCTTCAGCCTTCCTAAACCATAGTCGATTTGGTAATCTGTATTTTCAACCAACTTCTGTCCGCCGGCTGTTACAGAAACTGATCCCTGTGGTATATTGAACCCACCCAGGAATATTTCTGAAGAAGATGACGACTTGTAAGAACCCTTGATTACATAGCGGTTGTTTTGCTGAAACTGTCGTGCAATTGTTTTAGTACTATCATACAGAATATTGTATAGATATTTACGCTGTAATTGTGCGTTACTACCTATTGCAGACTTCATATCCTCACCAAACGGCTTCAATACCGGGAACATGATTTTACCTTGCTGTGTATTGATAGTGAAACCCTCTACAAAGTCAAAAATACCATCCGGTGCAGGGTCATTCTGTGCATTCAGACGATCCAGATTAAGGATAGTAATAAGTGGTGTACCTGCTTTATCACCTTCAGGTATATAACGCTTCTCACCACCACCTGGATCTTGATACAATACATTCAATCTGAATTCATCTTTCGACACACCTAAGCCACCCAATGCGTAAACGTTTTTCATCATCAGGTTCCAGATTGGCAATGTCGGTGCATTAGATGTTCCTTTCAGTAATTTCAGGAAGAGTACACGTTGGTCTGATACATTATTTTGATTATTCGGCAATGGAGGTAAATCTTCAGCAAACTCACCCACCTGATATACTTTACCATTGTAAGTGTATCGGAAAGCTACAGCCAATACATCATCCGGATTTAGTGTTGTGTTCAGCGATATATAACCCAGTTGTGAGTTGAATGAATACTCAGAGCTATTCAGCTTGCGCGCCACCAGATCTGTAAAGTCTTTTGCCTGTGTAAGACCAATGGCTTTGATGGCTGTACTCGCACCGCTAGGGGTACGTGCTGCAGGGTTTTGCTGCAGTTGTGTATACAGGTTATTGGTATTATTATCGGGCAAACCGAATGGTGCAGGTTGAGGACCTGGCAACAGGAATGTCTCGTTAGGGTTTCCTTCACCCAAATCCATAAAGCCATACACTGTTCGCACACCTTCTACTGCACCTGTGCGGTTGGTAACCCAAACCTCTATCTTATTGATAGTAACTTGCGAGTTGATGATAGGATAGTTTTGCAGGGCTCTATTATAATTGTTGTAGAAATATTGTGCCAACAGGAAGTGCTTGTTCTCTTCATAGTCATCGGCCTTAATAGAGAATTGTTGTGTCTGCGCACCACCCTGTATCGTCATACTCTGACGTTTAGAGCGTTGTTGCGATACAACACCCGTTACCCATAGTTTACCAAACTGCAATTGTGCCTTCAAACCAAATAAAGACTGTACACCGCTAATGAGTGAACTACGCAAAGGGAAGCTGATATTACCTGCTTCTATTTTCTTGATTATTTCATCTTCTTTACCGGTATACTCCAGCCTTTGTATATTTTGATAGTCGAAGGTTGCTTTGGTATTGTTGCTGATGTTCAGTTTCAACTTATCGCCCACAGTAGCAAGCAAGTTGATGTTCATCTGCATATCGAAATCGAAGATGCCATACTTCTGTGCACGTTGTGGCAGGGTAGGGTTCTTGATATTCTGCCAGTTACCACCAAAAATAATGTCAACATTACCCTGAGGGCGAACAGATATGGTATTGCCTCCAAATATGCGGTCGAAGAGTCCTTCGCGATACATGGTTGGCAACTGTGGCTTGTTATTGAAGAGCGAAAGCGCATCCATTCTGCGCTTCCAATAAGCTTCCTCATCTTTTTTAGCCTGGTACTTCATGTACTCATCAAAAGTCATGAACCTGGGACTGCCCAAATATTTGTCACCCAGCTTTTCGCTAAACTGATATGTGTTATCCTCCGGATTGTAGTCTACAGACTCTTTTACATTGTTGGGAGACTTCAGGTCGATACTGGAAGGCGTAGACTGTCCTGCCTGTGGCGATTTGTCGTATATCGGGAATTTAAGGCTTGTATCTCTTGCTGATTTGTTTTTCTGGGTTGAGTCTTCGGCAGGATCGGGCTCTTCATAATCTATATCAATAGCATAACCACGAGCAGACGCATTCGCTATGGCTACTGCCAGCGATATAAAGAATATTAACCTGTATCCTAAATTACTCTTCCGCTTCAACCTTCGTTTTCTTTAGGTTTATAGCACACGCAGTGCCTGTTTTATTAATTCTTCCACCGTTTGCCCCCCGGCATCTTTTACTTTTTTCAATGCCGCCTCAGCAACTGCCTTGTTGATACCTAAGTTTACCAATGCAAATAACGCATCTTCGGCTATAGTATTGTGTGTAGTGGCCTGTATTACAGTACTATTTTTGTCAATTTGCAGCTTACCCTTTAACTCCAAGATAATACGCTGTGCAGTTTTGGCACCAATGCCCTTCACCTTCTCCAAGCTTTTGCTGTCTTCGGTAGCTATAATACGCTCCAATTCAGCCGGCGTGAGAGAAGAAAGTATGATTCTGGCAGTTGTAGCGCCTACCCCGCTAATACCCAACAGCAGCCTGAATGTGGCCCGTTCCGTTTCATCGGCAAAACCATACAGCACCCAGGCGTCTTCGCGTACCTGCAGGTGTGTAAAAAGTCTGCATTTATCTAACGACTGTATTTTGGAATACGTTTGCAGGGTTATGTTTACTTCATAACCAATACCATGCACAGCCATGTGCAATAAAGAGGGAGACTTGTAAGCTATATCGCCTTCTATATAAGCGTACATAGTTGACTTTCAGGGGGGATGTAACAATTTTAAAAAAAGAGCGGTATGCAACACACACCGCTCTGTAAATTAAGTATATAACTTGATACTAGAACCACCAAGGTATTTTGTTGCTGTTGAATTTGTATATCAGCATCAAAGACACAGTTGAGTAGCTGTCTTTGTTTTCTTTGTTACCGCGAGGTGTCCAAGCTTTTTGCTCTGCACCCGGCTGTATTGCCCAAGACTTATCATGCATTTCTTTAGCAACTGCAGCTTTTTCAGGACTCAGATATCTTTCCAGATATGCCTCGCTGACATATTCACCACTCACATTATCCAGCCTGTCTGTAAATGTAAAGCGATATAGGTATTCTATACCCCAAGACATTTTTTCATTGATGTCGAAACGCAGACCAAGACCTACCGGCACATTCATTTGCCAGAACTTTGTCTTCATTGCATAGGTTGGAGTCGCTTTTTCGTACTCAAAACCTTCACCTTCCAGATGCAAATCGCCTACATATACCCATTTCTGAGAACCTGTAGTCCTGTCTATATAAGTGCTGAATGGTTTATAATGGAACACACCAACACCCGCGGTCAGATATGGCTGCCAACGGCGACCTGCTGCATTTGATTCTGAGTTGCTACGGAACGGAAAGAATTCAAACTGGAAAGTACCTTCCCAAATATTTGATTTCACATCCTGATTGCGCAGATATCTCTGAAACGCATCTGCCTCTACTGAAGATGCTGATTTTGCTTTCTTTTCATTCCATGCATCTGTAGCATAGAGCGTACCGTAATTAACGCCCAAACGCATAGCCAGCATAGGATGCGCGGTAAAACGGCCAAACATACCACCCATAAAAGTAGGGTGATTAAAATACTTACCGTTATTGTAATGGTCTAATGCTTTAAGCGTACCTACATCGCCCCATAGGTCAGCCATGCCAAAGTTCATTCCGATGGAAAAACCCGGATGTTCTACATACTCCCTAGGTATTGCAGGTTGTGCAATAGCAGAAAGTGAGGCAGCGCTAACGCAAACGGCTAAAAGGCTACGGATAAGTTTTTTCCGCATTTTACTCTGGTTTTAGCGATGAAGATAATAAAATTATTTTCCTTTAAAAATAGCTTTTCTTTTTTCTAAGAATGCTCCGGTACCTTCTTTCATGTCTTCGGTAGCAAAACATTCGCCGAAACGCCTGATTTCATTGGCAAATCCGGCAGTTTCGCCCTTTGCAGCATCGTTAACACAAGCTATAACTTTTGCTACGGCAACAGGCGCTTTTGTATGAATTTTTTGTAATATCTCCTTGGTTTTGCCCAAAAGTTCAGCCAAAGGCGCTACATGATTTACCAGACCCAGTGCTTTTGCCTCGTCTGCACCAATCATATCAGCCGTCATCATCAGCTCCATAGATTTGCCTTTACCTATCAATTGTGTAAGGCGTTGTGTACCGCCATAACCCGGTATCAGGCCCAGATTTACTTCCGGCTGACCAAATTTTGCGTTTTCACTAGCTATACGGAAGTGACAAGCCATTGCCAACTCACAGCCACCACCCAGTGAAAAACCATTAACAGCAGCAACTATCGGCTTAGGGCTATTTTCTATTTTATCAAAAACATTATCCTGTCCTTTTTTAGCCAAAGCCGCACCACCCGCAGCATCCAAGCTTGTAAACTCTGTAATATCCGCACCTGCCACAAATGCTTTTTCGCCTGCACCAGTCAGTATTGCACTTTTAATATCAGGGTTGCTGTATACCTCGTCCAGTACTTTGCCCAGTTCTTCAATTACGTCTTTGTTCAGAGCGTTCATTTTGTCCGGACGGTTGATAGTTATAACCAATGTGCCGTCTTGCAGGTCTGTCAATAATGTTTGGTACATAAAATAAATGTGCTGAAAAGTTTAAATCTGTCTCGTTTATTAGAAAAGTTCGGCGCGGTGTTCTTTCACCCAGCCTGTTATATAATCTGCTATTTCGTGTGTGGGTGCGCCGGGAGCAAAAAGCTTGCCTACGCCCATTTTGTAAAGGCTTTTCATATCCTCTTCGGGTATGATGCCGCCGCCTGTCAGCAATACATTTTCCAGTCCGTTTGCCTTCATCAGGTCCATTACTTTGGGGAAAACAGTATTATGTGCACCGCTGAGGATGCTGATGCCAATAGCATCCACATCTTCCTGCAATGCAGTGTTGACAACCATTTCGGGGGTTTGGCGCAGGCCTGTGTATATCACTTCCATACCTGCATCGCGCAGCGCGGTTGCTATTACTTTCGCGCCGCGGTCGTGGCCATCTAGGCCCACTTTGGCTACTAATACACGTACCGGACGCTTCAAACTATCTATCATATTCCAATTAAAAAGCGGGTAAAAGTAATAAATGGCGGGGATTTTACTATGTTCTTTTTCGGTTAAGAGGAATGGATAATAGTATTTGTATATATCATGCTTTGGGGGTAATAAGCACAATGCATTAATAAAGGCAAAATCTTACAACACGTATTTAAATTATCTTTGCACCCTTATGAGCGAAGAAAAAAGCCTTAATTTTTTAGAAGAGATTATTGAGCAACACCTTGCAGAAGGAAAGTATAAAGAAATACATACCCGTTTTCCGCCGGAGCCGAATGGCTACCTGCATATAGGCCATGCTTCGTCTATATGCCTCAACTTCGGGCTGGCAAAGAAATATAATGGCAAGGTCAATCTGCGCTTCGACGATACCAACCCAGTAACAGAGGATACCGAATACGTAGATAGCATCAAATACGATATTAAATGGCTGAGCGATGCCATTGGCAAAACATGGGATAATGAGCTGTATGCTTCAGACTATTTCGATACGCTGTATGGCTTTGCCGTGCAGCTGATAGAAAAAGGCTTTGCGTATGTAGATGACAGCACTGCAGAAGAAATAGCAGCTACAAAAGGAGATACTGTAAAGCCCGGCATCAACAGTCCGTACAGAGACAGAAGCGTGGAGGAAAACCTGCAACTGTTTGCCGATATGAAAGCAGGCAAATATGCTGACGGCGAAAAAGTATTGCGTGCCAAAATAGATATGGCGCATCCTAATCTACTGCTGCGCGATCCTATCATGTACCGCATCAAACATGCACACCACCACCGCACTGGCGATAAGTGGTGCCTGTACCCGATGTACGATTTTGCACACGGGCAGAGTGATAGTATCGAAAACATTACACACAGTATTTGTACACTTGAATTTATACACCACCGTCCGCTGTACGATTGGTTTATAGAGAAGCTGGGCATCTTCCCTTCTCATCAGTACGAGTTTGCACGCCGCAACCTTACCTACACGGTAATGAGCAAACGCAAACTACTGCAACTGGTAAATGAAAACCATGTAACAGGTTGGGACGACCCGCGTATGCCTACCATCAGCGGTATGCGCCGCCGTGGTTATCCTGCACAGTCTATCGTCAACTTCTGCGATACGATAGGCATTGCAAAACGCGAAAATATTGTAGACATCAGCGTGCTTGAATTTCATGTACGCGAACAACTGAATAAGACAGCTAATCGCGTGATGGCTGTGCTGGACCCGGTGAAACTGGTTATTACCAACTATCCTGAAGGACAGACAGAAGAACTGGATGCAGAAAATAATCCGGAAGACCCGAACGGCGGCACACGCAAAATGCCTTTCAGCCGCGAGGTGTGGATAGAGCGCGAAGATTTTATGGAAGATCCACCGAAGAAATTCTTCCGCCTGGGTCCTGGCTTGATGGTGCGTCTGAAAGGTGCCTACATTGTAAAATGCGAAGGCTTTAAGAAAGATGATGCAGGCAATGTAACAGAGATACATTGTACCTACATACCTGAAAGTAAAAGCGGTAGCGATACCAGCGGCATACACGTAAAAGGTACTATCCACTGGGTGAATGTAGCTACTGCAAAAACAGCAGAAGTGCGTCTGTACGACCGCCTGTTTAAAGTAGAAGACCCATCGAGTGAGGAAGGTGATTTTAAAGATTACATCAACGAAAACTCTTTGGAGGTGCTGCCAAATGTGTACATAGAACCTGCACTGGCCAATGCGAAGGAAGGAGAGCACTTCCAGTTTTTACGCAAAGGTTATTTCTGTGTAGATAAAGAAAGTACGCCTGACAAACTGATATTCAACCGCACAGTGGGATTGAAAGACACATGGGCGAAAGAAGCAAAGAAAGGATAACCCCTAAATCCTCTAAAGGGGACTTTTATAAAAAATATATACTCATGGTACGAATAGACAACATAGAAGAAACAATTGCTACGCTGAATAAACTGAATGCAGACACTGCACCACTATGGGGTGGCATGACACCGCAGCACATGGTAGAACACCTGACTGTAACTATCGGCGCTTCGAGCGGAAAGATGAACCTTGAACAAAGCAGCACACCGGAAGAAGCTGCTGTAGCTAAGCAGGCGCTTATCTATACGGATATGCAGATAAAACAAGGTGTAAAAAATGCACTGATGGGCGAAGGGCTGCCACCGTATGTAAATCCAAGTCTGCAAGATGCCATCAGTGAACTGCAAACAGAGCTGCAACATTTTGCAAGCTACTATGCTGCCAACCCAAGTGCTACGCATATACAACCTAGGTTGGGTGCGCTAAAACATGATGAATGGATCGTCTTCCACGGCAAGCATTTTACACACCATTTCAAACAATTCGGATTGATATAAAAAGAAAACGCCCCGCAGACTACGGGGCGTTTTCTTTATTAGAATATTGTGATTGACTACTTAGCAGCCACAACACTTATCTCTACTTTCACACCTTTTGGCAGGCCTGCTACCTGTACTGTTTCGCGGGCGGGCGGGTTTTCTGTAAAATAGCTACCGTATACTTCATTTACCTGTGCAAACTGGCCCATATCCATCAGGAAGATGGTGCTTTTCAGCACATTGCTGAAATCCATACCCGCTTCTGTAAGGATGGCTTTCAGGTTTTCCATTACCAGTTTGGTTTCTGTCTGTATATCGCCCGTGTACAGCTCGCCCGTTTTAGGGTCTATGGCTATCTGGCCCGATACGAAAAGCATATTGCCAAACTGAACCGCCTGATTGTATGGCCCGATAGGGGCAGGAGCATTATCTGTACGAATGATTTTCTTTTCCATGCTGTAAATGTAATACACTCCTTACATTTGCAGCGATTTTAATGGCATACATCTTACACATAGATACATCGGGCGATGCCGGCATCGTAGCCATCAGCAAGGATGGCGTGGTAACTGCGCAACTTGAAAATGCAGATACACGCAATCATGCGGCGAGCATCAACCTGCATATTGAAAAAGCCCTGCAGGATAGCGGTATTACGATGGCCCAACTGGACGCTGCTGCGGTTTGTGGCGGTCCCGGTTCTTATACAGGACTGCGTATAGGACTGGCTACTGCAAAAGGCATTTGCTACCTGCTGGATAAGCCACTGATGATGCACCACAAATTGCAGTTACTGGCGCTGAAAAACATTTATACGCATAAAAATGAATATGAGCATTATATCAGTATCCTGAACGCGAGAGAGGGAGAATACTATTTTGCGTCATATAACAGCGAAAAAGATACAACAAACGAGCCTCAGCACATATTGGCTACAGACCTGGAAATGGTTTTTAGTAAGCTATCTGGCAAAAAGCTTGTGTGCGGAGATATCAATGATGGACTGAAAGCTATAATCGGTACTCAACAAGTTGATTACCAGGAAGATAATCGTGTAGATGCTGCTACATGGGCAGTTTATGCAAAGGAGCAATATGATTGTAATGGTTTTGTCAATTTAGCCAATGCAGAACCCTTCTATTTAAAACAAGTTTATACGCATAAACCAAAGAATATCAATTGATTAAAACCACATATTCAAAATTTAAATAACTTTTTAACGGTGGTTTAACAGATTTCTCAAATATGGTTTTGGTTCATATAGCAGAATGGTGTATGTTTGCACCCCGTAAAAATGGTGGTAAATAGAGGCCACCAAATTACTTAGTTACTCTTTTTTTATACATAAAATCAATTTGTAAATGGAAACGACTATGTCAGCTAACACGCTGGTTATTCGCAAAGATGAAGGTTCGAACGAACAGATTAAGTTGGATTATTTAGCGGTTAAGAGTGCAGCAATGACCCTGAGGGCCATCAACCACAAATTGCGTCAGCAAATCGTAAAATTGCTGGAAGAAAACAGACGTATGAATGTTACTGATATTTATGTAAAACTGCGTCTTGAGCAGTCAGTAGCATCTCAACACCTCGCTATCCTGCGTCGTGCTAATATCGTTATCACTGAGCGTGATGGTAAATTCATCCACTACGCACTGAACCATACACGCATAGCTCACGTAGCTAAGTTTGTAAACGAACTGGTTAACGCTGAAGAAGCATAATTTTAAACACTGGTATTAAAAAAAGCCCCGATAATTATTGGGGCTTTTTTTAATACCATAAAGCGAAGGCTGACGAATAAACAAGTCAACCAATCAACTATTCTTAATCTTATTCCATGTATCGTACAAGCTTTCCTGTGTGGGGCGGTTAGCAGGCAGCTCGGTTAATGGCTCGCAGGGTTGCAGTGTTTCATATAGGTCCTTCGGCAAGCTCTGATAGAGCTGCGTGCCTTTGGTCTTCCAGCTTATCATATCATCACTCACTTCTTTGATTATCTTGCCGGGATTGCCCACTACAAGGCTGCGGCGGGGTATTTTTGTATTGGCAGCAATAAAAGACAATGCACCGATGATGCACTCATCGCCAATCTCTACCTCGTCCATAATAACACAGTTCATACCCACCAATACGTTTTTACCAATGGTAGCACCATGTATAATGGCTCCGTGGCCTATATGTGCACCTTCCTTCAGCAGCACAGTCACTCCCGGGAACATATGGATAGTACAGTTTTCCTGCACGTTGCAGCCGTCTTCTATCACAATGCCGCCCCAGTCGCCACGCAGAGCAGCACCGGGGCCTATATACACGTCTTTACCTATAATAACATTGCCTGTAACAGCCGCTTGTGGGTGCACATACGCACTCGGGTGAACAACAGGCACAAAACCTTTGAATGAATAGAACATGATTCAAAAGTAAGGTTATGCAAAAAAATAAATAAATGTGGATAAATAAAATATCGACAATAGGGATATTGTATTTATATTCGCATCATAGTTCTTTGAAAAATGTTTTGGTCCTTGTGTACTAATGGAGTTCACTTTATAGCCTTCTTGGCAACCCGTCTATGGGTCTAACACTCCGTCTTCCCAGTTGCCCATTTGCCCACTGGTGATAACGTTGTAGCAGGTATGTTCTATTCTTTTTCTTTTTTAAAAGGTTTGGAGCAGGAAAATTAAGTGAGTGTACGAGAACATCGCTTACGCATTAGTAACAGGGAAATCTTGTAATGAGCAGGGCAATATTGCCCTGTTACTAAACAACATATTTTATGTCAAGGTTAAAACAAAGCCAAAGCATTGATAGGATTATACAATGTATCAATTCTATCCTAGAGGACCGGTGTTCTCTTTCAGATCGTGAACATAGTTCACTGAATGAGGCAATTGTTCAACTTCAGATTTTGAAGAAGAAGAAAGGTAAAACCAACAAAGAGATTGTAAGCACTACAATCAAAATTGTTGAACTTTTATCTGAATATTTCAAGAAATGAAGCAGTCACAATTTGTACCATTAATCTGAACACTCCCTTAAATTTTTTCATATGGATATTGGGTCTACAATAAAGGGTCTCAGAAAACATAAAAAGCTAACTCAAGAAGAGTTTGCTACTGCTTGTGGCATTTCACAAAACTATCTCTCTCAAATTGAAAATAACCTCAAAGAGCCTAACCTATCTACCTTAGCCCAAATAGCAGAAGCTCTTGGCATACCTGTAAGCATTCTAATGTTCTTATCCACTGGTGAAGATGATATTATACCTGAGAAAAGAGAATCTTTCAACGAAATCAATAACCTAATAAAACAACTGATACATGAAAACTTGGGAATATGAAAAAACTCAAACTAAGTACCTATGTTCTTTATTAAAGATAAATATAGATACACTCAATAGTGTACTAAATAATGTTGGTGCTTACTATAACGAATGGATTGAGGAGAAGATTGATAAAAAAAGTGGTCTGCCCAAAACCTACTTAGATGGTACAGTGAAAAAGAGAACAATTAGACCTTCTTTAAGAGAGTTAAAAAGCATACAAAAAGCAATACAAACAAATATTCTTGCAAAAATCATTTTGCCCGACAATATTCACGGAGGGATAAAGAAACGTAGTAACATTACAAATGGCAAAGTCCATAAAGGAAATAAGTATCAGTTTACTACTGATTTACAAGACTTCTACCCAAGTGTAAACAACAAGTTGGTATACACTACATTTTTAGAATTGGGGTATTCTAATTATGTAGCTAGTATATTGACAAAACTTACAACTTGGAAAAATGAATTACCTCAAGGCACACCAACAAGTACACAAATTGCTAACTTATCGTTTTTAAAAACCGATAAGATGTTGATTGAATTTTGTAAAAAACATGATATCAAATACACAAGGTATGTTGATGATTTAACCTTTTCTGCGCAATTTGATTTTAGCACTTCAATCCAAGAAATTATCGAAATAGTCCTTGCTTCTGGGTTTAAAATGAGCAGACGAAAGACCATTTATAAAGGCAATCAAACAATTACAGGTATAGATGTCTTTAACAATTATATTGATGCGCCCAAAAAAGTATTAGAAAAGTATCACTTGGAACAATTATCAGACTCTCCTCATAAACCATACAGCACTTACGTGAACAATATACGCAAGACAAACATCAATAAGTAAATCTCACGGCACCGGATCATACCCGCTCTTGCCCCATGGGTGGCAGGATAAAAAACGTTTTATTGCCATGCGGCCGCCTTTCCAGGGTCCGTATTTTTTGATGGCTTCCAATCCGTAGGCACTACAACTGGGCGTATATCGGCATTTAGCCCCTAAAAGCGGCGAAATAAAGGCCTGGTAGAACCTGATGAGCCATGTGAACAGTATGGTGAATAAACGTCTGATAAATCAAAAATAAGAAGGGAAATCCAAATACTATGGTAATACCTGCTTTGTGGCAGTTTCCTGCAGTGCAGCAATGCCTTTTATCACTACTTCTTGTATAGTGGCAAATTCCGGCATTTCGGTACCCGTATGTACAAGAAATACATGCAGCTGCATATTAGCAGGCATTGCAGCATACAGGCTGTGTTTATTAAGCCTCCATGCCTCGCGCATCAGGCGGGCAATACGGTGCCTGTGTACCGATTTCCTGAATTTCTTCTTCGGTACACTAAACCCCGCCAATACCGGCGATGTTTCTGCGGCGCTGCGCGGCACCATGGTATAAATAAACTTTACCGGAAAAAAAGAATACGCTTTCCCTGTACGGAAAAGCGTATCAATATGTTGCTCGCGCTTCAGCCGCTCGTATGCTTTTAAAGTATTACGAATGGCAGTTGAGTTTTTTAACTGTTATTACTTAACGCGGCGCTCGTCAGAAACTGTCAGTTTATGGCGACCTTTAGCACGGCGAGAAGCCAATACTTTGCGACCATTTGCAGTTTCCATACGCTTGCGGAAACCATGTACTGATTTACGACGGCGGCGGCTTGGTTGATACGTACGTTTCATAATCTATACTTTAAAGTCCTGCACACGCAGGCATCACATTTTTAAAAAATTAAGGATTGCAAAGGTAACGGTTAAATTTTACCCTGCCAAATAAGTTTGTGTTTTTTTGCATAAAACAGCCCTGTAGTTGTTTACAGGGCTATTATATGAAATATATTATTATTTACCAGCCGGCATATTCAGACCTTTGCGTATTTCTTTTGCAGTGCTGTTAGCAGCATCTATTGCTTCTATCTTCTGTACAAGGTCCATTGTTTTGGCCTTGTCTTTCTTGTTATAGTTATAGATAGCCATATACTGATATGCCTGCATCAGATCGTTTGGTTTGCGTGTGTAGGTAGATGGCACTTCCATTTCCAACCACTTGGTATAGTATGGTACAGCCAAACCTTGTGTTGCATCATTATCTGTTGCAGCAGCTGCACGTCCGCTCCAGTAATGGCCTGAAGGTTCTGCAGGGAATTTTTCTGTCATAGCAACAAAGCTCTTCAGCGAATTATCGTAATCCCTGCCAAAATACTTAGTAAAGCCCGAATAGAAATAGTCCGTTACGGTAGCAGAAGCAGGCAACTCATTAATAATCTTATCGTACCACTTAGATGCCGCCATCCACTCTTTACCTTCTCTCAGTGCTTCACCGTTTTCGCGATAAGGCACCAGTTTATTGGTAGCAGTATCAGCATCTATTGCTTTTTGCAGGTACATGTCAGCTTCAGATGTCAGGCTGTTTTGCAACAGAATTTTTGCAAACATCCTGTAGTCGCCGGGGCGATTTTTAGTAGCATCCTGTTTATCAAAGTATGTGCGGGCATTCTTCAGCGCGTTTACAGAATCTTTCAATTCATATTGGCTAAATGCAAGAATACCATAGAAACGTGTTTCAGGTTTTGTATTAATAAGTTCCTGTGCTTTAGTAGCTGCATTTTTATAGTCTTTTGACAGATACAGAACATCCATGTATTTTTCTGTAACTATCGGAGAAGGATCTGCCAGTTTTACATATTCTTCAATATGCTTTTTAGCCAAATCGTATTTACCTACATAAGTATATGCATTACCAAGATCTCGGTAAGGCAGAGGGTTTGCAGGGTCTGCTTCTTTAGCTTTTTCCCAGTTTTCCAGCGCCAGCTTATAAGTTTTTGACTCGTACCAAAGCTTGCCTATGCGAGAGAAAGCTAATGAGTTTTTAGGGTCTTTCTCTACCACTTTTTCATAGTTATTCATAGCTTCGCCACCACCACCGCTTGGTAGTTTTTGGTATGCATCTGCCAGCGATATACGCATATCTATATTTTCGTAGTTTGCCAATGCAGCTTTGTACCATGTAATAGCTTGTTGAGCATCACCACCATTGGTATAAGTGATAGCATCAGCAGCATATTTCAGTTGCTCCCACTCTTTCTTTTTGGCTTTTGCTGCAAGTTCAGTAGCCGCTTTCATACCTTCTTCAGCTTTACCTTCTGTAAACAATACGCGTATCAAACCACTTGTGTTTGCATAGCTGTTTGGTTGTTTCAGGAATATATTGCGTGCAGCATCCTTATTTCCCATCTGCAATTCTGCAAGGCCCAGATAGTAGTTTGCAAGTGGGTTGGTAGCCGCAAGCGGCTCAAGCGTTTTCTTTGCTGTCTGGTAACGCTCGTAGTTATACATCTTAATACCTTCTTCCAGTGTCTGCGCCTTTACACTTGCAGTAAGTGTTACTGCTGTGGCCATTATTACTATCGAATGTTTCATTTTCATTTTCGTACTATTTATTGTACAGTAGTTACAATATTTATTATTCGTTCAGATTATTTACTATTGTTTACCTGAGCCTCTCTGAAGATGATATTACTTCTGAGTGGAAACAGCCTTGCTTGTTTGAATACCAACTGACCACGCTCTTTACTCAGAAAATTGGACAAGCCAGTTGCCAGGCCAGGGTACGTTTCGCGGTGAATAAAGTACAGATTGCGTGTCAGAGGGTACCAATCGGGCGCTATATACGCCTGATATGGTTTGTACTCTTTTTGCAGACTATCATGGTAAATAGCTGCTACTTTCACATCTTTTATAAAAGCCAGTCCTTCAGGGTCATTATAGTCGCTCACATAGCTTACACCTACAAAGCCAATCGCATTCGGATTATTAGCCACGTATTTTATAACACTATCATTACCCTTTGCAGCAAATACATTCGCACCCAGTTTTTGTCCCGGTATCAGCGAGTCTGTAACATAACGCAATGTGCTGGAACCCTGATTATCGAACACTACCGTGTATTTGTTTTTATACACGCCTGTCAGTATGCCTTTCAGTTGGCTTTCGCTAAGTACAGTATCTGCAGATACATTATTGAATATTACAGCAACCGCATCTTTTGCTACCGCAAGCGATGTCGGTACCACCTTCTTATCTTCCAGCATTTTCTTCTCATCCGTCGTCAGCTCACGTGTTACCAGTATCAGTTTTGCCTTATCGTTCAGAAAGTCTTTAATACACTCCGCTTCCGATTTGTAGTGCACATTTACATGCGCCTCAGGAAAGCTGCTATCGAATACGCGCATCTGCTGCTCTACTATCGGCCTGTAGGTTTCATCTACAGAAATATCGATAGTACCACTGCTTAGTGTATCTGTCGGTTGCTTGGTTTTATCCTCGCTACAAGAAGCAACGAAAACAGCCAAACCTGCACAGAGCACTATATTCTTTAACGCATTTATCATGGACTGCAATTTTACTCAATATTCTAAAAAAACGTATGGATACTCTTTATGTTGTAACATTAATTTAACAGCACTGTCAGTATAGTGTAAATTATTGCCTGCTCCTCTTTCTGAGTCTGATGTCTGTAATACCTCTCCATATACGGAACAGGCCGTAAAACAACATCAGCGCACCTAATGTATAAGCCATACCCTTAGGCAATTCCATGGCACCAAATGCCTGCAGATAAAACAACAAAAAGCTGATAATCAGGTAGAAAACACCCATGCCTATGTGCATGGTAGCCCTGAATGCAGAGTATGCGGAACTGCTCTCGTTGCGCTCTTCGAAGTTCATATGCTTTTCTTATTAAATGAGGTGCAAAATTAGTTTAATATTATTGCAGAACATCAGCATTTGCTTATAATTCTGCCTTTAATTTAAGAGAAGCAAAAATCACAGCATTCCATAAACTACGAATAGGTTTTAACGAAACATTCTGAGCAAAGGGTATAAAAAGAAAAAGAGACTGAAAACAGTCTCTTTTTTTTGGATTCGCTAAGTTCAAATTATTTTTTCTTAGCGGCTGCCTTTTTAGGGGCTGCATTTGCTTTTGGAGCAGCTTTCTTAGGAGCCGCTTTTTTTGCAGCAGCTTTCTTAGGAGCCGCTTTT
>JADHED010001133.1_pt1 | contig 24665 bp, 18 predicted proteins | sample 8952041 | NCBI WGS metagenome assembly JADHED01 (sample SAMN16124423, study PRJNA663239) | bioreactor sludge metagenome | isolation source: sludge (control) | place: India:Bengaluru | collected 2018-09-08
ATGGAGATGACCGAAAAGAGCATTGTGATCGAGGCCATCGGACCACAGAGCACACGCTATCAGGAGCTGGCCAAGGGCATTCAGGCGAGCTTTCGCGGCCGCGGCATCGTGGTGCAGGCACCCAGGACCAAGAGCGAATCAAGCTGGACCAGCGTCATCGTCTCGGTCAGCAGCGGCATCGAGACCGACCTGCTCAACAACCTGATCGACCTGCTGACGACGCTGGCCGATGGCGAGCAGGAGAAGCATGACCTGTCGATCCATCTGGAAGGTGACGAGGTCTTCTATGACCTGCAGAAAGAGAAGCAGAAGTTCCTGACGCGTTATCCACAGATGAAGCCGAAGTCAGGGGCCGTGACCAAGGCGCGGTCGACCGACGACCTCGAAGAGTCGGCCATCGAGTAGCGGTCGACCCTTGCACATTTGAGCCATCGACCCTTCGTCAGCGAATGGTCACCTTCTGTGCGGCGATTCGTGCCTGCCACTGCTCCGGCCCACTGCGGTGCACCGAGTTGCCCGAGGTGTCGACCGCGACTGTGACCGGCATCTCTTCCACCTCGAATTCGTGGATCGCCTCCATGCCCAGGTCGGCGAAGGCCACCACCCGTGATTTTCGAATCGCCTTGGAGACCAGATAGGCCGCACCGCCAATCGCGATCAGGTAGACCGCCTTGTGGGCGCGGATGCTGTCGATGGCAGCCTGCCCCCGTTCGGCCTTGCCGACCATGCCGAGCAGGCCGGTCTTCTCCAGCATCACCTCGGTGAACTTGTCCATCCGGGTTGCCGTGGTCGGGCCGGCCGGGCCGACCACTTCGTCGCGCACCGGATCGACCGGCCCGACGTAGTAGATGAAGCGGCCCTTGAAGTCGACACCGTCCGGCAACTGTTCGCCGCGGGCGAAGAGGTCGGCAATGCGCTTGTGCGCGGCATCGCGGCCAGTCAGCATCTTGCCGCTCAGCAGCAGGTTGTCACCCGGCTTCCAGCTGGCGACCTCGTCGGCGGTGAGGGTGTCGAGGTTGACGCGACGGGACGTGGGGCCGGCCTCCCACACCAGCTTGGGCCAGTCATCCAGACGCGGTGGCGTCAGCTCGGCCGGCCCGGAGCCATCCAGCGTGAAGTGGACATGGCGGGTGGCGGCGCAGTTGGGAATCATCGCCACCGGCAGCGAGGCGGCGTGGGTGGGGTGGTCCATGATCTTGACGTCGAGCACGGTGGTGAGGCCGCCCAGGCCCTGGGCACCGATGCCGAGGTCATTGACCGCTTCGAAGATCTGCAACCGCAGCTCCTCCAGCCGGTTGCTCGGGCCGCGGGCTTTCAGTTCATCGATGTCGATCGGTTCCATCAGCGACTCCTTGGCCATCAGCATCGCCTTTTCGGCGGTGCCGCCAATGCCGATGCCCAACATGCCGGGCGGACACCAGCCGGCGCCCATGGTCGGCACCGTCTTCACCACCCAGTCGAGGATGCTGTCGCTGGGGTTGAGCATCGCCAGCTTCGATTTGTTCTCCGAACCGCCACCCTTGGCAGCGACGGTGACCTCGAGTCTGTCGCCCGGCACCAGCTCCATGTGGATCACCGCCGGGGTGTTGTCACGGGTGTTGCGGCGCGCGCCGGCCGGGTCGGCCAGCACCGAGCCGCGCAGCAGGTTGTCGGGGTGGGTGTAGGCGCGGCGCACCCCTTCGTTGACCATCTCGGTGACGCTGAGCGTCCCCTCCCAGCGCAGCTGCATGCCGACCTTCAGAAAGACGTTGACGATGCCGGTGTCCTGGCAGATCGGGCGGTGGCCCTCTGCGCAGAGGCGTGAATTGACCAGAATCTGCGCCATCGCCTCCTTTGCGGCCGGCGACTCCTCGGCCTGATAGGCGCGGTGCAGCGCCTGAATGAAGTCGAGTGGATGGTAGTAGGAGATGTACTGAAGCGCGTCGGCGACGCTGTCGATCAGATCCTGCTGGCGGATGAGGGTCATGGGAAGGGCTCCTGGTGGACGGTGTCGACGCGATGACGCGCATTTTACTACAGCAGCGCGGTGGCACTGCTGCAAGCCATGGGTGCGGGTTCAGATCGCCTGCATCCAGTGTTGGTCGGTGTGACTGTGGGGGTGCGTGGCATCGACGGCGATGCGCACCGGCTCCGGATCGAGCGTGATCGTCACCGGCAGGCAGCCATGCGGATCGCCATCGAGCTGGATCGGTTCACCCACTGCGCCTTCGACGTGGATGTGGCTGCCGAGGGCCCGCCGCACGCCGGGCAATCGGCTGGAGCGGCCGGTGGGCAGCGCCAGCAGATAGCTCAGCAGGCCAAGCCGGGTGTGGCGCTCGAGCATGACCAGGTTGAGGTGGGGCGCGAACAGGCTCGCCTCGGGGTCGAGCACGAAGGGGCCGGCATAGTGACGGGCATGGCTGATGATCAGCGAGCCGACCTGCCACTGCTGGTCGTTGCTGCGCACCCGATAGCGCTGGCGGCCATAGCGGCCGACCATTCTGGCCATCGTCAGCAGGTAGGCACCCTTGCCCAGCCGGCGTTTGAGGTCGAGGTCGACTCCATTCACCACCCAGGCATCGAAGCCGATGCCGCACATCAGCAGAAAGCGCCGGCCATTGGCCAGGGCCGGATGCAGCACGACCTCGCTGTCACCGGCCAACACCTGGGCCAGCCGGTCGGGCTGGGTCGGCAACGCCAGCTCGCGGCAGAGCACATTGGAGGTGCCGAGCGGAATCAGACCCAGGCGGCAGGCGCGCCCGCGCGTGCCATTCAGCACTTCGTTGAGGGTGCCGTCACCGCCGGCGGCAACGATGCGGTCGAAGCCGTCCGGGTGATCACGCAGCAGCCGCTCCCCTTCGCCGGGGGCGCTGGTCTGCCGGATCAGCAGTTCGCAGCCCTGCCGACGCAGCGCGGCGATCACGGCATTCAGATAGTCCTGACGGCGGCGACCGGCGACCGGGTTGTGGATGATCAGCAGTCGCTTGCTGGCGGTGGCGGGCGTGTACCGGAGCTCAGCATCCAGGCGTCGTGGTGGTGGCCGCTCAGCCACCGGGGCGGTTCATCTGCATCTGCTGAAGCTGGCGCATGTTGATCTGCAACTCCTGCATCGAGCGGTTGAGCTGCATCCGCTGCTGATCGAAGGCGGCCACGGCGGCCTCGTTTTCGCGCAGCCGCCTTTCGATCGCGTTCAGCAGGCCGGGGTCGGCCTGCTGCACCGTGACCAGTTGCTCTTCGACGGTGCGCAGCCGATTGGTCAGTTGCCGGGTGATCAGCTCATCCTGGCGCTTGACGCCGGCCTCGATGCTCCTGAGCTGTTCCGCCAGACTGGCGGTCTGCCGCTCGATGGCCTCCTGTCGCTGTGCCTGTTCGCCGATGCGGCGGTTGACCCCGTCGATGTCGGTCAGCCCCTTGCTCATGCGGCTGGAGAGGTCGCCCATCTGATTCTGCACCGTGTCGATCGACTGTCTGCTCTGGGTGTTCAGATCCTGATCGCGCTGCTTCTGCCTTTCGATCAGTTTGCGCACCTCGGCGTCGAGCTGCTCGATGCGGCTGGAGAGGTCGCCGGTGCCGCCGGTACCCTTGCCGGCAATGCCGAGGCGCGCCTGCAGGTCGGTCAGCGCCGCGATGTTGTTCAGATCGGCCTCCCGCAGCGACTTGATGTCATGCTGCAGTGCGGTCAGGTACTGCACGGTGAGAAAGCCGCCGCCGGCGATGGCGGCGGTCAGCGCGATCAGCACCAGCCAGACCAGCAGCAGTCCGCGACTTTTTCCAGGGGGGGGCTGCCCCTCCTTGTCACGTGGCCGGCCGCTCTGGCGGCGCTGCTGATAGGTGGCGATCTCATCGATCTCGGGTGCGAGGCGTGGCGGTCCCGCGGGCTTGGAGTCACTGTTGGGCATGGGCAGGGGGTCCGGTGGTAAAGCGGAGGCTAGTCAATCACAGTGGCGTCATGGCGCCAACCGGATGCGGGCGATCTTGATCTGGTGCTCCTTGATCTGCACCGTTTCGACCTGGTAGGCACCGATGCGGATGCAGGCATTGCCGTCGGGAATCGACTCCATCTGCTCCAGAATCAGGCCGTTCAGCGTGCGCGGGCCATCGGTGGGCAGGTGCCAGTTGAGCGAGCGGTTGATTTCGCGCAGCGGCATCGAGCCCTCGATCAGGTAGCCCGCTTCATCATCCTGACTGATGCCCCACTCGGTTTCGGCGATGTTGCTGGTGAAGTTGCCGACGATCTCCTCGAGGATGTCCTCGAGTGTGACGATGCCGAGCACCTCGCCATACTCGTCGGCGACGATGCCGATGCGGCGCTTCTCATGCTGGAAGTGCAGCAGCTGGCTCTGCAGGTCGGTGCTTTCCGGCACGAAGTAGGGCTCGCGCACCAGCGCCAGCAGCTTGTCGTGGGTCGGGTTGGGATCGGTCAGAAAGCGCGCGACGTTGCGCAGATGCAGAATCCCCACCACCTGGTTGAGCTCGCCGCGATAGACCGGCAGGCGGGTGTGCAGGCTGCTGCGCAGTTGCTCGATGATCAGGTTGAGCGGGGCCTCGATGTCGATGCCGATCACCTCTCCGCGCGGAATCATGATGTCGCGGATGGTCAGCTCCTCCAGTTCGAAGATGCGCAGCAGCATGCTGTGGTGACGGCCGGGCTGCATGCCGCCGGCTTCGAGCACCACGGTGCGCAGCTCCTCGGTCGAGAGCTGGTCGGGGCTGCTCTGTCTGATCTTGACGCCAAAAAGGTAAAGCAGGCCATTGGAGAAGGTATTGATCAGCCAGACCAGCGGCGAAAACAGCCGCAGCAGTGGCAGCAGCACCCAGGAGGCGGGGTAGGCGATCCGTTCCGGGTAGAGCGCGGCCCAGGTCTTGGGAGTGGCCTCGCTGAAGATCAGCAGCGCGAAGGTGGTGATGGCCGTGGCGATGCCGGCGGCGGTGGCAATGTTGTCCTCACCGATCAGCCGGACCGCCAGGATGGTCGCCAGCGAGGCGGCCAGATTGTTGGCGAAGTTGTTGCCGATCAGGATGAACCCGATCAGCCGATCGGGCCGCCGCAGCAGCAGTGTGGTGCGGCGCGCGCCGCCATGGCCCTTGGCGTCGAGATGCTTCAGGCGGTAGCGGTTGAGCGCCATCATCCCGGTTTCGGCGGCCGAGAAGAATGCCGAGACCAGCATCAGGCCAACCATGATGCCGAGCAGCAGGGAGAGCGGTAGGTCGGTCAAGGGCTTCCTTTTTCTGTTGTTCCCGGCAGTGCCGGTCCGAGGGTCAAGGGTTCGGACGGTGCAGAATCAGCTCCAGCACCAGTTTGCTGCCATAGAAGGCCAGCATCAATGCCAGAAAGCCGAAGAGCGTCCAGCGCACGGCGGTGCTGCCGCGCCAGCCGAACCGATGTCGCCCCCACAATAGCGCAGCGAAAATGCACCAGGCGATCAGCGAGAGGATGGTCTTGTGGGCCAGATGCTGGGCGAACAGATTCTCCAGCGAAAGCGCACCGCTGACGATGGCGAGGGTCAGCAGCAGCAGGCCGAAGCGGATCAGTTGGAACAGCAGCTTCTCCATCGTCTCGAGTGGCGGCAGGTGGCGCAGCAGCTTCCAGCCATGACGTGCCTTCAATTGCCGGTTCTGAAACGCCAGCAGCAGCGCCTGAAACGCAGCAACGGCCAGCAGGCTGTAGGCCAGCACCGAGCTGATGATGTGCAGAGTCAGGCCCGGGGAGGGTGTCGGAAAGGGCTGGTAAGGACTCTTCAGCACCGCGCCCAGCAGTGTGCTGAGCGCTGCCAGTGGCAGAATCAGGATGAACAGATTGTCCATCGGCTCGCGCAGACTGGCGGCGAGTGTCATCAGCACCATCGATGCAGCGACGGCGCTGACCACATGAAACAGCCCCAGATCGATGCCGAGCGGCGTCAGGATCAGCCCGCGCAGGTGGAGGGTCTGGGCCACCAGTCCGGTGAGCCCCAGCAGACGGATCCAGCGTGGTGCGATCTCGGTTCTGTCGGTGAAGGAGCGCCACTGCAGCAGGGCGCCCAGGCTGTAGCAGGCAATGGCAAAAAAGGCGGTTTGGATCACCAGAGGCTCATCAGTGAGTCGGGTTTTTTCGGGCAGGGCACGTGCGCGGTCAGTATAGGAGCATCCCCACAGGCTGGGAATAGCGCCGCTTTGTTGCGCGACGCGGTCGAGGTCGCGGCTATAATCGCCCTTTGTCACTTTATTGCGATTGCAGAGGCGGACATGTTCGAGAGTCTGGCGGATCGGCTTTCAAAGACCTTGCGCGGCATCACCGGTCAGGCCCGGCTGACCGATGACAACATCAAGGCGACGCTGCGCGAGGTGCGGCTGGCGCTGCTGGAAGCCGACGTGGCGCTGCCGGTGGTGAAGGACTTCATCGAACGGGTCCGGGAGCGGGCGGTCGGCCAGGAGGTGATGCGCAGCCTGACGCCGGGCCAGGTTTTCGTCGGCATCGTCCAGCGCGAACTCGAAGCGGTGATGGGTGAGCGCAATGAGCGGCTCAATCTGGCCGCTCAACCGCCGGCCGTCATCCTGATGGCGGGCTTGCAGGGCGCGGGCAAGACCACCACTGTGGCCAAACTGGCGCGCTATCTCTCCGAGCGTGAACATAAAAAGCCGCTGCTGGTCAGCGTCGACGTCTATCGTCCGGCCGCGATCAAACAGTTGCAGCTGCTGGCCGACGAGGTCGGGGCCGAGTTCTTCCCCAGTGAGACTGGCCAGCAGCCGCTCGACATCGTCCGCGCCGCCATCGACCAGGCGCGGCGAAAGTTCTTCGATGTGGTGATCGTCGACACCGCCGGGCGGCTGCATGTCGACGAGGCGATGATGAACGAGATCAAGCAGCTGCATGCGGCGATCAATCCGGTCGAGACGCTCTTCGTGGTCGACGCGATGACTGGCCAGGATGCCGCCAACACCGCCAAGGCGTTCAACGATGCGCTGGCCCTGACCGGGGTGATCCTGACCAAGGTCGATGGCGATGCCCGCGGTGGCGCGGCGCTCTCGGTCCGGCAGATCACCGGCAAGCCGATCAAGTTCATCGGTGTCGGCGAGCGCAATGATGCACTGGAGCCGTTCCATCCGGACCGGATCGCCTCGCGCATCCTCGGCATGGGCGATGTGCTTTCGCTGATCGAGGAGGCCGAGCGCAAGCTCGACAAACAGAAGGCCGAGCAGCTCAGCAAGAAGCTGCAAAAGGGCAAGGGCTTCGATCTGGAGGATTTTCGTGACCAGTTGCAGCAGATGCGCAACATGGGTGGCATCACCGGCATTCTCGACAAGATTCCCGGTCTGGGTGGCGGCATTCCCCAGGCGGCACGCAATCAGGTCAACGAGCGGCTGTTCGTGCAGATGGAGGCGATGATCAACTCGATGACGCCGCTGGAGCGGCGCAAGCCGGAGCTGATCAACGGTTCGCGCAAGCGGCGCATCACCGAGGGGTCAGGGACGCAGATCCAGGATCTCAACCGTCTGCTGAAGCAGCACAAGCAGATGCAGAAGATGATGAAGACCATGGGCAAGAAGGGCGGCATGGCCAACCTGATGCGCGGCATGGGTGGACGGCTGCCGCCCGGCGGCATGCCGCCGATGAATTTTTAGGCTTTTTGCCCGCTTTCATCCTTCGACGGCCGCAAACGCCGGGCGTTTCGGGCCGATTCATGCCAGAAACAGCCTCTCTGCAGGCTGATCCGTAGCGGGTGCGACTGACTCTTGTCACCAATGTGTGGCAATGGCTTAGAATATCTCCCCTTTCACTTCGCTCAGGACATGCCTCTGCCGCGCCTGCGTCTTGACGCTGCGGAGGGGTCCGTCATCCCATTTGATCAGAGTAGTTTTCCATGCAGACCGGTCTATACCACCCTGATGAGTTCAAGGACAACTGCGGCTTTGGTCTGATCGCCCAGATCGAAGGGCGAACCAGCCATGCCTTGCTGCGGTCGGCCATCGATGCGCTCAACTGCATGACCCACCGTGGTGGCATCGCCGCGGATGGCAAGACCGGGGATGGCTGTGGTCTGTTGATGCAGAAGCCCGATCGCTTCCTGCGTGAGGTGGCGGGTGAACTGTTCGGTCGGCCACTGGCCGAGCTGTACAGCTGTGGCATGGTGTTCCTGTCGCAGCAGGAGTCGGCCGCGCTGTCGGCCAGGCAGGCGCTGGAACAGGCGTTGATCGGCGAAGGTCTGGTCGTGACGGGATGGCGGCCGGTGCCGACCGATCCGACGGTGCTGGGGCCGATCGCGCTCGGCAACATGCCGCGCTTCGAGCAGATCTTTGTCGAAGCACCGGCCGGCCTCGATGAGCGTACATTCAATGTCCGGCTGTTCATCGCCAGGCGCAAGGCCGAGCGCGCCGTGGCGCCGGTCGACCAGGAGTTTTACATCACCAGCCTGTCGAGCAAGGTGCTCTGCTACAAGGGGCTGATGATGCCGGCCGACCTGCCGCGCTTCTATCCCGATCTGCACGATGCGCGCATGGAGACGGCGATCTGCACCTTCCATCAGCGTTTCTCGACCAACACCCTGCCGAAGTGGCCGCTGGCGCAACCCTTCCGGCTGCTGGCGCACAATGGCGAAATCAACACGATCCAGGGCAACCGCAACTGGGTGAGTGCGCGTGAGGCGCGCATGAGCACACCCTGGCTGCCCGACATTGCCGCCATCTCGCCGCTGGTCAACCGCGAGGGCTCCGACTCCTCGTCGATGGACAACATGCTGGAGACACTGCTGGCCGGCGGGGTCGATCTCTACCGGGCGGTGCGGATGATGATTCCGCCGGCCTGGGAAAATGTCGAGACCATCGACACCGACCTGCGTGCCTTCCACGAGTATCACTCGATGTTGATGGAGGCCTGGGATGGTCCGGCCGGGATCGTGCTGACCGAAGGGAGCACCGCCGTCTGTCTGCTCGATCGCAACGGTCTGCGCCCGGCGCGCTGGGTGATGACCCAGGATGGCATCATCACGGTCTCTTCGGAGATCGGCGTGCGGCGGGTACCGCCCGAAACGGTGGTGGCCAAGGGTCGGGTCGGACCGGGACAGATTCTCGCCATCGACACGGTGGCCGGTCGGGTGCTGCACACCGACGAGATCGATGATCTGCTGAAATCGGCCCACCCCTACAAGCGCTGGATCAAGGAGCGCTCGGTTCACATCGAATCGAAGCTGGTCGAGGAGGACATCGACCTCGCCCACCTGGCGCCGGGTGAACGCAATGCCTACATGAAGATGTTCCATGTCACCCGCGAGGAGCGTGATCAGACGCTGCGGGTGCTGGGCGAGAGTGGGCAGGAAGCGACCGGTTCGATGGGCGACGACATTCCGATGGCGGTGCTGTCGCAGCAGGTGCGTTCACTCTATGACTATTTCCGGCAGCAGTTTGCCCAGGTGACCAATCCGCCGATCGACTCGCTGCGCGAAGGCGTGGTGATGTCGCTGGAGACCAAGCTGGGTTCGGAGCGCAACATCTTCACCCAGACCCCGGAGCACGCCGAACAGGTGCTGCTCACCTCGCCGACGCTGTCACCGGCCAAGTTCGCCAAGTTGCTGCAACTCAACCATGCCGGTTTCAAGGTGGCCACCCTCGATCTCAACTTTCCGGTCGAAGTCGGGCTCGAAGCAGCGGTCCGGCAACTGATCGAACAGGCTGAGCAACGGGTGCGTGACGGCGTCAACATCCTGGTGCTGAGCGACCGCGGCATCACGTCGGGCAAGCTGCCGGTCCATGCGCTGATGGCAACCGGTGCAGTGCATCACCGGCTGATTGCGAGCGGGCTGCGCGCTGACACCTCGATCGTCGTCGAGACCGCCACGGCGCGCGACCCGCACCAGTTGGCGGTGCTGCTGGGCTATGGCGCCACGGCGGTCTACCCCTATCTCGGCTATGAGGTGATCAACAGCCTGGTCGAGGATGGCACCCTGCTCTGCGACATCGAGGAGGCGCACAAGAATTATCGCAAGGGGATCAACAAGGGGCTGCTGAAGATCCTCTCGAAGATGGGCATCTCCACCATCGCCTCCTACCGGGGCGCGCAACTGTTCGAGGCGATCGGTCTGCACCGCAATCTGGTCGACCTCTGCTTCAGTGGCACCGTCAGCCGCATCGGCGGCGCCGATTTCGACGATTTTCACGTTGAGCAGCAGATTCTGGCCGCCGAGGCCTGGTCAGCGCGCAAGCCGCTGCGTGCCGGTGGCCTGCACAAATATGTGCATGGTCAGGAGTACCACTGTTTCAATCCCGATGTGGTGGGGACGCTGCAGCAGGCGGTGCAGAGCGGTGATTACCGTACTTACCGCAAGTATGCCGAACTGGTCAATGAGCGGCCGGTGGCGACGCTGCGTGATCTCTTTGCATTGCGCGGCGACATCAAGCCGGTTCCGCTCGACGAGGTGGAGCCGATCGAGGCGATTCTGCCGCGGTTCGACTCCGCCGGCATGTCATTGGGCGCCCTGTCGCCCGAGGCGCATGAGTCGCTGGCGACGGCGATGAACCGGCTGGGCGCGCGCTCCAACTCGGGCGAGGGTGGCGAAGATCCGGCCCGCTACGGCACCGAGCGGGTCTCCAAGATCAAGCAGATCGCCTCCGGCCGCTTTGGCGTCACGCCGCACTACCTGGTCAACGCCGAGGTGATTCAGATCAAGATCGCCCAGGGGGCCAAGCCGGGTGAGGGCGGACAGTTGCCGGGGGGCAAGGTCAACGAGCTGATTGCCCGGCTGCGCTATTCGATTCCCGGCGTGACGCTGATCTCGCCACCGCCGCACCATGACATCTATTCGATCGAGGATCTGGCGCAGCTGATCTTCGATCTCAAGCAGGTCAATCCGAAGGCGCTGATTTCGGTCAAGCTGGTGGCCGAGCCGGGCGTCGGCACCATTGCCGCCGGGGTCACCAAGGCCTATGCCGACCTCATCACCATCTCCGGTTATGACGGCGGCACTGCGGCGAGTCCGATCACCTCGATCCGCTATGCCGGCTCCCCATGGGAGCTGGGGCTGAGCGAGGCGCAGCAGACCCTGCGGATGAACCACCTGCGTGACAAGGTGCGCTTGCAGACCGATGGCGGACTCAAGAGCGGCCTCGACGTGGTCAAGGCCGCCATGCTGGGGGCCGAGAGTTTCGGTTTCGGCACGGCGCCGATGGTGGCGCTCGGCTGCAAATACCTGCGCATCTGCCACCTCAACAACTGCGCCACCGGGGTGGCGACGCAGAACCACCAGTTGCGTCAGGAGCACTACATCGGCACCGTCGAGATGGCGATGAACTTCTTCCGCTTCGTCGCGATGGAGACGCGGGAGTGGCTGGCGCGGCTCGGCGTGCGCAAACTCGAAGAGCTGGTGGGGCGCAGCGATCTGCTGGAGCTGCTGCCCGGAGCGACTGCCAAGCAGCGCAAGCTTGACCTGACGCCAATCCTGGCCAACCAGTCGCTGCCGGCCGAGCTGCCGCAGTTCTGCAAGTCGCTGCGCAACATGCCGTTCGACAAGGGCGAACTGGCCGAGCGGATGGTGCGTGACATCCTGCCGGCCATCGAAAGCAAAAGCGGCGGCAGCTACCACTATCGGGTCACCAACTGCGACCGCACCCTGGGGGCGCGGCTCTCCGGCGAGATTGCCCGTCGCCATGGCAACAACGGCATGAGCGATGCCCCGGTCCAGCTGCTGCTGGAGGGAACCGCCGGACAGAGTCTGGGTGCTTTCAATGCCGGTGGACTGCACATTCACCTGACCGGCGAGGCCAACGACTACGTCGGCAAGGGGATGGCCGGTGGCCAGGTGGTGATTCGCCCCCATCCGCAGAGCCGGTTGGCGACGGAGAAGACCGCGATCATCGGCAACACCTGCCTCTATGGCGCCACCGGCGGCAAGCTGTTCGCGGCCGGTCGGGTCGGCGAGCGGTTCGGTGTGCGCAACTCCGGCGCCCAGGCGGTGGTCGAGGGGGCCGGTGACCACTGCTGCGAGTACATGACCGGCGGTATCATCACCGTGCTGGGTGACACTGGCTACAACTTCGGCGCCGGCATGACCGGTGGTTTTGCCTATGTGCTCGATCTCGACAACACCTTCGTCGACAAGTACAACCACCAGCTGGTCGACATCAACCGGATTCGCAATGAGTTCATGGAGGGCCACCGCAACTTCCTGCGTGGCATGATCGAGGCGTATGTGGCCGAAACCGGCAGTGGCTGGGGTCAGACGATCCTGGACAACTATGTCGACTTCGTGCGCAAGTTCTGGCTGATCAAACCCAAGGCCGCCGAGTTGGCCGAGCTGCTCGACAGCGTGCGCAAGAGCCCCCAATGAGCGGCGATACCATTGATGTGACGAGGTGGTGGTCATGAGTGACCGTTTGAACAACGACTTTCAATTCATCCAGGTCGGACGCAGCGATCCGTCGCGCAAACCGATCCGGGTGCGCAAGCGCAACTTCATCGAGATCTATGATCTTTTCGAGCAGAAGCAGGCCGAGCAGCAGGCCCATCGCTGCCTCGATTGCGGCAACCCCTACTGCGAGTGGAAGTGTCCGGTCCACAACTACATTCCCAACTGGCTGCGGCTGCTCACCGAAGGCAACATCATCGAGGCCGTGGAGCTGTGCCACGAGACCAACACCCTGCCAGAGGTGTGTGGTCGGGTCTGCCCGCAGGACCGGCTCTGTGAGGGGGCCTGTACCCTCAACACCAAGTTTGGCGCGGTGACCATCGGCTCGGCCGAGAAGTACATCACCGACACCGCTTTTGCGATGGGCTGGCGGCCCGACCTGTCACATGTGGTGCCGACCGGCAAGCGGGTGGCGATCGTCGGTGCGGGGCCGGCTGGCCTTGGCTGTGCCGATGTGCTGACCCGCAACGGCGTGAAGGCGGTGGTCTTTGATCGCCATCCCGAGATCGGCGGACTGCTGACCTTCGGCATCCCCGAGTTCAAGCTCGAAAAGCAGGTGATGGCACTGCGGCGCGAGATCTTCACCGACATGGGCATCGAGTTCCGCCTCAACACCGAGGTGGGGCGCGACATCACGATGGAGCAGTTGCTGGCGGAGTATGACGCGGTCTTTCTCGGCATGGGCACCTACGACACCATGAAAGGGGGCTTCCCCGGCGAGGAGATTGCCGGTGTCATCGAGGCGCTGCCCTATCTGATCGGCAATGTCTCCCACCACCTGCAACTGCCGATGGAGCAGTACCCCCATATCAACCTCAAGGGGCAGCGGGTGGTGGTGCTGGGCGGTGGTGACACTGCGATGGACTGCAACCGCAGCGCCATTCGCCAGGGGGCCAAGTCGGTCACCTGTGCCTACCGCCGCGACGAAGCCAACATGCCCGGATCGAAGCGCGAGGTGAAGAACGCGCGCGAGGAGGGGGTCCACTTCCTGTTCAACCGCCAACCGGTCGAGATCGTCGGCCAGTGGCGGGTCGAGGGAGTCAAGGTGGTGGAGACCCGGCTCGGTGAGCCCGACGAGAAGGGCCGGCGCCGTCCCGAACCGATTCCGGGCAGCGAGGAGATTCTGCCGGCCGATGTGGTGTTGCTGGCCTTTGGTTTTCGTCCCAGCCCCGCCCCCTGGTTTGCCGAGCATGGCATCGCGGTCAACAGTTGGGGCGGCGTCGAGGTGGGTCAGCCGGGCGCTTTCCAGTTCCAGACCGCGAATCCGAAGATCTTCGCTGGCGGCGACATGGTGCGTGGCTCCGATCTGGTGGTGACGGCCATCTGGGAGGGACGGCAGGCGGCCGAAGGCATCCTCGATGCGCTCGGTGTCTGATTCGCACTCCTCAAGACAGTCTGCTTCGATTCCATCCACTGCTGACAGGTACAAGACACGCTCATGACCGCCCTGATCAATGACCGCCTGCTGCGCGCACTGCGTCGTGAGCCGGTGGATGTCACCCCGGTCTGGCTGATGCGCCAGGCCGGCCGCTATCTGCCGGAGTACCGCGCCACCCGCAGCCGTGCCGGCGACTTCATGAGCCTGTGCCAGAGCCCGCAACTGGCGCTGGAGGTGACGATGCAGCCGCTGGAGCGCTTTGCGCTGGATGCGGCCATCCTGTTCTCCGACATCCTGACCGTGCCGGATGCGATGGGATTGGGGCTCTACTTCGAGGAGGGTGAAGGGCCGCGCTTTCGCCAGCCGGTCACGACCCCGGCGGCCATCGAAGCGCTGCCGATTCCCGATGCCGAGCGCGATCTGGGCTATGTGATGGACGCGGTGCGGCTGATTCGCCGCGAACTGGCCGGGCGGGTGCCGCTGATCGGCTTCTCCGGCAGCCCCTGGACGCTGGCCACCTACATGGTCGAGGGGCAATCGAGCCGCGATTTTCGCACCATCAAGCGGATGCTGCTCGATCAGCCGGAAGCGCTCGAACTGCTGCTCGACAAGCTGACGCTGGCGGTGACCGACTATCTGAATGGCCAGATCGCTGCCGGGGTGCAGGCGGTGCAGATCTTCGACACCTGGGGCGGCACCCTGACCACCGGCTGGTATGAGCGCTTCTCGCTGCGGCCGATGGCGCGGATCGTCGCCGGCCTCAACCCCGCGCCCGACGGCAGTCGGGTGCCGGTGATTCTGTTCACCAAGCAGGGGGGACTCTGGCTGGAGCGGATCGCCGCGACCGGCTGCGATGCGCTGGGGCTCGACTGGACGGTCGACATCGGTGAGGCGCGTGCGCGGGTGGGCGACCGGGTGGCGCTGCAGGGCAACCTCGATCCGGTGGTGCTCTATGCCTCACCGGCCGCCATTCGGCACGAAGTGGGTGACATTCTGGCCCGCTATGGTGCCGGCAATGGCCATGTCTTCAACCTGGGGCATGGCATTCACCCGCAGATCGAACCGGACCATGTCGCCGCGCTGGTCGATGCGGTGCATGAGCTCTCGCTGCCCTATCACCAGAGTCAGGGCTGAGGCGTGCCCGATTCGGTCGACCAGCAGGTGCGGTCGCGCCCCTCGTTCTTGGCGCGGTAGAGCGCCGCATCGGCCTAGCGTACGATCAGGTCGGGTGTGACCGTGCTGTCGATCTGCAGCGATGCGATGCCGATGCTGACGGTCAGCCAGATCGGCTGCTCCTGCCAGACGACGGCCTCCGCCTTCACCTGCTCCCTGATCCGCTCGGCGATCTGCAGCGCGCCGGTCAGCGCCGTGCTGGGCAGCAGCACGGCGAACTCCTCTCCGCCATAGCGCGAGACCAGGTCGGAGGGGCGTGCCACCGCCGAACAGATGCGCTGCGCAAGCTGCCGCAGACATTCGTCGCCGGCCGGGTGCCCCAGCTGATCGTTGATGCGCTTGAAGTGGTCGGCATCGATCAGCAGCAGCGACAGCGGCGTCTGCTCACGCAGGGCGCGGCGCCACTCCGAATGGTAGATCTGATCGAAATAGCGGCGGTTCTTCAGGCCGGTGAGGCTGTCGACCGTCGACAGCAGTTGCAGTTGGGTGTTGGCATGTTCGAGCTCCTTGAGGGCCACATTGAGGTCGTGCGTGCGCCGGGCCACATTCTGCTCCAGCTCGGCACTGGCCTGGCGCATGATGTCGAGGCTGTGCTGCTGCTCCCGCACCAGTTGTTGCTCATGGTGCAGCGCCTCCTGCTGTGCTGCCAGTTTGCTGCGCCGCTCTTCGTTGAGACGGGCGGTGAGCGCGAAGGAGAGCATGATGATCAGCCCGGCCAGGCCCACCTCGATGGCATTTTCGGCATTGGGCAGGGCCGGTGCCCAGCCCAGGCGGTTGAGCACGAACACGAGCACGCAGAGCAGGAACAGCGTCCAGCCGAGGATGAAGTAACGAATCGACCGGTTGCCGCGAAACAGCTCCAGCAGCGAGATCACAAAGGTGATGCCAAAGCTGTAGAGCAGCAGTGCACCGAGCAGCCCCATGCGCGGCTGTGGCGGCAGCAGTGGGGAGGCCACCATGTACAGCAGACTCATCCAGACGGCCAGCGTGAGCAGCAACGGACGCAGTTGGCGCCAACCCCTCATCCGCAACAGATGGCCAGCGAATTTGCCGAGCGTCAGGCATGCCATCGGCACGAGAAAGAAGATCGCCTGCTCCTGCCATTCGATGGCGTTCGGCCAGAGGTATTGAAAACCGAAGCCATGAATGGTGAGGACGGTGAGCGCGCTGGAGAGCGAGAACAGCGCAAAGTAGAGGTGTGACCGTTCCCGCGTCCAGGCAAAGATGAACAGGTAATAGAGCGAGAACAGCATCAACATGCCATGGAAGAAGCCATAGCCGAGCAGCAGCGGCTGATCTTTTTTCCAGAATTGATCGGGTTGCCACAGGTGCAGCCCCAGGTTCATGGTGCTGCTGCTCTCGACGCGCAGCCAGATTTCGTAGCGACCTTCGGCTTCCAGATCGAGCGGAAAGAGCAGGTGGCGGTGCGCACGGGGACGCTGGACAAAGGGGTAGTGGTCGCCGGTGATGAAATGCGCCAGCACCCGGCCATTTCGCACCAGATGGAAGTCGACCTGGTCCAGCAGCGGGTTGCTCATCTCCAGCAGCCACTGAGTGGTGCGCGCCCGCTGCTCGATGGGCAGGCGCAGCCAGATCGCATCGCGGGTCAAGCCGAAATTGGGAGGCGAAGATGCGGTGAACTGTTGCCACTGGCCGTGTGCCGTGCCCTGCAACAGTTCATTGATGGAGAATCTGTGCCGGGGGTCGCGCAACACCTGTAGAGAGCCTGTGACCGGGTAGTCGCGCACTTCGGGATCCAGTTGCAGGAGTTCGGCCTGGAGTGAAAGCGCATGCAGGACCAGCCACCCCGCCAGCACGACCAGCAGTCTTTTGAGCAGAAGGTGATGAGCGGTGCTGTTCATGGAGTGTGGCGTCGGCGAACAGGGCGAGGGCACAAAGCCTGATCTGCCATGGGCCGGGCCGACGGGTGCAGCGAAGCAGAGGCCGCGCCGACGGTTGCGAAGATCGATCTGCTCACGCGGCGGCTCCCCTTCCATGCCAGGATGGCCAGCACGATTGCTGACCAATTTCCTGTTTTTCAAAGCCTAACACAAGAAAGAACCCATGAAAAAAACAGCAGAAACTGCATCCGTGCCGCCGCCCACCTTGCTGACTTCGCGCATTCTGGCCTGGTATCACGACCATGGCCGTCAGCGGTTGCCATGGCGGACCCAGATCACCCCCTATCGGGTCTGGATCGCCGAGATCATGCTGCAACAGACCCAGGTGGCGACGGCAACCGGCTACTTCGAACGGTTTCTGGTGGCTTTTCCTGCGCTCGAACATCTGGCTGCGGCACCGCTCGACCAGGTGCTGCATCGCTGGAGCGGTCTTGGCTACTACGCGCGGGCGCGCAACCTGCACCGCACTGCCCGATTGCTGGTGGAGCAGCATCAGGGCTGTTTTCCCACCACTGTCGAGCAGCTTGCGGCACTGCCGGGCATCGGTCGCTCGACAGCGGGTGCGATTCTCAGCATCGCCTTGGGCGTGCGCGCGCCGATTCTCGACGGCAACGTCAAGCGGCTGCTGAGCCGTCTGCAGGGTGTCGAGGGCTGGTCGGGCGAACGGAGCGTCGAGCAGCGGCTCTGGCAACTGGCCGAGGCACACACTCCGGCAACCGCATTCTCCGACTACACCCAGGCGGTGATGGACCTTGGTGCCCTGGTCTGCACCCGTGCCCGACCCCACTGCGATGCCTGCCCTGTCGCGCAGCAGTGCGTGGCCCGGCAACAGGGGCGCACTGCCGAATTGCCGACGCCCAGGCCACGCCGATCGGTGCCGGTGCGTGAGCTGACCTGGCTGCTGCTGCGCAATGCCAGTCAGTCGCTGCTGCTCGAACAGCGCCCGGCGACCGGTGTCTGGGGCGGATTGTGGGCCTTTCCCGAGAGCACGATCGATGTCGACATCGAACACGAGGTGCAGGCGCGCTGGGGCTTCAGCGTGATGGCCGTGACGGAGCTGCCGCACTTCGAGCATCTCTTCACCCACCTGCGGCTGCGGGTGCGGCCCCAGCTGATCGACGTGGCGCTGGCGGACGATGCCCTGCTTCATCAGGGAGTGCGCTGGTGTAACATTCAGCAACCATGCCGGGTCGGGCTTGCCGCGCCCGTCACCCGGCTGCTGAGGCAACTGCAACCCTGATCCGTGAGGTCCGCATGACGAGAATGGTGTTCTGTCGCAAATACAAGCGCGAAATGGAGGGGCTCGACGCGCCACCCTACCCGGGACCTCGTGGCGAAGCGATCTACCAGCAGGTGTCGAAGCAGGCGTGGCAGGAGTGGCTGGCGCACCAGACCCGGCTGATCAACGAGCGGCGCCTGAACATGATGGAGAGCGCGTCACGCAAATTCCTGCAGGAGGAGATGGAGCGCTTCCTGAGCGGCGAGGCGCTCACCGCGGTTGAGGGCTACGTGCAACCGGAGCGGTAACGGCAGCTTTTCTATTGACCACGGCGGCGTCAGAGGGTTTAATTGCCGGCCTTCGCCCAGGTAGCTCAGTCGGTAGAGCAGAGGATTGAAAATCCTCGTGTCGGTGGTTCGATTCCGCCCCTGGGCACCATCCCAAAAGGCTTGCATGGTTCAACACCGGCAAGCTTTTTTGCTTTGTGCAATGCCTGCGTCATCGTGCCGGAGATTCCGGTTGGATCAGGCTTTCAGCGCAAGGTGAAAAGGCACTGGTCCCATGCAAAGGGTTGAGATTGTCAGAGGCAACGACTAGAATTCGCGCTCCAACAGGCGCGTAGCTCAGCTGGTTAGAGCACCACCTTGACATGGTGGGGGTCGTTGGTTCGAGTCCAATCGCGCCTACCAATCAGGCAGAGGTCAACCAGATCTGCCGCGAAGGACCGCCGTCATGGCGGTTTTTCTTTATATCCAAATTCCTGCTCAATCGACGACTGCCGCGGCGGTTGCCGCTTCTGTCCTCTATGCTTGAATCAGTTCGATCCCTTCTGTTTGTCGACCCCATGGTGGAATCATGAAGTCTGTGCGGCCGCCGGTGCTCTGGACCAATTTGTTGCTGTTTGTCATCACCTCGACGCTGGCGCTGGTGGCGGTGCCGCTCTATGGGTGGTGGCATGGCTATGATGGTTTCGAGGTGGGGCTCTTTCTGTTTTTTGGCGCCGCGAGTGGCACGGCGATCACGGCGGGGTTTCACCGTCTCTGGTCACACCAGGCTTATGAAGCACACCCGCTGCTGCGGCTCTGGTTTGCGCTCTGGGGTGCCGCCGCACTGCAAAACAGCATTCTCAACTGGGCGTCGGACCACCGTCGTCACCACCGTCATGTCGATGATCCGCAACTCGATCCCTATTCGGCACGGCGCGGGTTCTGGTTCGCGCACATCGGCTGGATGTTGCGGGAGTATCGGGCACAGCAGGACGATTTCAGCAATGTAAAGGATTTGCAGAAAGACCCGATCGTGATGTGGCAGCACCGCAACTACCTGCTGCTGGTGCTGCTGATGAACGTCGCGCTGCCGGCCCTGATTGGCGTGGTGCATGGCGATCTGCTGGGGTCGCTGCTGCTGGCGGGGGTGCTGCGGCTGGTGGTGGTGCACCATTTCACCTTCTTCATCAATTCGCTGGCCCATTTCTGGGGGCGCCAACCCTATTCGAGCGACTGCACGGCGCGTGACAACGCGGTGGTGGCGTTGCTGACCTTTGGCGAGGGCTATCACAACTTCCATCATCAGTTTCAGTGGGACTACCGCAATGGCATCCGCTGGTGGCAGTTCGATCCGACCAAATGGCTGATCAGGGTCTGTGCCTGGCTGGGACTGTCGCGCAACCTCAAGCGCTGTTCGCCCGAGAAGATCGAGCAGGCGATTTTGCAGCAACAGTTCAGGCGCTCATCACAGCAGATCAGCCGGCTGCCCGATGCCGATTCGCACCTGCGCCGCTTGCAGCAGGAGTATGACCGTCTGATCGAGATGGTGCAGGCGTGGGGCGAGTCGCGCCAGCGCTGGGCCGACGCGCGTGCCAATCAGTTGTTGCAGCAGTGGGAGCGGGCGCAGATTCGTCGCAGCTGTCTGGAGCTGCGGCAGCGGCTGCTTGAACAGCGGCGCGATTGGGAGCTGTTGCTGGCCCGCCTGACCTGAGGGTGGAACGGACGGTTGCCCCGAATGCACCATCCATTCGGGGCAGTGCCGTCACCCTCTCATGAAGAGGCTTCGTCGATGTCACCCATGGCGGTGATGTTGAAGCCACCATCGACATAGACCACCTCGCCGGTGATGCCGCTGGCCAATTCCGAACAGAGAAAGGCCGCAGTGTTGCCGACTTCATGGATGGTGACATTGCGCCGCAGCGGGGTGCGCGCCTCGTTGTAGGAGAGCATCTTGCGAAAATCCTTGATGCCCGAGGCGGCCAGCGTGCGGATCGGTCCGGCCGAAATCGCGTTGACCCGCACGCCCTGTGGTCCCAGGCTGTTGGCGAGGTAGCGCACCGAGGCTTCGAGGCTGGCTTTGGCCAGGCCCATGACGTTGTAGTTGGGCATGGTGCGCTGCGAGCCGAGATAGGTGAGGGTGAGCAGCGAGCCGTGGCTCTTCACCAGCATCGGTCGGGCGGCCTTGGCCAGCGCCACGAAGCTGTAGGCGCTGATGTCATGGGCAATGCGGAAACCGTCGCGCGAGGTGACCGCAAGGTAGTCGCCGTCGAGCTCCTCACGCGGGGCGAAGCCGACGCAGTGCACCAGAATGTCGAGCCCATCCCACACCTTGCCCAGTTCGGTGAAGACGGCGTCTATTTCATCATCGCTGGCGACATCACAGGGATAGCAGAGGGTGGAGTCCCAGCCCTTGGCAAACTCCTCGACCCGCTCCTTGAGCTTTTCGCCCTGATAGGTGAAGGCGAGTTCGGCGCCCTCGCGGTGCATCGCCTCGGCAATGCCGTAGGCCATCGAAAGTTTGCTGGCGACTCCGACGATGAGTGCGCGTTTGCCGGTGAGAAAGCCCATGAAGATGTCCTTTGATTATTGTCGCGTGAGTGGAGTGGCCGAGCCGGCCGGCGTGATTTCAGCCACTTGTCGCCATGTCAGGAAGTGCTATTTTAGCAATCATCCCAGAAGGAGCGAAACGAATCAACGAACTGACCCAACAGCAGTGCGAAGCCTGCCGGATCGGCGCCCCCAAGGTGACCGAGGCCGAGCGGGCCGAGCTGCTGCCGAAGATTCCTGACTGGAAGATCGAGCGCGATGGCCATATCGACAAGCTGAAGCGCGAGTATCGTTTTGATGACTACCCCAGGGCGCTCGCTTTCACGCAGCGGATCGGCGAGCTGGCCGAGGCGCAGGGGCACCATCCGGCCATTCTGACCGAATGGGGCAAGGTGACGGTCTGGTGGTGGTCGCACAAGATCGAAGGGTTGCACCGCAACGACTTCATCATGGCGGCGAAGAGCGACCTCTGTTACGCCACGAAGGGCTGAGTCGGGTGACTGGCTGGCGCAGACTCCAGGGAGGAAGAGATGATTGATCTCACTGTAGCGGAACGGTTCATCGAGGCCGGTGGCCATCGGCTCAAATGCACCACGCTCGGGCAGCCCGATCCGGCCCGTCCGACGCTGGTTTTTCTGCACGAGGGGCTGGGTTCGATCTCGATGTGGAAGGACTATCCGGCGCAGGTGGCCGAGCAGGTCGGACTGCCGGTGCTGATGTACGACCGCTGGGGGCATGGCGAGTCCGATCCGCTGACCGAGCCGCGCAAGCCGAGTTATCGCCGGGTCGAGGCGCTGGAGGTGCTGCCCGAGGTGCTGGCACAGTTTCCGGTCGGGCCAATGATCCTGATCGGGCACAGTGATGGCGGGGCGATGAGTCTGCTCTACGCCGCGTCCCATCCGCAACGGGTGCTGGGGATCGTCGGCCTGGCACCGCAGGTGGGCAAGCCACGGCAGAGTGCGCCGGTGGCGGCCGGTGCCAGCGGCGCGATGCAGGCGGTCATCAATGCCTTCGAAAAGGGCGAGCTGAAGCGCCGTCTCGAACGCTACCATGGCGCCAACACCGAGCGGATGTTCTACGGCTGGGCCAATGCCTGGAGCTCCCCGGAGTTTGCCGGCTGGCAGATGAGCGAAGAGCTGCGGCAGATTCGCGCACCGGTGGTGGTGATCCAGGGTGACCGTGATCCCTATGGCTATCGCCACAACATCGAGGCGCTGGAGCAGGATCTGGCCGCACCGCTCGCCGTGCACATCCATCCCGAAGCGGGCCACATTCCGCACCATGAGGCGCGTGACTTCACCCTCGAACACACGGCGCGGGCGATTCGCGCCTTCACCGCCTGATTCTTCCGATTTCTGCTCGAATCGTGATCCTGCTCGCAAAGCTGGACTAGACTGAAACTGATGCAGCGTCACTGCTGAAACCACTGTTCCGCGAGGCCATGGCGGTTTCGGGTGTGGCGTGCATCAGGGCGTGAGCGGTGAATCATTTGGTTCATCCCGCAAAGTTCCATTTTCAGTTTCCAGTTTGGAGTCACCCCGTGGGTCTGACGGCAGAGCTTTCTCCGCTCAAAAGAACAGCAGATCAACCACTCCAGGAGTGGCTCGCAAAGATCCAGGCGATGAATTTGCCGGTATTGAATGGGGTGCTGAGCGAAATCAAGGGGCTGGCCAAGAGCGACGATGCGTCGATCTACCAGATCTCCGAAGTGATCCTGAGAGATCCGAATCTGACCTCCCAGGTGCTGCGCATCGCCAATACCGCGCTCTACAACCCCGCATCGGTGCCGATCAACACGGTCAGCCGCGCGGCGGTCATGCTCGGCACCGGCGGCATTCTCTCGATCGCCATCTCCGCGCTGGTGGCCGATTCGATGAATAAAGGCGGGCGGCGCGAGCGGCTGATGCAGGCCTACGGACGCTCATTTCATGCCGCAGTGCAGGCGCGCAACCTGATGGCCGAGCTGAAGTCGCACAGCCAGAAAGAGGAGATCTTCATTGCCGGGCTGCTCTGCAACATCGGCGAGCTGACGCTGTGGTGCTGCGACGATCCACTCATCGACCAGCTCGATCAAAAACTCGCCGAGGGCACGCAGAGCGTCGAACAGGCCTGCATGCAGACCCTCGGTGTGCAGTTCAAATCGCTGAGTCGGGGGCTGGCCAAGCAGTGGGATCTGGGTGAGGTGCTGCAGGATGCCCTCTCGCCGACGCCGCGCGGGCGGCAGGCGCAGGCGGTGCTGCTGGGTGAGCAGGTGAGCCGTGCGGTCGAGTCCGGCTGGGATGGACCAGAGCTTGGACGGCTGTTGCCGACCCTGTCGAAATTCATGGGCTGCGAGCCCGAGGCAGCGCGTGAGTCGCTGCTCAGGAGTGCACAACAGGCGGCCGAGGTGGTGCGCGATTACGGCCTGCCACAGGCGGCACAATGGATTCTGCAGCCGCGTGCCCAGTCTGCCGCGGTGAACAATCCGCTGGGAACGGTGGTGGAGGTGTTCGCCGCCGCCGAGCAGATGACCTTCGAGCGGTGCGACATCAATGGCCTGCTGAAGGTGATGGTCGAGGGGATGCACCAGGCGCTGGGGCTCGATCGGGTGGTTCTGGCTGTGCTCAATGGCCCCCACACCCGTCTGACCGGCAAGTACGCCGCGGGCAGCGGGTGCGAACGGCTGTTCGGGGAGTTTTTGTTTGCGCTCGATGAGGGCAGGAATCTCTTCACCGAACTGCTGGCCACGCAAAAGCCGATGCTGGTCGACAGCGAACGCAATGCTGAGCAGCGGGCCCTGCTGAGCGAAAAGATGGTTCGCTTGTTCGGTTCCGGCGCTTTTCTGCTGGCGCCGATCGGGGTCGGGCACCGCCGTTTCGGCCTGTTCTATGCCGACCGCAGCGTCAGTGGCGTGCCACTGACAGCGGCCGATCTGGCCGGGTTCCGCCAACTGGCCCAGCACACGACGCTCTGTCTGGGCCATCTGGCTGCCGCGCGCGGCTGATCCATCCCCCTCTTCATCACTTTCCCTGCGCTGGTTCGCGGGTGGCGATCAGGCTGGCGACCACGCTGGCGCCGATCAGCACCGCCACGATGGCGAGCGACGCCTGCACCGGAACATGGTACCAGGGGGCGATCAGCATCTTGGTGCCGATGAAGGTGAGCACCATCGCCAGTCCATATTTGAGCAGATGGAAGCGGCTGGCCACATCGGCGATCAGAAAATAGAGCGCCCGCAACCCCAGAATCGCAAAGATGTTGGAGGTGAAGACGATGAAGGGGTCGGTGGTGATGGCGAAAATGGCCGGAATGGAGTCGACGGCGAACACCAGGTCCGAGGCCTCGATCAGAATAAGTACCAGGAACAGCGGGGTGAAGTAACGCACCCCGTCCTTGACCACGATGAATTTCTCGCCGTGGTGATCGTCGCTGATGCGCAGGTGGCGCCGGGCGAAGCGCAGCACTGGATTCTTTTCGAGGTCGGGCGTTCTTTCCGCCATCACCAGCATCCGGATGCCGGTCACCACCAGCAGCAGACCGAACAGATAGAGTACCCAGGCGAACTCGCGCACCACCCAGGCGCCGGCCAGAATCATTACCGTGCGCATGGCGATGGCGCCAACCACGCCATAGATCAGCACACGCCGCTGGTATTCGGCCGCAACGTGAAATGACGAGAAGATCAGCAGGAAGACAAAGACATTGTCGACCGAGAGTGATTTCTCGATCAGGTAGCCGGTCAGAAACTCCAGCGCCTTGCGGTTGGCGATCTCCGGCCCGACGGTGTCGGTGAGATGCCACCAGAGTCCCAGGTTGAAGAGCAGTGCCAGGCCGATCCATGCAGCGGAC
>JADHED010001134.1_pt1 | contig 24661 bp, 21 predicted proteins | sample 8952041 | NCBI WGS metagenome assembly JADHED01 (sample SAMN16124423, study PRJNA663239) | bioreactor sludge metagenome | isolation source: sludge (control) | place: India:Bengaluru | collected 2018-09-08
TCATACCCAATACCGTACCCAACAGACCCAACAGGGTTGCTACTGATGCGATAGTAGACAAGAATACCAGATTCTTTTCCAGCATTGGCAGTTCCAGTGCAGTTGCTTCTTCAATTTCTTTCTGGATGCTGATAACTTTCTGGTCTGTATCCAGTTCGTGGTTAGTAGTCATTTCGCGATACTTAATCAGACCTGCACGCATTACGTTACCTACGCTACCTGCTTGCTTATCACACTCAGCCAGTGCAGCATCTACATTTTTATTAGCCAGGTGGTACTGCACTTTACGTACAAATTCACCTGCATTCATTTTACCGTTTGCTTTAAAGATTGTCATGAAACGCTCAACAACAAAGCTCAACATGGTCAGGAACGTAGCAATCAGGAAAGGTACGATTGCACCACCAAGGTACATGTTACCCATAAAGTTTTTAGGCTTGTGTTTCTCGGCATCCAGGAAGTTTGAAGCACTACCAAATACAACGTGATAAACAATTTGGCCAATGGCAATACATGCTACTACAATGATTAGGTTAAGCATGAAATTGTTCGCGTTCTTTGGTTTGCCTGCTTGAGATGACGGCTTAGCGGCTGTTTTTACGTCTGCCATAATTCTGATTTTTATTAGTTTTTACTTTGGTTGATTAATTATTTTAATACATCCCTTGTGTGCCTGCAAAGATATAGGTACACTTCAAAAAAACAACTTGAGGGTTCATTTTTTCTCATAAAGTTAATACACCTTACAAACCCGTGACAAGCAACGCTTTCGGAAGATTTCACACTCGCAATTAACGCAAGGGAGGGGCAAGATATTATTTTTTTAAGGCAATAGCCAACACTGTGTCACGATTTTAACATTTACCTTTGCGCCGTTCAATAAATGCTCCCATTCCGCTGTACATGTTGTTTTTCAGGTTTTAATGCCGCAAAATGATGCCCGGAATATAGCAGCTTACTAAACAAAAAATGACATTAAGATGAATTTCAACCCATGGCACTCGGTTAGTTACGGCGAAAATGTTCCCGAAACTGTAAATGCAATTATCGAAATCCCTAAAAATTCAAGGGCCAAATACGAACTGGATAAAGAAACCGGCCTCCTGAAACTGGACCGTGTACTTTACTCTTCCGTATACTATCCTGCCAACTACGGTTTTATACCCCGCACTTATTGCGATGATAAAGATCCGCTGGATATTCTGGTACTATCACAGATAGAAATGCAGCCTTTATGCCTTGTTGAGGCCAAAATAATAGGTGTGATGCGCATGCTAGACCAAGGTGAGGCAGATGACAAGCTGATTGCCGTTTGCGCCAACGATATGAGCGTTGCCCACATGAACGATATCAGCGAACTGCCTGCATACTTTATCGAAGAGCTGCGCCACTTCTTTGAAGAGTACAAGAAGCTGGAAAACAAAGTGGTGAAAATCGAGGAATTTCAGGGTGCCCGACTGGCCAAGAAAATCTTGCAACACAGCATAAAGGACTACGAGAACCTGATGGCTAAAAAATAGCCCGTTTAGTTGACTGGTTGATTAGTTGATTTGTCCCTTAGTACACGCTTATATCACGACAAATCGACTAATCAACATATTAACTCATCAACAAGTCAACAGACCAACACATCAACAAACCAACTAATTATCTTATTTTGTTGCTATGAACCAAAGCACTAAAAAGGTGCAGCGTGCATGGGCTATGTACGACTGGGCCAATTCTGCCTACAATCTGGTTATTACCTCTACCATATTCCCCGCTTACTACGTTGCCGTAACATCTGTTAAAGAAGATGGCATTGTGGTAAATGATAAGGTCAATTTCTTCGGCTCTACATTTTCAAACACCGCGTTGTTCGATTATGCATTGGCTGCTGCCTATCTGGTAATAGCTATTATATCGCCCATACTATCTTCTGTTGCAGACTATCGTGGCAATAAGAAACGCTTCATGCAATTATTCTGTTACCTCGGCTCTGCAGCTTGTTGTGGTTTATATTTCTTCAAGGGCAGCACGGTAGAGCTTGGCATTATACTCTTTGCCATTGCAGCATTGGGTTACTGCGGCAGTATTGTGTTCTATAATGCATTCCTTCCTGAGATTTCTGTAGAAAAAGAGCGCGATCGTGTCAGCGCAATGGGCTTTGCTTACGGCTACATAGGTAGTGTATTGCTACAATTAGTTTGCTTTGTATTCGTTCTCAGCCCCGAAACATTCGGCATTACAGACGATACGTTTGCGCCTCGCCTTTCGTTTTTATTGGTAGGTATTTGGTGGCTGATATTCGGCATACTATCTATGCGCAAACTACCAGCTGGTATACCTATGGAGCAACACGCTGAGGTTAGCATACTTACCAATGGTTTTCACGAATTGCAAAAAGTATGGCAACAGGTGAAAAAACTGCCTGTGCTTAAAACATACCTCGGCGCATTCTTCATGTATAGCATGGGTGTGCAAACGGTAATGCTGGCTGCTACCATCTTTGGTAGTAAAGAGCTGAAGTTGGAGACGGGACAACTAATAAGCACCATCCTCATCATACAACTGGTGGCTATTGCGGGCGCATTTTTGATGTCTAAACTATCAGAAAAAATAGGTAATCTGAAAGTATTGCTGATGGTGGTACTGATATGGATTGGTGTGTGTATTGCGGCTTACTACACTACTACGGCAACACAGTTCTACATCATAGCAACAGTGGTAGGTTTGGTAATGGGTGGCATACAATCGCTCAGCCGTTCTACCTATAGTAAGCTAATGCCAGAAACTAAAGACACTACTTCTTTCTTTAGCTTTTATGATGTGACAGAAAAGCTGGCTATTGTAGCTGGTATGTTCTCTTTCGGCTTTATAGAAGAAGCTACCGGCAGTATGCGCAATTCTATATTGGCACTCATCACGTTCTTCACACTGGGTGCCATTATACTTTTCATGGCATTGCGCACTGCTAAAAAGCAACACTTACAATCAACCGTTATTTAAAAGATACAAAGATGAAACTATATAGCATAAACGCAGGATACTTTAAACTGGATGGTGGTGCCATGCATGGTGTTGTACCAAAGAGCATGTGGCAAAAAGTAAACCCTTCAGATGACAATAACATGTGCAGTTGGGCTATGCGTTGCCTGCTGATAGATACTGGCGATAGAAAAATATTGATAGATAACGGTATGGGCGATAAGCAGGATGCTAAATTCTTCGGGCACTACTTTCCGCATGGCGAGGATAGCGTCGCAAGCTCGCTGGCAAAGCATGGTTTCACACATGCCGATATCACAGACGTATTCCTTACGCATCTTCACTTCGACCACTGTGGTGGTTCTATTGTTCGCGATGGCGATACGCTAGTACCCGCATTCCCGAATGCTACCTACTGGAGCAACAAAGCACATTGGAACAGCGCCACAGAACCAAACGAACGCGAAAAAGCATCTTTCCTGAAAGAAAATATATTGCCGATACAAGAAAGTGGGAAGCTGCAATGGGTAGAAGTTGCCGATGGCGAAGAGTGGCTGCCGGGCATACGCATCCGTTATGTACAGGGTCATACAGACAATATGATGCTGCCACAGATAGACTATAACGGACAGACCATCTTCTTCTGTGCCGACCTGATACCAAGTACTGCACATATTTCTATGCCGTGGGTAATGGCATATGATATGCGCCCGCTGGATACACTGAACGAAAAACGCACCATACTGAAAGAAGCTGCAGATAATAACTGGATACTCTTCTTTGAGCACGATGCACGTACAGAAGCCTGCACACTAATTAATGATAATGGCAGGGTGAAACTGGGCGAGGTAGTAACATTAGCATCACTGAAATAACAATTATACTTTTGCACTGCTTTCTTTATCAGCTATTTACATGACAGATATTACAATACAGCTACACGGCATCACCATTCACGCTGCTAAGTCGGAAGAGTCTCCTGATTTTTTCCGTCAGCAATGGGAAGAAATCGGCGAAGGCACCGCTGAGCCCGAAACCTATGCCATTTTCAATAAATACGTCGATAAAAACACTACATATATTGACCTTGGCGGCTACATGGGCGGCACATGCCTGTATTCTGCGCAGTTGGCACAACAAGCCTTCGCTTTCGAGCCCGACCCATTGGTATTTCGCTACCTGCAGCAAAATCTTGCATGCAATCCGCAGATTACAAACCTTACAATTCTCAATCAGGCTGCCGGCACACAAGATGGCACGGTACACATAAAAAGTACTGCTAGTGGAGGTAATGGTGGCTCCAGCATCATGATAAACGACTTCAAAAGCAGTTGGGAAGTGAAACTGATAGACCTTGCTAAATTCATCAACGAAAATCACAAAGCCGAAAAGCTATTCATAAAAATAGACATCGAAGGCTACGAGTACGAATTGGTGAAACAACTCATTCCACGCATTATACAACATAAGCCTACCATATTTCTTGCCATGCACCCGCAGATTATTGCCAACAGCATCAAGGGCAATTCTATCATGAATAAACTGCAACGAAGGCTGAAAATGATAAAAGCACATAAGGAGCTTACAGCAGCATTAACACCCTTCCCATACGTCACCAATCGTGCCAACGAACCACTTTCATTGCAGTATATCAACAGCAAAATAAGGTCTGCTGGTATGCTGGCAGAGGAAGAAAAAGACCTATTAGTGCACTTTTAGGCTTAAAATCACTGTTTTATCCACAAAATTTAATAATATATCCACCTATTGGCGTCAAAACGTAGGTGGATGTTTTTAAAGGCCTTATTTAATAGTACTTTCAGGCATTATTAACTCACTAAAAACAACATCTGGAATTATGGATACCTCTAAAATGATAAAGGCATACTGCCTGAAGACAAAAGAAAAGAATGTGCCAATGCACGATGCAGTAATCACAAAAACAGCACGCGGTGGCTATATGGCTAGCGGCAACGATGGCAAAGGCAATAAAATGGCTGCCATCATGAACGAAGCTAAGGCACTGCAAGCCATCAAAGACGGTGTTGCTAAGCAAGGTTTCTAATAACGAACCAGCCCTGCATAATAGGAAATTTACGGCTGTTAAAATCTTGCCCATGTCAGGATTTTAGTAATAATGAGATATTACTTTACCGCTGTAAAAACGAAGCCCTGCATATGCAGGGCTTCGTTTTTACAGCTACTTTCCAACAGCGCAATATTGGCAAAGTCTGTTTGGAAAACGCTGTCTACTTTTGCCTTGTTATGGTAAAAGAATTGCTAACATACATAAGTCACCGATTGAGTGAAGATATAACGCTCGATGACTTAGCTCGTGTAGCAGGTTATTCACCATTTCATCTGCACCGCAAAATAAAAGAAGAGCTTGGCGAACCAATAGGTAATTTCATAAAACGCCAACGCATCGAAACTGCCGCACAATTATTAGCACTTACCAATATCCCGATAGCAGATATCAAATACTTAGTTGGGTACAATAATGACAGTGCTTTCTCTAAAGCCTTCAAGAGCCTTATACACACATCACCCCGCCTCTTTAGGGCAAATGATATTCTGAAACAAAAAGCAACTGCAATAAAATCCCACTACATATCCCTTAGCTATGATGTTGTCCAATTACCAAAGCAACAAGCTATTGTATTCCCTGTTATTGGCAACTATTTCAGCAGAGAGATTTATAACGTATGGCAGGAAGTTCAAAAATTTCTGAACTATGAAGGGCTATCCGAAAAAGACTTTGATTATTACGCAATATTGCATGGCTGCCAGAATATAACACCGGGCCCCGGCAGATACGATGCCGTAATTGTACCTAAAACAAAAGACAAACTAAAGACCTCGGGATTCTTTAAAACAGAAATACCCGGTGGCAGGTTTGTGCGCTACAAATTTTGCACTCCAGTCAGCAAATACCGGGAAACCACACTGCTAATCAACAAACATATGAATGAAGAAACTAGGCTGAAGCATGGTGCAGGTGTATCATACTTCAAATTTCTAACATTGCCCGATTATCAAAACCCGGATAATCAATTGATAGAATGGTATATGCCAATTAAATAAACATTTTCATAACAAACTTGTCGCTTTTTTTCAATCCCACGTTGTGGGGCTACAATAGTTTTGCCAAAAATTTAAAGTATATGACAGACAACCGTTACAACGTATTCAACCAGATACATAAAGGTCTACGGGCCTTATTGTATGACACTGCTTTATGCATCCAACAAACCGATTTCAGTAAAGATGATGCATCAGATACTATTAATAAAGTATCCCTTGTTGTTGACCTTTTTGATGAACACGCTCATCATGAAGATACTTACATACTGCCATTAGTAGCCATACACGATGCTGCTATGGTAGATGATTTTGAAAAAGACCATGAGATAGATCATAAACTGTCTGATGCCCTACGCGAGCAAGTAAATGAATGGACAAAAGCTGGAACAAAAGCAGAACGCATAGCAATAGGGCAAAGTCTCTTCTTCTCCTTTAATGAATTTGTGGCATTCAACCTCTATCATATGAACAAGGAAGAAAATCAGCTCCTCTATTCACTTTGGAAACATAATACAGATGCAGCGCTGCTGCAAGCACAACAAGCAATTATTGCAAGTATAAACCCTGAAATACTGATGATAGAAAGCAGGTGGATGATGCGCAGCCTTAATAATGATGAAATCATCAAATGGCTGACAGGCGTTAAAATGGGAGCTCCGGAAGAAGTATATAACATATATCTGAAAATGGCTGAAGAAGAATTACCTGCAAATAGGTATCAATCAGTTATTCGCGGGCTGACAGCAGAACCTGTAGCAGCATAAATATGTCGTTTTTTTTTCAATGTTCTGAAAATTAATCGTTATACCTTTGCACCACCCCAATTGGCTTATATGATTATTATTTATTATAAGCAGACTGTTAACTATGAATATCAGTTATAAAGAATTCAATCCATCTCCTGCGCTACAGCCGTATGTAGATAAGTATTGGATTAGCTCATTTACTGAAGCACCGACGCATAATCTGACTATTCAGAAATGCCTGCCATTGGGTATGGCACAGGTTATTATTCATACCATGGGCAGAGACTGCGATATCTATCTCGACGGAGAATGGAATCCACTGCCAGACGCCTATTTTGTAGGGATCTATAAAGATGCAGTTACTTGGCGCGCCAATAGTAATGCAGTACTCTTTGGCATGAATCTGAAACCCGAATGCCTGATGCAACTTTTTAAAATTCCTGTATCTACATTATTTAATGATTATACAGACATCAGCAACTTCCTCAACAGGCGTGTGAATACAATAGCTGATAAAATGATGGGGCTTTCAGACCCTGCAGTGCTAATACAGATTGCTGAAGATTTTCTTATCAGCAGACTGAAAAGCACAAATGAAGAAAGAACCTACCTGGAGGAAGCAACCAATATCATCAGGCTCGAAAAAGGGAATATATCTATAGACTCTCTTTGCAAAAGGCTGTATGTAAGCGAAAGGCAATTGCAACGTAGTTTTAAAGACATGCTGGGTACAAGCCCTAAAACATATACCCGTATCATTCGCTTCCGCAATGCATATGAATATATTCAGCTATCTAAGAACGATAAGGTATCAATGGCTGATATATCTTATAACTGCGGATATGCAGACCAGGCACATTTTATCCGCGATTTTAAAGAGTTCACAGGCATTACACCTTCTATTGTAGAAGATAGCAATATGCAGTTTTGCCAGGTAGCTCCAAAATACGCTCTCTCATAACATTGTAGAAAACAACTATGATACACTATCTGCTTCAATATCATATTAATAACAATAAAACATAAATAGTAATTAAAATGAAAAAGAAAATTTACATTGTTGCGTGCTGTATAATGGCAACAGTTGTTGCATGTACAAACAGCAGTACAAATAAAGAAAATGAACAGCCCCCCATCACTGCTGTTGATTCTATGATAAAACGTGGCGAATACCTTGTTGCTACCATAGGTTGTGGAGACTGTCATACACCTAAAATAATGACTGAAAAAGGCCCTGCACCCAATATGGACAGGTTCCTTTCAGGCTACAATGCATCTGTACCTTTAGGAGAATATGATACAACACTTGCTAATAGTGGCCGTTGGGCACTTTTCTATGGAGACCTGACCGCTGCTGCAGGTCCATGGGGACTCACATTTGCCTCAAACCTCACACCAGACCCTACCGGACTGGGGAACTGGACCTACGATAACTTCAGAAAGGTTATGAAAGAAGGTAAATACAAAGGAATCGACAACTCGCGCCCTATTATGCCACCAATGCCATGGCAAAACTTTGCAAATCTATCTGAAGAAGACCTGAAATCTATTTTTGAATATCTGAAAACCATCAAACCTATCAACAATCTTGTGCCACAAGCACATCTCAACCCTCCGCCACCCGCCCCTAAGCAGTCTTAGTGTTTGCAAAAATGCCGGGTATATTCCCGGCATTCTCATTTTCCATACAATTACAATACTATGACAAACCAATTCCCTCTTTTATAAGTATATAAACATTGCTGCAACTAACTTTGCGCGCAAATTGCTAAGAAGATGATGATTTCCCGTTTACTGCCGGCTCTAATGCTGGCTTCTGCATTGGTAAATACTTCCAATGCACAGCATGGCGCTCACACTGCAAGTGCCAAATACGAAGGCAAACTGCAATACGATGATGAAAAACACTTTAAGAACGTACGACAACTAACATTCGGCGGTGATAATGCAGAGGCTTATTTTGGCCTCGATGGCAAAGCAATCATCTTCCAGCGTACCAACCCTAAAGAAGGGCTGAACTGTGACCAGATATTTTATGCCAAAATACCAAAGTCTGCAAACGATAAGTTTGAATACAAAATGGTAAGCACCGGCAAAGGCCGTACAACTTGTGCTTACCTGATGCCCGGTGGTAAATCTGTGGTATATGCATCTACACATCTTGGTGCAGATACATGCCCACCTGTGCCAGACCGTAAGGTGTTGAAAAAATACGTGTGGCCTATCTACGAAAGCTATGATATTTTCATTGCCGACCTGAATGGTAAAATAACCAAACAACTGACAACAGAACCGGGCTACGATGCCGAAGCAACTGTATCTCCTAAAGGCGATAAAATCATCTTTACATCTACCCGCAATGGCGACCTTGATTTGTATGTAATGGATATCGACGGTAAGAATGTAAAACAAATCACTACAGACCTTGGTTATGATGGCGGCGCTTGGTTCTCTCCTGATGGCAAAAAGATAGTATGGCGTGCCTCTCGCCCTAAAACGGAAGAAGAAGTAAAAGAATACAAAGACCTACTGGCACAAGGCATGGTAGCACCTACCAATATGGAAGTGTTTATTGCAGATGCTGATGGCAGCAATGTACAGCAGGTAACTAAGCTAGGCAAAGCCAACTGGGCACCAAACTTTACGGCAGATGGCAAACGCATCATCTTCGCATCAAACCACGAATATCCACGCGGTTTTCCTTTCAATATGTACCTCATCAATTTTGATGGTACAGGCCTTGAAAAAATATCGCACGATGGTGGCTTCGATGCATTCCCTATGTTCTCTCCCGATGGTAAGAAACTCATCTTCTCATCAAACAGAAACAACGGTGGCACCAACGAAACAAACCTGTTTATTTGTGATTGGGTAGATTAATAAGATTGTATTCACGTAAAAAACTAAAAGCAAAAAGTAAGCATATTACTTTTTGCTTTTTTACTTTTGAGCAGATGTTTCGAGCATTATTATTAGTAGGTCTTGGTGGTGCCGTTGGTAGTATGGCAAGGTATTTTATTTCGCGTGTCATCAGCACACGCTATATACTGTCGTTCCCGTTGGCTACATTCATCATCAATATTGTTGGTTGCTTCCTGATAGGTTTATTGTTTGGCTATGTACAGAAAAATAATAATCAGCAGTCAGACTTATGGTTGATACTCGCTACAGGCTTCTGTGGTGGCTTCACTACCTTCTCTGCGTTTGCACTTGAAAATGTAAATCTGCTGAAAGGACAATTGAATACAACTGCACTACTATATATCGCAGCATCAGTTATTGTCGGTATACTGTTATGCAGGCTAGGCATCACACTCACATCCTAACCTATCTACAGACAACTAATCAACAAGTCAACCAAAACACTAATACTCCAAACTCGTCACCTTCGGGTCGTGTAGCAGTATTTTCAGTGCCTCATCATGTTTTTTACGTGGCGCCCGTACCGTCCACAAATACACAAGCCCCTCTCTGGTCTTTATCACCTTACTCTCCAGCACCCTTCTCTCCGGTACGTTAAAATATTGGTCATAGTCCAGTTCTACACCATCCATCCCTTCGTGTGTTATCCGGTACTGACGGGTAATCATCATATCGTCAAATATCAATTGCAGCCTATAGAATACTACCAATACAGCCCATACCAATATAGTAGTCATGATGGCTACTTCATAGGCACCTACACCTACAGCCATACCTATAGCAGCAGACGACCATACGGTAGCTGCAGTGGTCAACCCACGAACATTCGTATCACTTTTAAATATCAGCCCTGCTCCCAAAAAACCGATACCCGTTACTATGTTGGATGCTATCCGGTCTCCCCCGCTTGTCCCAGGTTCTGCCATAGCATTCGATACGATAGTGAATAACGTTGCACCGATATTTACCAATATCACTGTCCTGAAGCCGGCAGACTTACCACTCCACTCCCTTTCCAGCCCTATTATAGCACCTAAAAGAGCCGACAACAATACTTTCTCTAGTTCGGGCGTATACCATTCCATATGCCTGTGTTTTAGCTTTCTAAATGTAACGAATAATCCTGCTTGATATTATCTATAGCAGTTTTGCACTATATATAGGACAAACTATATCAAATCAGCATAATATACTATGGTTGCATTCTTAAATCCCCCGCATTTTTCATAATTTAGCGCTCCGTACAACGAGATTTTTTCCATGATTGAAATAAAAGTGCCTACAGTTGGGGAATCTATTAGTGAGGTGACCCTTGTTAAATGGCTGAAACCGGAAGGCGCGTGGGTAGAACGCGATGAGTTGCTTTGCGAACTGGAATCTGAAAAAGCTACTTTCGAACTAAATGCCGAGCAGGCGGGTATTCTGCACATTGTTGCTGCAGAAGGCGCTACGCTGGCTATTGGCGAACTGGCTTGTAAAATAGATGATAAGGCTGCACGCCCTGAAGGTGCTGCTGCCCCTGCCGCAGAGGCAAAACCTGCTGCTAAAGCTGAAGCACCGAAAGCAGAAGCGCCAAAAGCAGCATTGCCGGCAGATGTAAAAGCTACACCTGTAGCAAGCGCTATTATGGCCGATAAACAGGTGAAACCAACTGAGGTAAAAGGCAGCGGTTCTATGGGCCGTATCCTTAAACAAGATGTGTTGGATGCACTGGCAAACCCGGGCAAAAAAGGCGCGGGCGCATTTACCCGCAACGACAGGCGCGAAAAAATGAGCAACCTGCGCAAAACAGTTTCTCGTCGCTTGGTAGAAGCTAAGAATACAACTGCGATGCTGACTACTTTCAACGAAGTAGATATGACACGCATCATGGAGATACGCAAAGTGTTTAAAGACAAGTTCAAAGAGTCGCATGGTGTAAACCTCGGCTTCATGTCTTTCTTCACAAAAGCATGTACCTATGCATTGGCTGAATGGCCTGCAGTTAATGCCTACATCGATGGTGAAGAAATCGTTTACCACGACTATTGCGATATATCTATAGCAGTATCTGCACCTAAAGGATTGGTAGTACCTGTTATCCGCAATGCAGAAAGCCTCAGCATGGCAGAGATAGAAGCAAAGGTGATGGAACTTGCAGGCAAAGCACGCGATAACAAACTGGGTATAGATGAAATGACGGGCGGTACATTCACCATCACAAACGGTGGTGTATTCGGCTCGTTGATGTCAACACCAATCATCAACATACCGCAGTCTGCTATCCTGGGTATGCACAAAATACAGGAGCGTCCGATGGTTGTTAATGGTAAGATAGAAGCACGTCCTATGATGTATGTAGCCCTCAGCTACGATCACCGCATCATCGATGGTCGCGAGTCTGTTAGCTTCCTGGTACGTGTAAAAGAACTGTTGGAAAATCCGGAACTGATGCTGATAGGTCAAGACCCTGTAAAAGCATTGTTGGGAATATAATTTATAACAAAACACTTTTTCATAATTAAAGCCGCTCAAATGAGCGGCTTTAATTATTGCATGACAATCCATAGACATTATCATGACATTTATGCATACTAATGCAATACTATTGTCATTACATTCTTAACAAAACAAAATCACCCCATTACGTTTAATGCTTTTGATGTCAATTTGGTAAAAATTTATAAAGCATGAAACTCTTTACACAAACACTACTACTTGCCTTAGTTTTTCACACTGCTGATGCTGCACCATTGAACAACAAAAAGCAAGAGAATGCTACGCATCAAGAAATATTACAAGGTATTTTTCAAAGACAATCAAGTAGCACTTTAAAAACAACTGCACTACAAAAAAGATTAATTGCAAGCTCATACACATCTAACGGGCAAATACAAGACAGCAATCACTATTACTACACTTATGGTAAGGGCTCAACACATACGAACCTGCTAAGCTATTACGACAATTTTTATGCACTAGGCATTAATAACACAACCAAAAACATCATGAGCGATACAAATGCAAGCTGGAGATATTATAATGGAAGCCTGAATAAAACACACGACGATGTATTTACGTACGATGCCAATAACAGAGTCATAAATCACATATATCTTGCTACGGGTTACAACCTCCAACACAGCATTGTGTATAACAGCACAGGCACTATTGCACAGGTTACTACTTCAGACTCTTTTGTAAATAACACTTTCATACCTGAGGCAATAATGTATATGACCTATAATGCACAAAACAAACGTATAGCTGACAGCACCTTCGACCTAATAAAAAACAAATCTGAATACAAAAGAGCATACACATACAACACTACAGGAAATATTACATCGTTCAAATCTTATTACTTTCAAAACAACAACTGGATGCAAACCTATGAAGCTATATATAGTTATGATGGTAACGACAGGTTAGTCGTTAGCCATATATCATATTTATTGGGCGCTACACTGTATCAAACCAAAGACAGTTTTGCATACATTGGCACAAACACACAACCATATTATGAGGTAGAAATCAATTGGGATAACGGACTTCTGCAATGGATACCTAACGAAGCTTACACTTACCAATACAATACAGCAGGATTAGTTGACACATACTATATACACCAATATACATCACAATGGGATACGATTGAGCGTAATGTAATGATACATGATGCAAATGGACTATTACTACGCGTAAATGCTTACCTGTATAACGGAAATGGAAATTTTGGCGCTATCCCATACGACCAAACAACGATGTACTACCAAGAATATGACCCGCTTACAATTCAAAAAACAAGCTCCAAAACAATATTAGCATTATACCCTAACCCGGCAAATAACCTGCTTTACATACATACCTCTATACAAAATGGCAATATCACCATTACAAATATGAACGGGCAAAACGTTTACAACGAACAATTAATCGACCAACAAAAAGTTGTTAACATACAACAACTACCTCCCGGCAATTACATACTCACCATCTTCAACGAAGACAATACGCAAACAGTTTATCAACAATTTATTAAACAATAACAATAATAGCAATAAAGCCGCTCAATGAGTGGCTTTATTGTTTTATGCGATAGAATGATACTATAATGACAATTGTGCCCTGTGTTTGTAATAGCCCTGTCATTTATCAATCATCGCATTATAAATTTGACTTTAGTCAATTACTGCTCAAGTCTGTACGCCTACATTAGCGCAAAATCAATTTTCTATGAAATCTTTTTTATCAATACCTCTCTTATTACTAAGCATTACAGCATCGGCGCAGCCTGCATTGAAAAAGCGCGTTATCGCCACATCATATAGCATAAGCGGTGGTATTGCAGATAGTAACCACTATTACTACAGCATGGGCCGTGGCTCAGCCAATACTATCAAAGAAAGTTATTTTGATAACTACTCTTGTTTATCTACCGGTCTTCAGGATATCAAGAGCGATTCTTCCATCAGCTGGACAAGTGGCTCCAGCAGCCTGCTAAAAAATGAAACACGTATATACAAATACAATACCGATGGTACGCTGAATGATATGGTATTGAAAAAAACTTCTCAGGCTACATTAAGCAGGTCTGAAAGATATTACAACACATCAAAACAGTTAATTGGCCAAAACTATACAGATACTATCAGTGGTACAGAAATAGCCAACGACTTTCACTATTACTTTTATAACACAGCCGGCAAACTGACCACAGACAGCCAATACAGTCAAAAAAATAACTTTCCTGTTTCTGTTATAAAATACAGCTACAACATCAAAAACAACATAACAAAACAAGAGAGTAATATTTTCGTATTCACAGGTTGGATAGTAGACAATACTTCTTTCCACACCTATGATGCACAAGATCGTAAAACACTATTCCGCTCAGACTTTGGTACAATCAATACCTCAAAAATATACAACTCAAAAGATAGTTTTGGATATACAGGCACATACACACTCCCTACAACAAGACATCACTACACATGGGATACACTTGCTTCTTCATGGAAGAACGACTACTACCACATCTATCTCTACAACAATAAAGACCTGATAGACACAACTTACACATACAAATACAACACGAGTTGGGACACTACAGAGATGAACGTAAACACGTACGATGCCGATGGCCTGTTACTTCACAGCAAATCATACCAATACAGCACTACAACACACAGTTATAACAACACCAACTACGACGAGCTGAAAATATACTACGAAGATTATGACCCTTCATTATCTGTTAGCAACACTGCTATCAATCACAAAATTACAGTTACACCAAATCCTTCAAAAGGTATCATAGCTGTACATACTAAAGCTACTACATTCAGCCATGTTAGTATTACCGACATGCAAGGACGCTTAGTGTATAATCAAACTATACCTGAAACAAATAACACAGATGTCAATACACAATTATCTGTCGGCTCTTATATACTTACCCTATACGACAAGCAGCAAACAAAAATCAATTCTACACAAATAATTATTCAGTAAGCACAAAAAAGCCACCTCAATGGTGGTTTTTTTATGCAATATTGGCACGCGTATTTAACTGCCAACTAATAGCAGGACATATTATTACAACCATGCTCTCTTATTTGACAAACGTCAATTTTCTCAATCAACATGGCACATACATTCGTATAAATTGATATTCTATGAAACTGTTATTCTCAATCTATTTGCTATTCATATCTATGATGGCAAATGCGCAATCATCACAAAAAACAACTGCAGCTAAAAAACGTATTATCGCATCGTCTGTATATTCAGAAACCAGACTAGTTGACAGTTACATCCACTACTACAACACCTTAACGCGTGGCTCAGTACATACTACAGAAAAAAGTTATTACGACCTATACCTTGACAGTGATATCGAACCACAAAGCATTTTCAGCGACTCTACAGTAAATTACTCCTTAGTACCCGGACGAGGGATAATCCGATTCGTGAATAGAACTTACAAATACAGCCCCCTAAACCAAACAAAAGAATTTTTAATAACCTATTTAGGCAATCAAAAGAAGCATTGCAATATTACATACAATACACTTGGCAAGCCTATTTTGTTTAATATCACAGACACTGATGTAAACGGCACACTTTCAAGTGCATATAATCGTGCACTTGCCTACAACACTGCGGGACAGTTGATACAAGACAGCAATTATCAAATACTATACGCTACACCGCACGCAAAAAAGCTTTATAGCTATGACACCAAAGGCAATGATACATTGTGTAATACTTATTACTTCGACGGCACACTGTGGGGACATGCATCTATTGACAGAAAAATATTTGATAGTCGTAACAGGCTTATCTGCAAACTAAGGCTATACAGCACAAATGGTACCTTCATCAATACACGATTAGATAGTTTTACCTATCGTGGTGCTGATACTTTTTTCAACAGGCACAGTGTTTACGATTGGATAAGTGATTCATCAAAATGGAAAAAGGGAGAACAAAAAACCATATTTTTCAGCAACAATAAACTTACCGATACACTTATCTATCAATATGGCACTGCTTTAGATACGCTTCACATAAAAATCACCTACTACGACACAGCATACAAACTTATTACCGCCATCAAATACTACAAGCATCTTGGGTCAAACAGATATGCTACTTTACCATTCACAGAAAACTACTTCTATTTCGAAACTTATGGACTAACATCTATCAACAGTATCAATGATGACATTTCTTTAACGATTACTCCAAATCCGTCCAAAGGCACAATCAATATAAATGCTGGTGAAGCAAGTTTTAACAGTGTTGTCATTACAGATATGCAAGGGCGAACAGTTTACGTTCAATCGATACCTGAAACTAACAATGCAACAATAAACACCCAGCTATCTGCGGGTTCGTACATACTATCCATACACGATAAAAGAGCTAAAATCAACTCCACAAAAATAATTATTCAGTAAGTAAAAGCCATTTTTCAGGTGGCTTTTACTTACAACATAAATCACTATCATTAACTACTAACTAATAGTAACCTTCAGTATTATAATCGTTTGTCTTTATTTGACTTACGTCAATTTTTCCTGTTCGCTTCACACATACATTCGTACAAATCAATACTCTATGAAATTATATTTATCAATAGCACTGTTATCTTTATGTGCATCATCATATGCACAGCCTGCACAAAAAACAACTGCGTTAAAAAAACGCATAATTGCATCGGCTAATTATTCTAATACCTTAATGGTAGATAGCAACCACCACTACTATAGTACAGGAAGTCGTGGTTCCGTTCATACAGATGAAAACAGTTATTACGACCTGTTTTTGAATAGCAGTATTGATGGACAAAATATCTTTTGCGACTCTACGGTGCATTATGAGGTATTTCCCGGAATGGGGCTTATCAGATTTTCAGGTAAGACATACCAATACAACAGCAGCAATCTTGCTCAAAAAGTATTGTATAAAGACATACAAAATTACAGAAAGCACAATGACATAACATATAATACTGCCGGGAAAACGACTGTATTAAACAGCAGAGACACACTTGGAAGCGGCACACCTGCAAGCGCTTATATCCGTTCTCTTTCCTACAACAGTATGGGCAAACTATCTGTAGATAGCAACTATGATGTACAGAACACCTCTCCTGTCAGTAAAAAAATATACAAATACGATGCTAATGGCAATGACACACTTTGTGATATGCATATGTACAATAGTGGTATCTGGGAGCACACATCTATCATCAGGCAGTCGTTCGATTCAAGGAATCGGTTGGTGAGTCGATTAAGTCTGTACTTTGTTCTTGGTTCATTTATCAATACCCAACTCGATAGCTTTGGATATCGTGGAACAGATACTTTTTTCAATTCACACATCACCTATTCATGGGATAACAACTTATCTGTATGGACTCCCGCTGAGAAAAAAGATATCATATTCAGCAATAACAAACTGACTGATACCATTATATTTCAACAAGGGCAAATGTTAGATACTTTCCACAGAAAAATAAGATACTTCGACAACCCAGGCGGCCTCATAACAGCCATGAAAACATACAGGTATCAGGGAGCAGGCGACTACGAATTTGTGCCAATGTCAGAAAACTATTTTTATTTTCAGACATACGATCCTACTACTATTACAACCGTCATCAGAGAGAACAGTATAACAGTATCTCCCAACCCGTCAAAAGGCACTATTAGCATCAATGCAGGTTCTGCCAGTTTTAATAACATTGTAATTACAGATATGCAGGGGCGCACTGTTTACATAAAAACTATACCTGTTGCCAATACGGTAGCACTCAGTACACACCTGCCTGCGGGCAACTACATACTAAGTCTTTATTATCAAGATGTTCACATAGCCGCACAAAAGCTCGTAATAGAATAATATTGCCTGGTTTCAATACTCCTGCAAACCGTCAGTCACAAACTGACGGTTTTCTTATTATTTTTGGCTCCGCTTTGCGCTACATATACCAACATATTGCAACCATACTCAGCAGCTACGATGGCAGCCTGCCCCTCACTTACTTTCTCAAAAACTACTACAAGCAACACCCGAAGCTTGGCAGCAGAGACAGAAAGTTACTGAGCGAAATGTCCTATTGCTGGTATCGGGCAGAACGCAGTATAGATAGCTCTTTATCTTTCGAAGAACGCATACATGCTACTTTGTTTCTATGTGCTGCCAATCACAAAATTGCCAATCTCGTATTACCCGAAGCTTTGAAGCTGAACGACACACAAACACGTCCGCAGAAGCTGAACATACTGAATACTTTTTATAAAATACCCCCGAAAACAAAGGCTGATGCTGAATACAAACATTTCCTCACAGGGAATTCAGTGTTTCATTTTCAGAATATATGGCAGCATCCCAATGGCTTTTCAAAAGGTATCGACAAATACGAGTGGTTGCAAACCATGCTATCACAGCCACGTATGTTCATTCGTATACGCCGCAATAAAGAAGCTATACTAAGCACCCTCTCTCGAAATGCAATACAATATCAAGAGCTGGAAAACAACTGCATCTCGCTACCCAATGGCACTGCTATTGATAAGCTACTGCCTGAAGCAGACTATGCAGTGCAAGATGCTTCTTCACAAAAAACAGGCAACTACTTTCAGTTGCAACCCAAAAACAACTGGTGGGACTGCTGTAGTGGTGCAGGCGGCAAGTCGCTTTTGCTTTGCGATAAATTCCCTGAAATAAGACTGACTGTATCAGATACACGCAGCACTATATTGCACAATCTGGCACAGCGTTTCAGGCTCTACAACCTGCCAATGCCCAAACAAGTACAACTAGATATGTCTTCTAAAAAAGACGTAGCCGAAAAAATGGGCACCAGAAAATTCAATGCCATTATTTGCGATGTGCCCTGCACAGGTAGCGGCACATGGGCACGTACACCAGAGCAGCTTTATTTCTTCAACCCCGAAAAGCTGAAAGACATAAGTAAACTACAGAAAGAGATTGCTATGAATGCCGTCTCTCATTTGGATATACACGGTACTTTATATTACATCACCTGTTCGGTATTCAAAGAAGAAAATGAAGATGTAGTAGCTTATCTTTTAAAATATAAACACAGCCTGGAACTGAAAGAAATGCATTTGATTAATGGAAGCGATATTGCAGCAGATAGCATGTTTATAGCCGTATTGCAACGCAGAACTACTGCTTCATCAGGCGAATAGTTTTTTGCTTATCATTCGCATTCACCTTCAGCAAATATATACCTGCAGATGCCGGCATATTTAGTTGAATGCTTTGCTTACCTGCATTAAAACTATATTGATTTTTACTAACAAACCTACCACTCGCATCTATCAGGCTGATGGTTGCATTACCTGTTTGCAGCATTAATAACCTTACTGTTACTATATCTTTTGTAGGGTTGGGACTCGCCATTACCCAATTTGCAGATGTTAGCTGTTCTTCAGGTGTATCTTTTACATTCAGCAGCTTATATGCCAAGCTAAAATCAGGCACACCATACCCCAACTGCCCACCGGGAGTATTATATGCATGCGCACTTTCAACAATCGCTTTCTTTAGCCTCCATGGTGTTGGATCTGTACTGGTAGCCTGCGCCAAACACGCTACCCAACCTGCCAGTTGCGGCGTCGAAAAGGATGTACCATACCTGTCTGATGGGCTAGCAGTTGTATACATGGCACTTGCGGGGCTTCCTTGCAAACAGACTTCAGGTTTTACTTTGCCCGATGCATTGGGTCCAAAGCCGCTATTACCTGCCGGAGACTTAGCATTGTTTACATTGCCTACGGTAATTGCACTATCAGCATCTCCGGGTGTTAATATATAATTCCACGAATTGCCACCCTCATTACCGGCAGTCACAACAAATACAATACCTTTTGAAGTGGCCATATTTGCAGCCCTTGCAGCTACAGTAGTTTTACCATCAATATCGGCATATACTAATGATGTGAAAGGAGGACTAAACGTATTATATCCCACAGATGCTGCTATTACATCTGCCCCTACACTATCTGCGCGTTCTGTTGCTGCAAGTATGTGATCCATTTCTATTGGCAACTCTCCGCCGGCATATTCTGTAACATAAAGAGCAAAATCAGCTTCTGGTGCGCTACCTACATATATACCCGGCAAGTTTCCTGCAATGGTAGAAAGACAACCTGTTCCATGATTATACAGGCTGAAAATATCATTGTTATTAAAAACGAAATTATGCTTATCTACCAGCCTGTTAGTCTTCATCATACTATCAAATGCCGGGCCTGTATTTACACCATTAAACCCCTCATCCATAACAACTATCAGCTTTCCCTTCCCTTTATATCCTCTATCATGCAGGTAGTCTCCGTTCACTAGTTTTGTCTGCTCAAACGCAGATCCGTAATATGCGCTGGTACCGGTGGTTTTGGCCATTGTTGTCGCAGTATCTTTACCACTGCTTACCTTATACAAACCCGCAGCAAAATAGCCTATGTATTCAACCTTTCTTACAAAAGCTGCATTTCTGATTGTTGATATAGCACTACTGTCTGTAACAAGCACCACTATATGGTTTTGCCATTTGGATGTTAAATGAAGTTTTCCACTGATAATTTTGAAAACGCTATCTACGTATACAGGAGATACAGGTCTATCTGTACTATCTAAAGAAATGCCCATTGCTGCACGCCTTGTTAGCGAACGTTGGGATAATAAACTGAGTGGATTGCCAAGGCCGGGAGCACCTTGTTTATCTGTAAAACTTATCCTGAATGCATACTGAGCTGTCTGAGCATTTGCCTGAAATGCTATTAAGAATACTACACAATACCAAACACGCCTCCAGCCAAACATATATTTAAACAGGATTTACTAAATCGGTAGATTAATTATGGTCTACCGCACGCATCAGGACGCCGTCTCCCTTCAGGCAACGCGTATCAATGTTATTGATATCTGTGTTGCTGCTAGAGTTTGCATCATAAGACCAGCGATAGTACTCTCTGTAAACCATACCTACGCCTTTGCTGAATACCTCTTTAGAGAATGTACGTAATGCATTATCGCGCGGTTGTGTTTCAGGGTCATTTATAGTTTCATCAATCTGTATAACAGTAGCTGTATTGTTATAGTTTACAAGGCCATTGTTAAAGTCAGCACCAACATTTACATAACGGTATGTCCAGTCATTATAAAAAGCATATTCACTATCGCGGGTGTCAATGTATGCATTCCCCTTCCATGTACGGTTTTCCTGCACAGGGTATACCATATTAACAAAAGTATTGCCCGAATGAGACATTTCCAGTTCCTGACCCGTATTAGTTACATAAATTACAGACTGCAATGTCCATGCATCTTCAACCTTTTTACGAATACGTACATCCAGCCTGCGCGAAGAACGACCTTTAACATCTGTAAATGTATCTGCAACCGTATACATCATCTGGTAGCGACGAACAATTTTAACACAGTTCGAATCGTCCCAGATAGTGCTATCTACGTTGTATATCACGTATTTACCAATCTCCAGCGGAAAGTAGGAGTCACTTTCTTTCACAACAGGTACTTCATCGGCTTTTTTGCAAGATGTATATACGATTGTAAACAAAACTGCCAGCAGTAATAATGGTAAAGTCTTCTTATTCATATCAGTTTTCGGCTGCTTATTAGCGTAAATATAACTAAAGAAATGAAAAAGTTAATATTTCAGGGGTGGGTTTGTCAAAAAAGATTTCAAACATATTACATACTACACATTAGATTAAAAACCCATTAATAATATTCTGCATCATTATAAAATACTGCATTGTACTTACCTTCATACCTACTTATATTACCTATGAGAAAACTACTATTCCTTTTATTCCCTGTACTGCTGTATGCCATGCCTGCTAAGACACAGAACATGGTGCCTAATGGTAATTTTGAATATTTTGATTCTTGTCCGACTACTTTATCCGAAACTTACCTTGCTTCTCCATGGCGTAGTTACCATTTAGGGTCAACCGACTATTTTAACACATGTGCTATACATCCAAATAATGCGGCAGTGCCTCAAACCTTTTTTGGGTATCAAGCTCCAGCAAGTGGTAATGGCTTTGCAGGTGGTTATGCATTCATGACATATATAACTTCCACTTACAGCGAATTATTAGCAATACCTATCAAACCTTTAATTACGGGTCGTAAATATGAAGTGTCATTATCCATTAACAGATCTAATAATTCAGGTGCTGCCAGTAATGGGATTGGGGTATACTTTTATGATAATGGCCCAACAAATACTATCACAGGCACATTTAGTTCACATCTTTCTATTTCCCCACAAATAAATTTTACGAGCTATGGCGTGATAACAGATACCCAAAATTGGACACGCTTAGTAGATACTTTCACAGCTGACTCTACATATGATAATATGGTAATTGGCAATTTCCCAATGATAACAAGCTACACTGTAATTGGAGCAGGGTATGCATATTACTATTACGATTCTGTAGTTATAAAATATGCAAAAAGCATAACGTGTAATTTTAATGACAGTTTTTTATGTGCAGGTCAGCCATTTAACATACCATATTATTTAGATACTAATTATGCTACATTCTATTCAGGAAATCAATTTCTTGTTGAGTTGTCTAACTCATCAGGAATCTTTTCTTCTGGGACTATGATTATAGGTTCTGTAGCAAGTACTCTTTCTGGGAATATATCATGCATCATCCCAACTACTATCACACCAGGAAATAACTACAAAATCCGTATCCGTTCAACAAACATTGCAGATACATCATATAGCACAGCACAAGATATATCAATTGGTAACATTATTCCTTTAAAGCCGATTGCGAATAGTAACTCGCCAGTATGCTCTGGTTCAAGTATAAATTTATCTGCAACTACTTCAACTAATTTTGTTAGTTACAAATGGACTGGTCCAAATAACTATTTATCTTATAGTCAAAATCCTTCTATTCCTATTTCTCAATTAGCAAATAGTGGGGCATATGTAGTTAGTGCGCGTTTATTTGGTTGCGAATCAAAAGATACCGTCAACATTTCTGTTATTCAATCTCCTTATCCAGTCTTTACAAATAACGATACAAGTATATGTCAGAATAATCAATTGCTAATTTATGCACACAGCAGCCAACTTGGCGTTACATACTATTGGACTGGGCCCAATAATTTTTCAGACACAAACACTTCATTCTCATTATCTAATTTACAAACTGTTAATGCTGGTAATTATATTGTCAATGTTACTCTCAACGGATGTTCTGTTACTGATACAGTAAACATTAATGTAAAACCAAACCCATCCAAACCTGTTGCGAATGTTAGTGGACCAATATGCATAGGAGGAACTGCGAGTTTTACAGTAACATCTAACACATCAGTAAATTCTTGGCAATGGACAGGTCCAAACAACTTTTCGTCTGCACTCCAATACGTTATATTAAATAATGTACAATTAAACTCCGCAGGGCCATATATAGTTAGAAGCACATTACAAGGATGTCATAATTATGATACAACTACTCTTACTATAATTGATACTAGTACAATATCAATATCTTCAAATTCCCCAGTTTGTATAGGCGATACCATTCGATTGTATAGTACCCCTACAAATACCAGCAGTTATTTATGGAGTGGTCCAAATGGCTATTACTCTACCACAAAAGATACTTATGTTCTTAATGCCGACACTGCTATAGCAGGAGCATATTATTACGCTGCTAACTATTCAGGTTGTACTTTTCATGACACTATAAATATACAGGTCATACCCCATCCGTCTAATAGAGTCATTACATTAAACAGTCCAATATGTGCAGGCGATACTTTAAATCTCAATGCATCTAGTTCATCATCTAACGTTACATATACCTGGACCGGTCCAAATAATTTTGTAACAACTTCTCAAGCAGTGCAAATGAGCAATGCTACTACCAGCCAATCAGGAAAATACTACATAAATTTTTTATGGAGTGGATGCCTAACGAAAGACAGCATCAACGTCACCATCAACCCATCCCCTATAGCTATCACGGCATCTGCCAACACTCCACTTTGCCAAGGCGATACTTTGAGGCTAAACAGTACCAACAGCAGTACAGGCGTTACATGGCAATGGACTGGCCCTGGTAGCTACAATGCTACTGCAAAAGACACACTACTTTCCAACGCACAAATTTCTGCCTCCGGAGACTATATTGTTACAGCCACAAACAGTTACAATTGCAAGGCAAAAGATACCGTCAGCGTATTGGTAAAACCTCTGCCTGCAAATCTCAGTGCTACCGTCAACACACCTGTTTGTGCAGGTACTACATTATTGTTAAGTGCCACAACTACTTCATCGGGCACCGTTTTTAGCTGGGTAGGCCCTAATAGCTATAGTTCATCTATACAAAACCCCAATATTCCTGCAGCTACAACCAGTG
>JADHED010001135.1_pt1 | contig 24654 bp, 19 predicted proteins | sample 8952041 | NCBI WGS metagenome assembly JADHED01 (sample SAMN16124423, study PRJNA663239) | bioreactor sludge metagenome | isolation source: sludge (control) | place: India:Bengaluru | collected 2018-09-08
GCGAGGTGGGCGCGGCCAAGGGGCCGGTGGAGCGCAAGGTGGTGCGCGTGGTCACACCCGGCACGCTGACCGACAGCGAGCTGCTCTCCGACAAGAGCGAATCGATGCTGCTGGCCGTGCACCAGGGTGCGCGCGCACGCTGCGGCCTGGCCTGGCTGTCGGTCACCCAGGGCGTGGTGCAGCTGGCCGAATGCACGCAGGCCGAACTGGGCGCCTGGCTGGCGCGCATTGCGCCCAGCGAGCTGATCTACAGCGCCGGCATCACCCAGCGCTTTGAGGAGCAGCTGAGCCAACTGCGCCAGGGCGGTGCCTTCGCCTGCCCGATGAGCCTGCGGCCCGACTGGCAGTTTGACGGCGCCCTGGGTCAGCGCAAGCTGCTGGAGCACCTGGGCGCGGCCAGCCTGCAGGCCTGGAACGCCGAGGGCCTGGCCGATGCCCACGCCGCCGCCGCCGCACTACTCCAGTACGCCGAGCACACCCAGGGTCGGGCCCTGACCCATGTGCACGGCGTGCGCGTGCAGCAGGGCGACGCACTGATCCACCTGCCCGCCGCCACCCGGCGCAACCTGGAGCTGGTCAAGACCCTGCGCGGCGAGGACAGTCCAACGCTGTTCTCGCTGCTCGACAGCTGCATGACCGGCATGGGCAGCCGGCTGCTGAAAAGCTGGCTGCTGGAGCCCGAACGCGATCGCAGCGCCGCGCGCCAGCGCCTGGCCGCCACGCAGGTGCTGCGCGGCGCGGGCAGCGGCCAGGGGCCGTGGCAGCTGCTGCGCGGCGAGCTCAAGGGTGTGAGCGACGTGGAACGCATCACGGCCCGCATCGCCCTGCGCCAGGTGCGCCCGCGCGAGCTGGTGGCGCTGTGCAAGACACTACAAAAAGCAGAGCTGTTAGCGCTTACCAGTCAAGCGCCAGAGCCCTATTTAGCTCAAATTTTTGCCGAACTGCAGCCGCCCGCCGACTGCGCCGCGCTGCTGCGCGCCGCCATCCTGGAGGAACCCGCCGCCCTGGTGCGCGACGGCGGCGTGATCGCCCCGGGCTTTGACGCCGAGCTGGACGAGCTGCGCGCCATCCAGAACAACTGCGACGACTTCCTGCTGGAGCTGGAGGGCCGCGAGAAGGCGCGCACCGGCATCCCGAACCTGCGCGTGCAGTTCAACAAGGTACATGGCTTCTACATCGAGGTCACGGCCAGCCATGTGGACAAGGTGCCGGAGGACTACCGCCGGCGCCAGACACTCAAAAATGCCGAGCGCTTCATCACGCCCGAGCTCAAAAGCTTCGAGGACAAGGCCCTGTCGGCGCAAGAGCGCGGCCTTTCGCGCGAGAAATGGCTGTACGAGCAGCTGCTCGACCAACTCCAGCCCCACGTGGCCCGGCTCACGCGGCTGGCGCAGGCGCTGGCGCAGCTGGACGTCCTCTGTTGCCTGGCCGAACGCTCGCTGACGCTGAACTGGTGCGCGCCGCAGTTCGTGAATGAGCCCTGCATAGACATAGAGGCCGGGCGCCACCCGGTGGTCGAAGGCCGGCTGGCCGAAACGTCGAGCGGCGCCTTCATCCCCAACCACACGCGCCTGAACGCCAACGCGCGCATGCAAATCATCACCGGCCCCAACATGGGCGGCAAATCCACCTACATGCGCCAAGTGGCCCTCATCGTGCTGCTGGCCAGCATGGGCAGCCATGTGCCGGCCAGCGCCTGCCGCCTGGGGCCGATAGACGCCATCCACACCCGCATAGGCGCGGCCGACGACCTGGCGAATGCGCAGTCCACCTTCATGCTGGAGATGACCGAGGCCGCGCAGATCCTGCACGGCGCCACGCCGCACAGCCTGGTGCTGATGGACGAGATCGGCCGCGGCACCAGCACCTTCGACGGCCTGGCCCTGGCCAGCGGCATCGCCACGCACCTGCACGACAAGACCCGCGCCTTCACGCTGTTCGCCACGCATTACTTCGAGCTGACCGAACTCGCGACGCGCCATCGGCACGCGGCCAACGTGCATGTGGGCGCCACCGAATCGGGCCACGACATCGTCTTCCTGCACGAGATCCAGGCCGGCCCCGCCAGCCGCAGCTATGGCATACAGGTGGCCAAGCTGGCGGGCGTGCCCGCCACCGTGCTCAACCATGCGCGCCACACGCTGGCGGCGCTGGAGGAGCGCGCCGGCGAGGATGAGCTGCAGGTGGACCTGTTCGCCCCGCCGCCCGCACCCGAGATGCAGGCGGTGAGCCCCGTGGAGTCGGCGCTGGCACAGATCAACCCCGACCAACTGTCGCCACGCGAGGCGCTGGATGCGCTCTACCAGCTCAAGCGTTTGACCACAAACTGACAAAGGCTGTTACGCGCCGCCAAGTGCTGTCAGCAAATGAAACTGTCCATTGACTTGCATGGACGGCTCAAGAGAATCAAAGCCAGTGTTTACTTATCTTGCAGCCATAGCGCGGAACACAAAAGCAAATCACCGGAGGGCATGAGCGCAGCCGCATGGCGCGCTAGTCATCGATCGACCGATTGGAGGATATATGCCGAGTGCGCTCAGTTATCCAGGGGTCTATTTAGAGGAACTGCCCAGCGGTGTACGCACCCTGACCGGGGTTGCCACATCGATCACCGCCTTCGTCGGCTACACCCGCATGGGAACGCCCGACAAGGCCGTTCCGATCACCAGCTTCAGCGATTTCGAGCGCGCCTACGGCGGGCTCGATCGGGACAGCCCGGTCTCGTACGGCGTGCGGCAGTTTTTTGCCAACGGTGGCGCCCAGGCCATCATCGTGCGCGTGGCCACGGGCTATGCCTCGGCCGCATGGACGTTCAACGGCGGCTCGCCCGCCGCCCCCGTCCTGGACGTGACGACGGCCTCCCCAGGGGCCTGGGGCAACGATCTGCGCATCACCGTGGACCGTGCCGCCGCACTCAACCCCGACGCCCAGTTCAATCTTGTGGTCTCGCAGCTGCAGGCCGACGGGGTGACGCTGGTGCCCCTGGAAACGCACCGCAACCTGGACATGAACCCGTCCTCGCCGCGCTACGTAGAGTCGGTGGTGAACAACGCGTCCGCGCTGGTCACCGCCAAGCGCAGGGGCGGCCTCACCTTCAACCAGGCGGGCTTTGCGGTCAGCAAGACGGTGACGTTCCCGCTCACGGCCGCGGATCTGGTGATTGGCGGAGTGGTCGATGGCAGCCAGGCCTTCCGGCTGACGCTGGCCGGGCCGGCACCTGCCAGCATGGCGGCCCTGGTTGCCGCGGTGAACACAGCCATCGGCACGGCCGGCCTGACGGCACTGCTGCAGGCATCCGAGTCCCTGGCCGATGGCAGCGCCGGCGCCGGCTGCCTCAAGCTGGCATCGCTGACCGCGGGCGAATCGTCTGGCGTGGTGATTGCCGGCGGTGCCTTTGGAGGCCTGTCGGGCAGCATCCACCTGGGCCTGGCCAATGGCGGGCGCGAGTTCACGGGCAACGCCCAGCAACGCCCCGCTGGCGCCAGCAACCAGGTGCCCCCCACCAAGGGCGTCGATGGCACACGCGCCGGTGCCAACGAGATCGTCGGCAGCGCCAGCGGCAAGACGGGCATGCATGCGCTGCAGGACGTGGACTTGTTCAACCTCCTGAGCATCCCCGAGACCTATGACATGACCGATCTGCAGGCCGCGGCGGTGATTCCCGCGGCGGTCGATCTGTGCGAGAAGCGCCGCGCCTTCTACATCGTCGATGCGCCTTCGGGCAAGAACCTGTCCAACATCGCCAGCTGGGCCAATGGCGTCACGCAGTCGCGCAACGCGGCGGTGTACTTCCCGGCCGTGAAGCTGGTCGATCCGCTGGACGAACTGCGCCCGCGCGCCATGGCGCCATCGGGCACGCTGGCTGGCATCTATGCACGCACCGATGCCAACCGAGGTGTATGGAAGGCCCCCGCGGGCACGGACGCCACGCTCAACGGCGTGCTGGATCTGGCCGCGCCGCTCAACGACCTGGAGAACGGCCAGATCAACCCCAAGGGAGTGAACGCCCTGCGCAACTTCCCGGCGTACGGCCGCGTGGCCTGGGGTGCGCGCACGCTCAAGGGCGCGGACGCGCAGGCCGACGAGTACAAGTACGTGCCGGTGCGCCGCCTGGCCCTGTTCCTGGAAGAAAGCCTGTACCGCGGCACGCAGTGGGTGGTGTTCGAGCCCAACGACGAGCCGCTGTGGGCCCAGGTGCGGCTCAACATCGGCGCCTTCATGCAGGGGCTGTTCCGCCAGGGGGCCTTCCAGGGCAAGGCGCCGCGCGAGGCCTACTTCGTCAAGTGCGACAGCGAGACCACCACCCAGGCCGACATCAACCTCGGCGTTTTGAACGTGGTCGTCGGCTTTGCGCCGCTCAAGCCGGCGGAGTTCGTGGTCATCAAGATCCAGCAGATGGCCGGCCAGATCCAGGCCTGACGAAGGAGAACCGAAATGGCACAGTTCAGCGTCAATGCCTCCCGTTTCGACCCGTACAAGAACTTCAAGTTTCGCGTCAAGTGGGACGGCAAATATGTGGCCGGCATCTCCAAGGTCGGCGCCTTGAAACGCAGCACCGAACCGGTGGAGCACCGCGAAGGCGGCGACCCATCCACCTCGCGCAAATCCCCCGGCCGCACCAAGTACGAGGCTATCACCCTGGAGCGCGGCGTGACGCACGACACCGAGTTCGAGAAATGGGCCAACAAGGTCTGGAACTTCGGCTCGGGCCTGGGCGCCGAGGTCTCGCTCAAGGACTTCCGCAAGGACCTGATCATCGAGGTCTATAACGAGGCCGGCCAGCTGGCGCTGGCCTACAAGGTGTTCCGCTGCTGGGTATCCGAATACCAGGCGCTGCCAGACCTGGACGCCAACGCCAACGCCGTGGCCATACAGCACCTCAAGCTTGAAAACGAGGGTTGGGAGCGCGACTACGACGTGAGCGAACCGGCCGAGCCATCCTTCACGGAACCCGTGTGATCGCGGAGCGCTTGTCATGCGCGTTCTGGGCGCCGCCGAACTGCTGTCGCTGTGGGAACGCGGCGCGCCGCGCCATGCGCTCGATCGCGCCGCCCTGCTCGCCGCCGCCGCGCGCCCGGACTGGCCCGCCGACACCATCGCCGACCTGCCCCTGGGTGCCATAGGCAGCAACCTGCTGCGCCTGCGCGCGGCCAACTTTGGCCCGCGCATAGAAGCCCATGCCGACTGCAGGCATTGCGGCGAGCGCCTGGCCGTTGCGCTGGAGGTGGCCGAGCTGCTGCCAGGCACGGCGCCCGAGAATGATGCAATCCCTGCGACACCTGCGGCCGATGTCGCCGGTCTGCGGCTGCGCGCCCCCAGCCTGCGCGACCTGGCGGCCATCGCCGATCTGGCGCCCAGCGCGGCGGCCGACGCACTGCTGGCGCGCTGCACCCTCGACGGCCAGGCCGCCGCCCTGGATCCGGCTGCGCGCGCGCGGGTCGAGGACGCGCTGGAGGCGCTGGATCCGCAGGCCGATCTCGCCTTCACCCTGAACTGCGTGGCCTGCGGCCGCGAAGACCAGGCGCAGCTGGACACCGCCGCGCTGCTGTGGGACGAAGTCACCGCCCGCGCGGGCGCCCTGCTGCACGAGGTGCACCGCCTGGCCAGCGCCTACGGCTGGAGCGAGACACAGATCCTGGCCCTGTCGCCGGCGCGGCGCGCGCAGTACCTGGCGCTGGTGGAGGGCATGTCATGACCGGCCTGTTGCAGCGCCTGGCCGCGCGCGCCACGGGCAGTGCCTGGGCGCTGCAAAGCGACGCACGCCTGCCGTTTGCCAGCGCCGCGGCAAGCCTGCCAGAGGAGCCCGCCCGCGCCCCCGGCGCAGCCACCGCGCACCAGCCATCGGCGCCAGCAAGCGCATCCCGCACCCCCATGGCCCAGCCAACGCCTGCGTCAGCGGCCGACGCCCCCATCCACCCCGCCACCCTGGCGTCAGACCGGCCGCAGCCGGCCAGCACACGCGCCCCAGTCAACAACACACCGTTGCAGCAACGCCCGACCATGTTGGCGGCCAGCGCGGCAAGCGCGGTGCCGAAACAACCGACGCCACAAGCGACAGCGCCCAACACCCCGGCTGCCGCCTCGGCATCTGCCCCGGCACCATGGGTCGGCCCATTGCCAGCACATGCCGACCCAGCGCCGCTGCTGCCGCCACACAACGGTCGCAACGCCTCCAGCGCACCGGCCGCATCTTTCCCCTCACCGGACAATCCACCGCCCCAGCCAAGCGCCGCGCCGCATGCACTGCGGACACTGGCGCAGCCCTTGGCCCCTGCACTGCCGCGCGCCGAACCGGCCGAGGTCCATATCCACATCGGCCGCCTCGAGGTCACCGCCCTGCCCGAGCCCCAGGCGCCCAGGCGCCCGGCGCGCGAACGCACACAACCGCTGTCGCTGGACGCCTACCTCGCCCGGCGCAAGGAGCCGTCATGAGCACGGCCCTGGCCATCGCCGGCGTGACCGCGGTGCTGCGCGACCTGCTCAACGACGGGCTGATCAACCACAACATCAGCGGCGTGCTGGGATCGAGCGTCACCGTCAGCGTGCAGGCCCCGGATCGCGTGGTGACCGGCAACCAGCCCGAGGCCTCGCAACTCAACCTGTTCATGTACATGGTCACGCCCAACCAGGGCTGGCGCAACGAGGGGCTGCCGAGCCGCGACGGCGGCGGCCGCACCCGCCTGTCCAACCCGCCGCTGGCGCTGGACCTGCACTACCTGCTGTCGGCCTACAGCGGGGCCGACCTGCATGCCGAGATCCTGCTGGGCTACGCCATGCAGTTGCTGCACGAGACGCCGATGCTCACGCGCGAGGCCATACGCGCGGCCCTGATTCCCTCACCCACGGTGGGCAGCGCGCTGCCGCCTGCGCTGCGCGCGCTGGCGGACTCGGGCCTGGCCGAGCAGGTCGAGCTGATCAAGATCAGCCCGGCTACGCAAAGCAGCGAGGAGATGTCCAAGTTCTGGACTGCGACGCAGAGCCACCTGCGCCCCAGCGCCGCCTATACCGCCTCGGTGGTGCTGATACAGGCGCAGCGGCCGGCGCGCAGCGCCCTGCCCGTGCTCACGCGCGGCCCGCGCGACGCCCAGGGCCGCGAGACCGGAATCGCCGTACAGCCCGGCCTGACCGCCAGCATGCCGCTGTTGACCCGCGCCGAGCCGCCGGCCGGCCAGCCGGTGGCCGGCGTAGGCGACCTGGTCGTGCTGCATGGCCAGGCGCTCGATGGTGCCGACCGCCGCGTGACGCTGCACAGCGAACCGTGGCAGGTGGCGCTGGAGCTCGCCGTACAGCCCCCGCTGCCGCCCGAGCGCCCGGCAGCAACCACGGCCGCCGTCTCGCTCGCCGGCCAGGCCGCCGCTCTGCCCGTGGGCGTGTACCAGCTCACGCTGCAGGCCACCCGGCCCGATCTGCTGAGCCAGCCCAGGCGCATGGCCAGCAACCGGCTGGCGCTGACGCTGGCGCCGCGCATCACCAACCTGCCGCAGACCGTGGTGCGCGCGGACGACGACTCGGCCACGGTTACCGTGAACTTCACCCCCGAGCTGCGCAGCGGCCAGCGCGTCACGCTGGTGCTGGGCAACAGCGAGGTGCTGCCGCTGACGACGGGCGCCACGCCGACCTCGCTGCAGTTTCGCGTGGCCAATGCCACGCCCGGCACCTACCTGGCACGGCTGCGCGTGGACGGCATCGAGAGCCCCATCGTGGACATGAACCCGGCGCCCGGCGACGCGCCGCACTTCCTGCCCCTCACCGTGAGCATCACATGAACGCCCCCGAACGCGTTACCGACTGGACTGCCGCCAACCAGCAGCTGCTGGTGGCCGAGTTCGCCCGGCTGCGCGCGCTGCTGGGCGACGAGGCCCCGCAGGGCGCCGCCGCCGACATCACCCTGGCGCGCACGCAGATGCCCGCGCCCGCGGCCATAGACACCCTGGCCGCGCTGTTTCAGCTCAGCCTCTTCGAGCGCGACCTGCTGCTGCTTGTGGCCGGCGTGGAGATGGACGCCGGCCTGGCCGCGCTGTGCGCCCAGGTCGGCACCGCCCAGCGGCCCTGGGCCAGTTTCGGCCTGGCCCTGGCCGCACTGCCCGATGCGCACTGGAGCGCCCTGTCGCCAGACGCGCCGCTGCGCCATTGGCGACTGCTGGACATCGACGAAGGCTCTGGCCTGTCCAGCGCGCGGCTGAGGATGGCCGAGCGCGTGCTGCACTACCTGGCCGGGCTGAACCAGCTGGATCACCGACTGCAACCCCTGCTGCAGCCCGTGGCGCAGGACGATCCACCACTGTCAGCAGCACAGGGCGCCGGCGTGCGGCAGTTGCTAGCCCAGTGGCAGGCAAGGCGCCAGGCCATCGTGCTTGATGGCGACGACCTGGCCGGCCAGCACGACCTGGCCGCCGCGCTGGCCTCGGCCCTGGGCGCAGGCCTGTACCAGCTGCAGGCCATGGACATACCCACCGATGCCACAGAACAAGCGGCTTTCGCCGCACTTTGGGGGCGCGAAGCCGCGCTGCTCGGCGCCGGCCTGCTGCTGCGCTGCGACGACAGCAGCCCCGAACAGCAGGCCACTGCCCTGCGCCTGGCCCGGCGCCTGCCCGGTCTGGTGCTGCTGGCCGGGCAGGGCTGGCCAGCCGCCAGCGATCTGCCCTGCCACCGCCTGCGCCTGGATCCACCCGAAGCGCCCGAGCGCCGCACGCTCTGGCGGGCCGCGCTGGCTGGCCTGGGCAGGGCCATCACCGCGCCGGCGCTGGACACTTTGGCCAGCCAGTACCGGCTGGGGGCGCGCCGCATTGCCGAAATCGCCGAACAGGCGCTGGAGCACGACCCCACGGGCGATGCCGCCGCGCTGCAGCACATTGCACGCGAGCAAGCCGGCCGCGGCGCCGCCCTGCCGGCACTGACGCAGCGTATCGAGCCGCATGCCGGCTGGGCCGCCCTGGTGCTGCCCGCTGCCCAGCAGCAACAGCTGCGCCAGATCGTGGCCCATGCGCGCCACCGCCTCACCGTGCACCACGGCTGGGGCTTTGCCGACCAGGGCACACGCGGCCTGGGCCTGTCCACGCTGTTCTGGGGCGACAGCGGCACGGGCAAGACCCTGGCGGCCGAAGTCATGGCCCATGAGCTGGGCCTAGCCCTGGTGCGCGTGGATCTGTCGGCCGTGGTCAGCAAATACATAGGCGAGACCGAGAAGAACCTGCGCCGCGTGTTCGACGCCGCCGAGCAGGCCGGCGCCCTGCTGCTGTTCGACGAGGCCGACGCACTGTTTGGCAAGCGTACCGAGGTCAAGGACAGCCACGACCGCTACGCCAATATCGAGGTCAGCTACCTGCTGCAGCGCATGGAGGCCTACAGCGGCCTGGCAGTCCTCACCAGCAACCACAAGGCGGCGCTGGATCCGGCCTTCCAGCGCCGACTGCGCTTCGTGGTGCACTTCCCCTTCCCGGATCAGGAGCAGCGCGAGGGCATCTGGCGCGCCGTGTTCCCCGCCGCAGCGCCCCTGGCGCCCGATGTGGACTGGACGCGCCTGGCCAGGCTGGACGCCACCGGCGGCAGCATACGCAACATCGCCCTGGCCGCGGCCTTCCTTGCTGCGGAAGCCGGCACGCCGATAGGCATGGGGCAGTTGATACAGGCTGCCCGCATGGAAGGCACCAAGCGCGAGCGGCCGTTTTCCGAGGCGGAGTTGAGGGGTTGGGCATGAGCAGGATGCACGTTCACGCACCGGCGCAGGCCGCCCAGTGCTCACTGCTGCAGCGCAAATGCACCTGCGGCGCGGCCTTGGGGCTGAAGGGCCCATGCCCCGACTGCGAGCGCAAGAAGATGCTGGGCCTACAGACGCGCACGCTGCGCGTGGGCGATGCGCAGGATGCTTTCGAGCAAGAGGCCGAACGCGTGGCAGGGCAGGTGATGGCCATGCCGGCCAGCGGCGGCGCGCCGACGCGCACCACGGCGCTGCCGCAGGCCGTGCAACGCGCCGGTGCGGGTGCGGCATCGACGGGCGCGGTGCCTGGCGCCGTACCCGATGCCGTGCAGGCGGCGCTGCAGGGCCCCGCGCGGCCACTGGACGCCGCCACGCGCGCGTTCTTCGAGCCGCGCTTCGGCCACGACTTCGGCCATGTGCGCGTGCGCGTCGATGCGCCGGCCGCGCGCTCGGTGCAGGCCCAGGCCTTCACCGTGGGCGAGCGCATCGTGTTCGACGCGGCCCGCTACCAACCCGGCACCGACGCCGGCCGACGCCTACTGGCGCACGAGCTGGTCCATGTGCTGCAGCAGGGTGGCGCCGGCACGCTGCGGCGCAAGGTGTCGGTCACCAATCCCAAGAAGGCCATTCCTGACCCCACGGGCAAGGGCCTGAAGCAGTCCAACGCCGAGACCATAGAGGGCTACCTGCGCACGCTGTGCTCGGACGGCGCGGTCAACGTGGATCGCGCCAGCGGCGCCGTGGCGCTGAAGGCGGGTTTCTGCCCACCGTGGATGGCACCTGCCGAGGCGGGCCCGCCTCTACCGGCCCCGATCGACAAGGCCAAGGAGCAGGCCGGCTGCCGCTGCCTGTGCGACATGGTGAACTCGCCCAACGCCTTCAACATCGAGGTCAACGACCTGGACTGGCCCAACACATCGGGTAACACCGTCACCACGCCCTCGCCCAACAGCGACAAGCTCTGGGGCGCCGCCACGGTGAGCGGCAAGGCGCTGAACATAGACCCCTGGCTGGTGCTGGGCCATGAGTTCTGCGGCCACGCCTGGCTAGCCGAGCGCCGCCTGCCGGACACCAACGCCACCCGCGGCGAGGGCGGCCACCAGGAGACCGTGGCGCGCGAAAACGAGCTGCGCAAGGAACATGGCATAGAGGCCCGCGGCAGTTTCAAGGATCCGTTCTGCGGCGAGTCCTTCTTCCAGGACAAGGACACCGGCAAGGGTAAGCCGGGGCCGGTGCAATGGTCAGCGTACATCGCCAAGTGCGAGGCCTGGCGCAAGAAGACCTACGGCACCAAGTACAAGATCAGCGACAAGATTCCGTAAGGCACACCATGCCCACCACGCTTCAGCCCCCCTCGATGCAGGTGTACATCACCCAGGCTCAGGCACAGGCACACCCCAGCGCCTGGCGGATCGCTTACGAGGCCTGCAACGCTGGTGGCCAGACGCTGTGGCTGGTCGATGAGCCGGCGTTGACGCTGCACCAAACCCCGGGCTACATCGAACTGTCCTACGCGCGCGCCCCGTTGCAGCCCGGCGCCCTGCCCTATGGCTACTTCAATCCGCGCTGCGCCCCGCTGGCCGGCGGCGAATGCCTGCGACGCCACATCGACATCAGCTGGCCGGCGCGCCTGAGTTCGCTGTGGAACCCTGCGCGCGAGGCCGCGCCCGCGCCCGGCGACTATGCCGTCACGGTGCGCGTGGGCTATGGCGAAACGCCCACACCGAATGCGCCGCAGGTGGGCGAGGACGTGCAGGACTCCGTGCTTCGCTGGCAGCGCCAGGCACTGAGCGCGCCGGTCACGCTGACCATCGCCCCCTATGCGGCAAGGCCCGCCACGGGAGCTGCGCCATGACCCGCGTCGTGCTGCACATCAACCGTCTGGTACTGCGCGGCGTAGATCCCGCCGATGCGGGTGCGGTCGCCACCGCCCTGCAGACCGAACTGGCCCAGCTGCTGCGCGCCGACGCCGGCGCAACGCTCGCAGCCCATGGCGACAGCGCCGTGCTGCGCGCCGGCCGCGTGCATCTGGCGCCAGACAACCCTGGGGCAGCCCTGGGTCGATCCGTGGCTGCGCGCATCGTCCACCCCCCAACACAGTCGGGACGATCGTGAGGCCGGCCATGCACTGCCGCGTACTCGCCCCCCCTACGCGTCCTGAGCCTTCCACCGGGCTGCTGCAGCGCCAGTGCGCCTGCGAATCCAAAAAAACATACGGGTTGCTGCCCAAACTCGCCGTCAGCACACCAGGTGACCGCTGGGAGCGCGAGGCCGACCAGGCGGCAGACCAGGTGCTGGCCGCGGACGGCCGGCCCCAGCTGTCGCGATTGGCATCGCCGCCCCTGCAGCGTGAGGGTGACGACGAGAAAAAGAAGCCACCACCCAGCCCGGTGGCCGAAGGCCTGAGCACGGTGGCCAGCAACCTGGGCGAGAACAATCCCGCCTTCAGCAAGTTCACCGAGCGACTGGGTGAGCGTTTCATGGCTCAGCCGGCGCCGTTGAGCGTGGGTGTGCCTGTTTTTCTGGGCGCGAACTACGCCTTTCTCTGGACCATGGCGCTGGCCGACCCCGCCATGCGCCGGCAGTTCGACGACTTCAACCTGGCACTGCTGCCGGGCATCGTGCCGCAGTTCCCGGTCAAGACCTTCAAGTACCAGATCCTGGACGGCAAGCAAAGCCGTTTCGCCTTCGAGGTCGGCCTGGACGCCTCCAAGCTCATGGAGGCCTTCAACCAGGGCGTGCTCGACACCCGCGTTTCCAGCCTGAAGCTGGATACCGGCGGCAAGCTGGACACCGCCGGTCCACGGCCCGTCTCGCTGTCGGCGCTGCAGGTGCAGGTCGGCCTGTTCGGCGATGGGCTGCAGCTGTCTGGCGGCTTTCGCAATGGCATCTCGCCCTACCCCTTGACTGGCCCCGGCGGTTCGGGCGGCGACAGCTCGCGCGTGATGGCGCAGTCACCGGCCCTGCCGGATCTCTACGCCAACCAGCGCGATGTGCGCTTCATGGTGCTGCTGGACGTACCCAAGCTGGTCCAGTACTTCAGCCCGTCCGCACCCAGCGGGCCCGAGCGACTGCAGCGCGCGGCGGTCGATGGGCGCACGGTGATCGCGCCCACGGCCGACAACGCCGTGCAAGCCACGCTGGCCGGAGCCGGGGCGCCGATGGACGCTGCCACACGCCACTTCATGGAAGGCCGCTTCAGCCATGATTTTTCCCGCGTGCGTATCCACGCCGACAGCGGTGCTGCCGCCTCGGCGCTGGCTGTGCATGCACGCGCTTACACGCTGGGTCACGACATTGTGTTCGGAGCCAATCAATACGCACCCACCACCAGTGAGGGCAAGCGCCTGCTGGCGCACGAGCTGGCGCATGTGGTACAGCAGCGAGCGGCACCACAGCAGGCGCGCCTGATGCGCAAACCCGAGGCCAGCAGCCCCGCGCAACAGCATTTCTATTACGAGAGTACCGAGTTCGGTGGTCACTTCGACGCAGCGGTGGACACCCGCAACCACCGGGTGCGGCTGATCATGCGGCTCAAGCTCACCGACATGGGGCCGCCGCAAGACAAGGCCGAGCGCATCGCCAGATTCAGCGCCCGCGCCCAGGCCGTGATCGAGTCCACCTGGTCGGGCATTTACGCGCTGCAGTCGGCCTGCCACGGCGGCCATGAAAAGTTCGAGGCGCAGGTGCTCGTGGTGTTCACCAGCAAGGCACCGCACCGCGAAATCAACCTCTGGCCCGACAAGGGCGAGCGCAGCAAGAGCACCGAATGGCAGGAGAACGACACCGCAATGAAAGAACGCCAGTCGCCAGTGCTGATTGATCCGAAGAAACCGCCCTCGGAGAAGAACCTGCGCATGGCCACCTTCCGGCAAACCACGGTGGCGCACGAATTCGGCCATCTGATGGGTCTGAGCCACGTGGTCTGCGAGGGCAGCGCCGAACGCTGCTACGGCATCACGGCCGAACAGAAGTCGGACATCATGGGCTACGGCTCGGTGGTGTCCAAGCGCGACTACGCGCCCTTCGTGCGCATCATGGAACGCTACGGACGGGACAACCTGCCCGGGACTTGCAACAGCTGGCGCCTGGTCGAGCCCGGCTGAAATCCATTGGAGTCCGCCATGACCACCACCCCCTTCTCCCCCAAGCTGATCAAGGGCGGCATCGTGCTCGTCGATCCCACCACCGCCCAGGTGCAACGCGTGATCGCGCTGCAGTACAACGCCGAATCGCTCAAGCGCGAGCTCAAGGGCCAGGAGGCCGGCGGCGAGGCCGGGGGCGACCGTGCCGAGCCCACACGCTTCAAGGGCCCGGCGGTGGAGACCATCAGCTTCGAGGCCGACCTGGATGCCACCGACCAGCTCGAATTTCCGGACCAGCATGCCGCCACCGTGGCCCATGGCCTGGCGCCGCAGATCGCGCTGCTGGAATCGCTGTCGCAGCCCAGCAGCGCGCAGTTGAGCAAGGTGAACAGCCAGGCCAGCTCGGGCCAGCTGGAGATCGCGCCCATGCTGGCGCCGCTGCTGCTGCTGGTCTGGGGCGCCAGCCGCGTGATACCGGTCAAGCTGACCAGCTTCTCGGTGACCGAAGAGGCCTTCGACCCCGCGCTCAACCCGATACACGCCAAGGCCAGCTTCAGCCTGCGCGTGCTCACCGTCGATGACCTGGGCTTTGCCTCCAAGGGCGGCGCGCTGTTCATGACCTATCTGCAAAACCGCGAGCAGCTGGCCGCCAAGGCCCAGCCAGTTTCGCTGTCCACGCTGGGCGTGACGGGAGTGTGACCATGACCGACCCCATTGCCGCCTTTATGCAGGCCAACGGCCTGGCCCAGCCAGCGTTTGCGCCGGACAGCCGCTACCACGGCCTGCCCACGGCCCAGGCCAGGCTGGCCGACGGCCGCACCGTGGCCTATGTCACGCGGCGCTTTCTGCCGCCGCCGGAGAACTTCGCCACCCTCCAGACCCTGACCCTGGCCGCCGGCCAGCGCCCGGATCAGCTGGCGGCGCAATACCTGGGCGTGGCCGAGCAATGGTGGCGCCTGGCCGACGCCAACGGCGCCATGCAGCCCGAGGCCATGACGGCCGTGCCGGGTTCAAGCCTGCGCATCACCCTGCCCGAGGGCGTGCCACCGCCCTCCTTCGAGGCCTGATCATGTTCGCCCAGGGCATTCAGCTCACCCTGCTCGTCGGCCCGCTGGTGCCACTGCCGGTGCCGCGCGTGGTGCTGGATGCGCTGCAGAGCGTGGAGGTGCGCACGGCGGCGGGCAGCGCCTCGGGCTTTCAGCTCACGTTCACGATCACCGCGCGCTCGCCGCTGAACACCATCTTCCTGCTGGCGGCCGGCACCAACACCGGCATGGCCACGCCGCCGCTGCGCGTGCTGCTGATCCTCACCATGAACGGCAGCGCCCAGCCGTTGTTCGACGGCGTGATGACGCGCGTGGAGGTGCAGCCCGGCGGACGTGGCCAGGCCGGCACGCTCACCGTGACCGGCGAGGACGTGACCAAGGCCATGGACATGCAGGACTTCAGCGGCCTGCCCTTCCCCGCCGTGCCGGTGGAGGGCCGCGTGGCCCTGCTGTGCGCCAAGTACGCGCCCTTTGGCCTGATTCCCATGGTGATCCCGGTGCTGTTCCCCGACGTACAGATCCCCATCGACAAGATCCCTGCGCAAAAGGGCACGGATCTGGCCTACATCCAGGAGCTGGCGCGCCAGGTGGGCTATGTGTTCTACGTCGAGCCAGGCCCGGCCCCGGGCAGCAACATCGCCTACTTCGGGCCCGAGATCAAGGTCGGCGTGCCGCAGCCGGCGCTGAACCTGGACATGGGCGCGCTGACCAACGTGGAGTCGCTGTCGTTCTCCTTCGACCCCACCAAGGGCGTGCTGCCCGTGGTCTTTATCCAGAACCAGCTGACACGCGTGCCGATACCCATCCCGATTCCGAACCTGAACCCGCTGCAACCCCCGCTGGGCGCCTTGCCCACGCCCATCGCCAACCTGAAGCTGCTCAAGGACACGGCCAAGATGAGCCCCATGCGCGCCATCTCCACCGGCCTGGCCGAGGCCGCCAAATCGCAGGACGCGGTGACCGGCAGCGGCAGCCTGGACGTGCTGCGCTACGGCCGGCCGCTCAAGGCGCGCGGCCTGGTCGGCGTGCGCGGGGCGGGCGTGGCCTATGACGGCCTGTACTACGTGAGCAGCGTCACCAGCCGGCTCAAGCGAGGCGAGTTCAAGCAGAGCTTCGAGCTCACGCGCAACGGCCTGGTATCGGTCACGCCCAACGTCCCGGTCTGAAGGAGGAGAAAGAACATGAGCGACAAGTTCTACGGCAAGTACCGAGGCATGGTGCTCAACAACATTGACCCCATGCAGATCGGCCGACTGCAGGTGCAGGTGCCCGACGTGGCCGGGCTGCTGCCCGCCACCTGGGCCATGCCCTGCGTGCCCGTGGCTGGCCTTCAGAACGGTATGTTCGCCCTGCCCATGATCGGCTCGGGCGTGTGGGTGGAGTTCGAGCAGGGCGACCCGGACTATCCCATCTGGGTCGGCTGCTTCTGGGGCAGCGCGGCCGAGGTGCCGGCGCTGGCGCGCGCCACGCCGCCCGGCGTGCAGGCCATCACACTGCAGACCACGCTGCAGAACGGCCTGACAGTCAGCGACCTGCCCGGGCCCACGGGCGGCATCATGCTCAAGAGCGCCACCGGCGCCACGCTGATCGTCAACGACACCGGCATCTACATCCAGAACGGCAAGGGCGCCTCGCTGATCATGACGGGGCCGACGACGAACATCAACGCCGGCGCGTTGACGATTGTGTAGGGAGCAGCGCTATGCCCGGCCCCCTGCTCCACCTTGGCGCCACCGTGCTGTGCGCCCATGGCGGCCAGGCCACGCCCAGCGCGCCGGTGCCGCGCGTGCTGGTCTCTGGCCAGCCGGTGGCCACGCAGGCCGCGCCCTGGCTGGTGGCCGGCTGCGCGTTCTCGCCGCCGCAGGGCAACGGCCCCTGCATCTCGGCGCAATGGGTGGTGGCGGCCACACGCGTGTTCGCCGCCGGCCAGCCGGTGCTGGTGATGAGCGGCCAGGCCATCTGCGCACCCACGGGCACGCCGCTGATGCCGGTGGCCGCGCAAACCCGCGTCACGGGGATGTGAAGGAAGTGAATCATGAGCAGCTACACCGCCTTCCCCTACCACACCGACGGGCGCGGCCGCACGGCCGAGAGCGCACGCGAGGCCTGGCTGCACGGCCTGATCGAGCAGCTGCTGTTCACCATGCCTGGCGAGCGCGTGAACCGTCCCGATTTCGGCTGCGGGCTGATGCAGCTGGTGTTCGCGCCCAACAGCCCGGAGCTGGCCGTGACCGTACAGGCCCTGGTGCAGGCCTCGCTGCAGCAATGGCTGGGCCAGCTGCTGCGCATCGATGAAGTGGCCGCCAGCAGCGAGGACGCCACACTCCGCGTCAGCGTGCGTTACACCGTGCTGGAGACACAGCAGGCGGGTGCGGCCCAGTTCACCAGGAGCCTGGCGCCATGACCACGCAGCAATACCTTTGCAAGAATCCGCGCCGCATCGCCGCCCTGCGCGCCGCGGCGCAGGAGCTGCCGCCGCGCTGGTTCAACGGCATCGAGTACCTGGAGGTCATGCACGGCGAGCCGCGCCTGGTGCTGCACTTTGTGCATGACCTGGGCCAGGCGCCCGTCGCACCACTGACCGCGGGCAACGTCGAGGTGCGCGGCGGCCAGCGGGTGCGTGATCCGCGTGTGCTGGGCGTGAGCGCCAGCGGCAGGCAGCTCACCGTGGAGCTGGACGCCAGCGGCGACTTCTCGCGCTACCAGCTGCGCCTGGTGGCCTCGGCCGGGGCCGATGCGCCGCCCGACGGCATAGACCCGGCCCTGGCGCAGATCAGCTTTGGTTTCAAAGTCGATTGCCCGAGCGACTTCGACTGCCGCGAGACCGGCGACTGTGCGCCGCAAGTCCATCCGGCGCCCGACATCGACTACCTGGTGCGCGACTACGCAAGTTTTCGCCGCCTGGTGCTCGATCGCCTGTCGGTGCTCATGCCCGACTGGCAGGGGCGCAACCCGGCCGACCTGCTGGTCACGCTCAGCGAGGCCCTGGCGTATCGCGCCGACGAGATCGCCTATTTTCAGGACGCAGTCGCCACCGAGGCCTACCTGGGCACGGCCCGCCAGCGCATCTCGGTCAAGCGCCACACGCGGCTGTTGGACTACACACTGCACGAGGGCCGCAATGCGCGCACCTGGATGGCGTTCGAAGTCGCCGCCACGGCCGACGGCCAGCAGCTCGCGGCCTGCGACCCGGCCACCGGCCTGGACGGCACGCTGCTGTTGACCCAATCGGCCGGAACGGCCAAGCGCCTGCAGTCACGCCCCCAGGCGGCCGACCTGGTGGCGGCCGGCGCCCAGCCCTTCGAGCTGCTGACGCCCATCACCCTGTACAGCGCGCACAACGACCTGCGCTTTCACACCTGGAGCGACGAGGCCTGCTGCCTGCCGCAGGGCGCCACGCGCGCCTTCGTGCGCGACGACCTGGCCCATCGCCTGCGCCTGCGCCCCGGGGATCTGCTGCTGCTGGAGGCCCGCGCCGGCGCCGGCAACGGCCTGCCGCAGGACGCCGACCCGCTGCAACGCCATGTGGTGCGCCTCACCCATGTCGATCCCGAGGCCGATGCCAGCCGCCAGCCCGCGCCCACGCCGCGGCGCGACCCGGTCACGCAGCAACCCATCGTGGAGCTGCACTGGGCCGCCGCCGATGCCCTGCCCTTCGACCTGTGCCTGTCCAAGGTCATAGGCGGCACGCTGGTGCAGGACATGGCGGGCGCCTGCGCCAACGTCGCCCTGGCCGACCACGGCATCAGCCCGGTCGCCGCGCAGAAGCTGCTGCCCGTGCCCGGCGGGCGCGTGCCACGCCTGCGGCCGTTGGATGCCAGTCCCCGGCCGCTCACGCGCCAGGGCCTGGTGCGCGACGCGCAAGGCCGTCTGACCCTGGCCGATGCCGCAGCGCCCGCCACCGCCGCCATGCAGACCGACCCGTCCGAGCAGCGCGCGGCGCTGCAGGTCAGCAGCGATGGCGACGGCCGCGGCTGGAGCGCGCAGCGCGACCTGCTGGGCAGCGACGGCCAGGCCGCCGACTTCGTGGTCGAGACCGAGAACGATGGCACCGTGCTGCTGCGCTTTGGCGACGGCGTCAATGGGCGCCGGCCAGGCGCGCTCGACACGCTGTCGGCGCGCCTGCGCCAGGGCAATGGCAGCGCCGGCAACGTGGGGGCCGACGCCATTGCCCATGTGCTGTGCGCCTTCGACGGCATCACGCGCGTGCGCAACCCGCTGCCCGCCAGCGGCGGCGCCGAGCCCTTGCCGCTGGCGCGCGCGCGCATGGACGCTCCGCAGGCCTTTCGCCGCCAGGAGCGCGCCGTCACGCCGTCCGACTATGCCGCCGTGGCCATGCGCGACGCGCGCGTGCAGCGCGCCGTGGCCACCCGGCGCTGGACGGGCAGCTGGCACACCATCTTCATCACCGTGGACAGGCGTGGCGACGCGGGCGTGGATCCAGACTTCGAAGACAGCATCAGCGCCTTCATCGATCGCTTCCGCCTGGCCGGTCACGATGTGGAGATAGACACACCGGCCTATGTGGCACTGGACATTGCGCTGCATGTCTGTGCCCAGCCGGGTTACTTCACGGCCGATGTCCAGCAGCGCCTGCTGCAGGTGTTTGGCACCGCGCCCGGTGGCTTCTTCCACCCCGATCGGTTCAGCTTTGGCGAGCCCGTCTACCTGAGCGCCCTGATCGCTGCCGCCATGGCCGTTCCCGGGGTGTCCCATGTCGAGCCACTGCGCTTTCAGCGCCTGGGCCGCGCCGCCGCGGGCGAGCTGGCCGCAGGCCGGATCACGCTGGCGCGGCTGGAGATTGCGCGCCTGGACAACGACCGCAACGCACCGCAAAACGGAAAGATGGAATTCCAGGTGCATGCCATGGGAAGCCGGCCATGAGCGACAAGCCACTTTCGGGCTGCCACTGCTGCGAGGGCGAGCAGCCACGCGAACCCATAGTCAACGCCCCCGGCCTGCCCGCCATTGCCTGGCGCATCGACACCCAGCCCGGCTTTTACCGGCGCATGCTGGCCGACCTGCCGCTGTGGCGCGACCCGGCATCGGGCAGCGGCGCGGCACGGCCGCAGGCGGCCCTGACCACGCGCGAGGCGAGCGACGCCACCGTGGCCCTGGTGGATGCCGCCGCCTGCGTGGCCGATGTGCTCAGCTTCTACCAGGAGCGCATCGCCAACGAGGGCTTTCTGCGCACCGCTACCGAGCGCCGCTCGGTGCTGGAGCTGGCGCGCGCCGTGGGCTACGAACTGCGCCCCGGCGTGGCCGCGGGCGTGCACCTGGTGTTCACCGTCGAGGACGCACCGGGCGCGCCCGGCCTTTGCACCATCGCCGCCGCCAGCCCGATACAAAGCGTGCCGCCACAGGGCAAGCTGCCGCAGGTGTTCGAGACCTCCGAGGAACTGCTGGCGCGCGCCGAATGGAACGCCCTGCGCCCGCGCCTGACCCGGCCCGCCGACATGGCCTTGCTGGATGTCGGCGGTGGCGCGCGGCGCCTGGTGCTGCTGCTGCCCCAGGGCAGCCTGCCGGCCAGCACCGCCGGGCTGCACCAGGGACTGGCCAGCGGCGGCCTGTACCGCCTGGATCCCGGCCTGGCGGTGGATGCCACGGTCGATGCACTGGAGGTGGCCCGCGTCTATCTGGGCGCGGACGCCAATCGCCTACAGGCCGGCGAGCTGCTGCTGTTCGTGGGCAAGAACGGCGCCAACCTGCTGCATCTGGTGCTGCGCGCACGCGAAGTCGAAGAAGAAAAGACGCTGGCGCGTGTGCGCATCGAGCTCGACCCCCTGCCCGACCCCGTGGCGCCGGCCGCGCCGCCCACGCTGTTGTGGGCCATACCGGTCATGTACGCCGTCACCGGCCCCTACGCCCGGGCGCAGGTTCAGAGCGTGCCCTTCACCAGCGGCAGCATCAGCACCACGTTCGCCGGCAAGGCCTGGCAGGAGAGCGAACTGCAGGCCATGATCGCCATCCAGGGCTGGAGCGGCCGGCAACTGGTGCAGGCCATCACCGCCAGCGCCCAGCCAGCCGCCAAGCCGGTGGCACCCGAAGCCGGCGCCTTCAGCTTTGGCGCGCACCTGGGCTTCTTCGGCCACAACGCGCCACAATGGAACTCCCTGCCGGCCAGCAACACCAAGGGCGGCGCGACCTACTACCCAGCCAACTGGGACAGCACCAACCCCAGCATCTGGACAGACTCGCAAAGCGGCGCCATCACACCCCAGCACACCTACCTGGAACGGCCCGTGCCGGCCCTGGCCGCGGGCAGCTGGATGGTGTTCGATTCGCCCGGTGTCGGGGCCAGCACCTATCTGCTGTACGACAGCCGGGAGTGCGCACGCGCCGACTACGGCCTATCCGGCCGCGCCATGGCCTTGCGCATGGCCGGCAGCGACGGCAAGCCACTGTCGGCGCCCCCTTCGGAAGCCTTCAAGTTCCGCGACACCACGGCCCATGTGGCCAGCCAGCGCCAGCCGCTGGTGGATCTGCCCATCGATGCCCCGGTCGCGGCGGGCAGCCAGCGCCTGGAGCTGTCCACCATGGTGCTGGGCCTCACCCCGGGCAAGCCGCTGGCCTTCGTCGGTCCGCGCAGCGACATCCCCGGCGTGGATGCGGCCGAGATCGCCGTGCTGGACGATGTGGTGCACGCCGACGGTCGCAGCACGCTGGTGCTGAAAGACCCGCTGCAGTTCGGCTATGTGCGGGACGGCCTGCGCATACACGCCAACGTGGTGGCCGCCACGCATGGCGAGAGCGTGCAGGAGTTGCTGGGCAACGGCAATGCGGCCCAGCCCTTCCAGCAGTTCACGCTGCGCCGCCCGCCCACCACCTACCTGTCGGCCGCCAGCAGCAGCGGCGCGCAAAGCACGCTCACGCTGCGCGTCAACGGCCTGCTATGGAGCGAACGCCCCTCGCTGTATGGGGCCGGGCCCGACGAGCATGTGTTTGCCACGCGCATCGACAACGAGGCGCGCATGACGCTGCTGTTCGGCGACGGCCGCCAGGGCGCGCGCCTGCCCACCGGGCAGATGAATGTGCGCGCCAGCTACCGCACCGGCCTGGGCGCCGACGGCGAGGTGGCGGCCGCCAGCCTGAGCATGCCGCGCGCCATGCCGCTGGGGCTGCGCAGCGTGGGCAATCCGCTGCCCGCCGGCGGCGCCCAGGACCCCGAGAAACTGGAGGACGCGCGCCAGAACGCGCCGCTGACCCTGCTGACCTTTGAGCGCGTGGTCTCTCTGACCGACTACCAGGACTTTGCGCGCGCCTTTCCCGGCATCGGCAAGGCACGCGCCGACCTGGTGCGCATAGGCGCGGGCACGCGCGTGCTGCTGTCGGTCATGGGGGCCACCGGTGGCGCGCCCGATGGCCAGGTGCTGGAGAACCTGCGCCAGACCATTGGCGATCTGTCCGACCCCTCGCAGCCCTTCGATCTCGCGGCGGCCGTGCCGCGCTACTTCCGCTGCCAGGCCGGCCTGGTGGTCGATCCGCGCCACGAGGCCGAGGCCGTGCTCGCCGCTGGCCGGGCCAGGCTGCTGCAGGCCTATGGCTTTGCCGCGCGCGAGCTGGCAGAGCCCGTCACCGCCGCCGCCGTGCTGGCGCTGCTGCACCAGGTGCCGGGCGTGCCGGGGGTGGAGCTCACGGTGCTGCAACCCTATGGCACTGGCAGCGGTGCCGATACCGCCCTGCAGGTACTGCCGGCCCTTGGCGCACGCTGGGACGCCGGAGCCATGCAGCCGGCCGAGCTGCTGCTGATCAACCCCGCCGCCGTGCAACTGCTGGAGGCCCAGCCATGAGCCTGCTCACCCCCGAACGCCTGTACCAGCTGCTGCCCGCCATCCACCGCCTGCGCGATGCCGAGCAGGGCCAGCCGCTGCGCACCCTGCTGGCCGTGATCGAAGAAGAACTCACGGCCCTTGAGTTGGATACCGCGCGCCTGTACGACAACTGGTTCATAGAGACCTGCGACGAATGGACCGTGCCCTACATCGGCGACCTGGTGGGTGCGCGCCCGATCCGGCCCGTGCCCTCGGCCGGCGTGAGCATGCGCGCCTGGGTGGCCAACACCCTGGCCTACCGGCGCCGCAAGGGCACGGCCCTGGTGCTGGAGCAGCTGGCGCGCGACGTGACCGGCTGGCCGGCCGCGGCCGTCGAATTTTTCCAGCGCCTGGCGACCACGCAGCACATGAACCATGTGCGCCGCGCGCCGATGGCGACGGCCGGCGTGCGCGATGCGGCACGCGCCGAACTAGCCCAGGCCGCGGGCGGCGCCTTCGATCCGTTCGCGCACCTGCTGGAGATGCGCAATGCCGACACGCGTGGCGGGCGCTTCAACATTCCCCACATCGGCATCTTCCTGTGGCGCCTGCGCGCTCAGCCGCTGGGCCAGGGCGCGCCGGGCGAGCCCGAGGCCGACTTCATCAGCGCCCGCAATAGTGGGTCGGGCTTCTGGCACCTGCACCCCGCCGGCGTGGACGCGCCGCTGTTCAATACCCCGCGCACCGAGACCGGCGGCGCCCTGACGCAGACCGTCCAGGCCGCGCGCGAGGACAACGTGAGCGCCCCGCTGCGCCCGCTGGCGATTCACGCCGAGCTTGAGCGCCTGCGCGCCGGCAACCCGGAGCCCGCGCCCATGTTCATGACCGACGCCGCCCCCGTGCTGCGCGTGTTTGCCCGGCTCGCGGGCGAGCCGCTGCCGGTGGAAATCGCGCGCCAGGGCCTGTGGATCTGCGAGATTCCCGACGCCGTGGAACAGGCCCTGCCCATGCCGCGCGTGGCGGCACTGGACCTGCGGCGCGGGCGCATCGCCTTTCCCGCGGCCCTGAACGTGCAGCAGGCCTGGCTACAGGCCGCGCATGGCAGCGTGGCCGACATCGGCGGCGGCCCCTATGACCGGGGCGACGCCCTGCGCGCGGCCAGCCGCAGCCTGTCCCAGGGCACGGCCACCGAGGACGAGCTGGGCGGCTTCTTCGCCCCCACGGTCTGGCAGGCCGGCGTCACGCACCTGCTGCCGCTGGGCGGCACGGGCCAGCTGTTTGCCACGCTGCGCGACGCCGTGGCCGCCTGGAACGCGCTGCCCGCGGGCAGCACCGGCGTGATCGTGCTCATGGACAGCCTGAGCGAAGCCGACGCCGCGCCGCTGGCCGTCCACATTGCCGAGGGCTCGCGCCTGATGATCGTCTCCGGCCAATGGCCGCAAGTGCCCGTGCCCGGCGCGCTGCCGGGCACCGTGGCGCGCCTTCCGGGGCGTTTTCAGGCAACGCAGGTGCGCGCGCATTGGCAGGGGCAACTGCGGGTGCTTGGCACGGCGGCGACCGGCTCCAGCAACCCCGGCGCCCTGTTCGTCAACGGCCTGCTGCTGCAAGGGCCGCTCGCCATCTCCGGCCCGCTGGGCCAGGTGGAGCTGGCGCATTGCACGGTGCTGCCCAGCGCCAGCCAGATCACGGTGGCCAATGACAGCCCACGCCTGGCGTTGCGCGTGCTGGCCAGCCTGGTCGCGCCTATCGCCATCGCCGGCCCCGTGACCGGCGTCACCGTGGCGGACAGCATCGTCGGTCTGCTCGACGAGGGCATGCCGCCAGCGCCAGCGGTCGATGCACCCGAGGCGGCGCTGGAGCTGCAGCGCAGCAGCTTTTTCGGCACCGTGCAGGGCCTCACGCTCTCGGCCAGCGACTGCATTTTTGACGCCCCGGTCACGGCCGTGCGGCGCCAGACGGGCTGCGTGCGCTTTTGCTATGTGCCGCCCACATCCACCGTGCCGCGCCGCTACCGCTGCCAGCCGCAGCTAGTGTAGTGTTTGATTCTTGATTGAACTTAAAAAGCCAGCTGGTAT